>OHNP01000330.1_pt1 | contig 34990 bp, 29 predicted proteins | sample 1569531 | NCBI WGS metagenome assembly OHNP01 (sample SAMEA3879587, study PRJEB24766) | human gut metagenome | biome: human-associated habitat; feature: feces | place: USA | collected 1985/1987
CGACAACAGCAAGACCTACACAGCCAACAACAGTAAGACCTACACAGCCGACTACAGTAAGACCTACACAGCCGACTACAGTAGCTCCGACAACACAGTCACCTACACAGGGCACAAACCTTAATATCTCAAGTAAATCTAACTACTTCTCAAATGCAAATGTAACATTTAAGAAGGGCGATACAGTTTGTCTTGAGTACATTGTAGATTCATCAATGAATCTTGTAAATGCAGAGTGGACACTTACTTACGATAACACAAAGCTCGCTGTTGATAAGGAGCGTTCAGCTAAGCTTATGCCATATGTTACTAACGAGGTTACTAACATTATTGACGCTAAGGGCACAATCAAATCTAACTTCAGTGAAATTCAGAATCTTGCTGATTTCAGCAACGGCAAGGCTCTTGCAAGAGTTTACTTCAATGTAATCGGCACAGGCGACACAACAGTTGACTTCAACCTTAAAACACTTAGCGTAGGTTACCTTGACAGCAACTACAACCTTAAGTTCAAGCCTGTTGTAAGAGGCGGAGTAGCTCAGACAGATGTTACTTCAACTCCTGGTTTTGAAAACTTCACAGCTAAGACAAGCACAAAGATTTCTGCAACAGCAGAGCAAACTGACGAGGTAACACTCAACTTTGTTGTTCCAAAGACAGTATCAAGTCCTAAGTGTTGGGATGACGGTATTTACCTTGCATACAGCAACAACTACCAGCTCAACTCATTCACAAAGATTCCGCTCACAAAGACAACAGAGTATCTCACACCTGACTTAAAGTCAACAAAACTCACAAACGGCACATATGCTCTCTACTCGGTATCACTTACAAAGGAACAGGCAGAGGCTATTAACAAGGCAACATATGTTGTTCTTACAAACAAGTCAAATACTTACAGAACTTATGTAAGCTCAAAGTACAACTTACTTAAAGCTCCGTCAGGCACATACAGTGCAGACTACAACACAGCTAAAACTTCAGTAGCAGACCTCAACGGCTACACATTCATTATGAACGGCGATGTAGCAACAGGCACAAGCGTTGACGGTTTCGGTACATACACAGGTTACTGGACAAAGTGCACAACTATCAATGCTGTAGCTCCTGCATCTGCTAAGTGGAAGAACTGCTGGAATCAGGGTGTTTACCTTGCTTACAGCAACGACTATAAGCTCGATTCATTCACAAAGATTAAGATGACAAGAACAAGCACATATGTTGATGTTGATTCTAAGTCAACACAGCTTGTAGACGGCACATATCCTGTATACACTGTAACTCTTACAGAGGATCAGGTAAAGGCTATTGATTCTTCATCATATGTAATCTTCGAGAACGCATCAGGTACTTACAGAACATACATCAACGGTAAGTACAGCGTTATGAAAGCTCCGGCAGGTACTCAGTATTCAAGCACATACTCAACAACAAAGGCAAAACTTGCTGACAGAGAGAAGAACACATTTGTAATTTGTGACGGTGTAACAACAGGCACAAGCATTGAGGGCTACGGCACATTTACAGGTTACTGGTCAACAACTGAAATCGAAATTGTTGAGAGCACAGCTACACTTTATTGTGTATTCCCTAACCCTGCAAAGAGCAAAACAGCTATGAATAAGGGCGTTTACCTTGCATACGGTTCAAGCAACTCGGCAAATGGCCTTACTAAGATTGCTATGGAGAAAACAGATGAAAAGTTCACACCTTCATTAAAGACAAACGCTCTTACAGCAGGTGAGTACTCTGTATATAAGGTAACACTCAACAGCGATCAGATTGAGGCTATTGACGGTGCAAAGAATGTTGTATTCTGCAACAGCAACGGTGTTTTCAGAACAATCCTCTCAAACGGCTACAATGTACTTAACGCAAAGAGCGGTGCTTACAGCTCAGCATACAACAAGGGTACATTCTCAGTTGCAGACCACAACAACGAAACATTCGTTGTTTGCGATTCTAAGGTAACAGGTTCAAGCACAGACGGCTACGGTATGTTCCTCGGCTACTGGGATCTCGGCAAAGCAAACTAAATTATCACACTTAATAATCGGATGATTTAAAAATAAGTACTCGTCATTGCATTTGCGATGACGAGTATTTTTCTTTTGCGTAATTGCAGAATTAAATTACAGAGATAAAGTTAAAAAATTTAGGTCAACCATTTTGTTACCATCAAGTGGAATAAAAAACAGGTTACTTTTGGTCGGGCAACAATTTTAGCGAATGAAAAGACTTTCCGTCACGAATTAAAAAGTTTGGTCAACCTTTTCAAAGGTTGTGGGTGTGGACGCCCACAAAACTTTAGTTTATTGCGAATTTTAATAGCCAAACGGCTTGCCGTTTGGCGGCTTGAACATAATGGCGAGAGCCTAAAAATGTGACAGCAATAAAGGAAAAGCCACGCTACTGCAACTACTATTTTGCCACTTTTCAAGGGCAAAATAGCCACACACAAACTTTTGCGTTCTTTAAAATTCCTTTTTTCTACTGACACTCAAGTGCTACTTTCCTACTTTCTGCCACTCATTAATCTTGATTTTTACTTTATTTTAAAGTCTTGATATAGTTATTCTGTGGTATTAATTACAAATGCTTGTTTATATTTTTAATCAGTCTATTTTTACTGTTTTATGGGCTCTGCCCAAACCCGCAACCCTTTAAAAAGGGTTGACCTAAATTTTAACTCTTTTGTTTTTAAGTGCAGCTTTTTCTCAAAACCAAAACTCGGATTACAGCCATTGCCGTAATCCGAGTTTAATTTTATCATTATATAAATTCTACCGATTAAATCAATCTGTATCGAGTTTAAGTACAGCCATAAATGCCTCTTGCGGAACTTCAACAGAACCGAGCTGGCGCATACGCTTTTTACCCTCTTTCTGCTTTTCAAGAAGTTTCTTTTTACGGGAAATATCACCGCCGTAGCACTTTGCAAGTACATCTTTTCTCATAGCCTTAACGGTTTCTCTTGCAATAATCTTACCGCCGATACATGCCTGAATCGGAACTTCAAACAGCTGTCTTGGAATTTTCTCCTTGAGCTTTTCCGCCATCTTTCTCGCTCTGCCATATGCCTTGTCTGCGTGAATAATAAACGACAGTGCATCGACAACATCACCGTTGAGCATAATGTCAAGTTTAACAAGGTTGCTCTTTACATAATCCTTAAGCTCATAGTCAAAAGATGCATAACCTCTTGTGCGTGATTTTAAGGTATCAAAGAAATCGTAAATAATCTCGGCAAGCGGTAATTCATAGTGCAAGTCAACCCTGTCTGCATCAATGTACTGCATATCTATAAATATGCCTCGTCTGTCCTGGCAAAGCTCCATAATGTTGCCGACATATTCCTTTGGACTGTAAATATGAGCGGTTGTCATCGGCTCTTCTGCCATTGCTATAAGCGCAGGGTCAGGATAATTTGTCGGGTTGTCAATCATCTCAACAGTGCCGTCTGTTTTGGTTATTCGGTAAATTACGCTCGGTGCGGTTGTAATAAGGTCAAGCTGATATTCACGCTCAAGTCTTTCCTGAATAATCTCCATATGAAGAAGTCCGAGAAATCCGCAGCGATAGCCAAATCCGAGAGCAACCGAGGTTTCCGGCTCAAAGGAGAGCGCCGCATCGTTGAGCTGTAATTTTTCAAGAGCATCTTTCAGGTCGCCGTACTTTGCACCGTCAACAGGATAAATACCGCAGTAAACCATAGGCTGTGCCTCACGATAACCCGGTAAAGGCTCTTTGGCAGGATTTGCGGTAAGAGTAACAGTGTCGCCGACTTTTGCATCTGCAAGAGTTTTGATTGATGCGGCAATGTAACCAACTTCACCTGCGTAAAGTCCGTTGGTAGATTCCATTGATGTGGCATGCATAAGACCACATTCCACAACGGTGAATGTACTTCCTGTTGCCATAAGTTTAAATTCGTCACCCGGGTGAATCTGTCCCTCTTTAAGACGAACATAAATGATAACGCCTTTGTAGCTGTCGTAGTAGCTGTCAAAAATCAGCGCACGGAGAGGTGCGTTGACATCGCCTGTCGGAGCAGGAATGTCTGATACGATTTTTTCGAGGACAGCGTGAATATTGATACCTTGCTTAGCGGAAATTTTTGGTGCGTCCTCGGCAGGAATACCGATTACATCTTCAATTTCTTCGATAACTCTGTCAGGGTCGGCACTTGGCAGGTCGATTTTGTTGATTACGGGCACAATTTCAAGACCGCTGTCAACAGCAAGATAAGTGTTGGCGAGAGTTTGAGCCTCAATGCCTTGAGATGCGTCAACAATAAGCACTGCACCCTCACAAGCCGCCAAAGAACGGGAAACCTCGTAGTTAAAGTCAACATGACCGGGAGTGTCAATGAGGTTGAAAAGATATTTTTCGCCGTTGTCGGCATCATAAGTAACCGATACGGCACGAGCTTTTATTGTTATGCCACGCTCACGCTCAAGTTCCATATCGTCAAGGAGCTGTGACTCCATATCACGGGCAGATACCGAATTGGTCTGCTCAAGAATACGGTCGGCAAGCGTACTTTTGCCGTGGTCAATATGAGCAATTATGCTGAAATTTCTAATTTTGTCCTGTGGAAATGACAATTCTATCACCTTTTCGCAGATATTTGCAGGTAAGCCTGCACCTGAATTAACAGACTCAACGCCTGTCCGAATGTATACATATTTATAATAACACATTTTGCATTTGTTGGCAATAAATTTGTGATTGTACGGAAAGAAATACAACTTTTTTGTTGACAAAAAATAATAAATTTTTAGGTTCTTTATCAAAAGGAGAGGTAATTATTGTTTAGCACACAATTTCGCCGAGCAATTATAAAAGTTTGGTCAACCTTTAAAAAGGCTTGACCTAAATTTTTAATCCAAACCTCAGTTACTCTGTTCACTCCAAAATAAAAGCTGTCTTTCCCACAAGAAAAACAGCTTTTTTATTATACATATTTATATTTTTTTCTGTTGGCTACAAAGAACGATATGCTTACAATGAGCGAGCAAATTTCGGCGCCGACAACGGAAAGCCAAATTCCGTTGAGGTCAAGTAATAACGGAAGAATAAAGATAAATGCGACCTGAAAAACCAGCGTTCTCAAAAATGAAATTATAGCGGAAACAAGACCGTTGTTCAGCGCTGTAAAAAATGCCGATGCAAAGATATTGATACCGCTTATAATGTATGACAGCGCAAACAGGCAGATTGCATTGGTTGTCATATCGTGCAGTTCTTTGTTGTATCCTACGAAAATTCCTGCCAGAGCAGAGGAAAAAATTTCTGCACAGGCGGTAAGGATAACTGCGGTTGCCGACAGCAAAATAAGACTTTTTTTGAAAAGGCTTTTCAGCTCATCGGTATTTCCTGCGCCGTAGTGGTATCCGATAATCGGAGCAACTCCGACCGAGTAGCCGAGGTAAGTGCCGACAAAAATAAATCCGACATACATTATAATGCCGTAAGCTACAACGCCGTCGTAACCTGCATATTTAACAAGCTGTAAATTGTAGAGCATATTTACAAGCGACATTGAAATGTTTGTTACCATTTCGGAAGAGCCGTTTGTGCAGGTTTTAAGTATCGGTTTAAGTTCAAGTTTGGTTTTAACAAGTTTCAGCGGCGACTTGTTTTTGCGTGCAAAGTAGAATATCGGGATCATTGCGCCGATAAATTGGCTTATACCGGTTGCAAGCGCAGCGCCAAATACGCCCAAGCCGAATACATAGATAAACAGGAAGTCAAGCACCATATTTGTAAGTCCTACGGCAAGAGAAACTCCAAGTCCCATTGCAGGTTTTTCGGCAACTACAAGAAAACTTTGAAAGCAGTTCTGAAGCATAAAGAATGGCAAAGAGCAGAGGAGAGTTCTGCCATATGTGGAGCAAATATCGACCATTTCGCCTTTTGCTCCGAGGAGTTCGGAGATTTGTCTTATAAACAAAATACCGATTGCCGCTAAAACAATACTCGCAATTACCAAAAAATAAATCAGCATTGAAAAATAGAGGTTGGCAAGTTTTTTGTTTCCCTCGCCAATCGTTTTTGACACAAGGGCACTGCCGCCTGTTCCCACCATAAATCCGACAGAGCCGAGCATCATCAGCGCAGGCATAATCAGATTTACACCTGCAAAGGCCTCACTACCCACAATGTTTGACACAAACAATCCGTCAACAACCCCGTAAACAGATGTAAAAATCATCATTGCAACAGTTGGAATTGTAAATCGGATAAGTTTTTTGTAGGTAAAATGCTCCAATAACTGAATCATATTTCACTCTCCTTTATTTTTACATAAAAACAGCTCGGTTATATTATCAATAACCGAGCTCACCCGACATCTTATCGACAGTGTTCCGAATACTCGGAACGGTGTTACGACACCCTGTCCTCCGATGACCATATTTTATTATAAGTACAGACATTTTAGTACATTTTTTTATCAATGTCAAGGGTTTATGCTCAATTTGACCTTTAAAGCAGAAAAGTTTTTAACATTATTTTAATGGTATGTTAATAATATTGTGGATGGGAAGTATTGAAAAAAGAGCTAAAAGGTAGTATTATTAAGTTACAGAGAAATACAGATAAAAACAAAACGATTTTAAGGTGCTTTATTATGATTTCAGTAAATGATTATAACTACACATCACGCAAGCCGAGGTTTCAGCTTGCTTATAAAATTCTCAGCGGATTTCAGTTTGCAATCATTCTTTGTTCGGTGATAAATGTTGTTAGTTTACTTTTTACGCATCATTTTCATTTCTTTTTAGGTAGCTTGGAAAGTGTAACGGTGCCGCTTTACAAATTTTATTTTTCATTTTCTCAAGATTATTTGTACTTGATAGAAAGTTTCGTGGTTATCGGTATTATAACATTTCTTTCAATTATGTCGCTTATGGAGTGTATTGGTAAAACCGACCAAAGCATTATAATTCCCACAAAGTATATGGTAATGAATTTTATAGTGGTTTCCATACTGGAAGTTAACCCACTTAGAAATGACGGCGAGTTATCGGAAAAGGCTTGTCCTAACATTTCCGCAGCTGTTTTTGGAAGTGCTGTTTATTTAATATCTTGTTTTATAGTTATGCTGCTGAAAATCTTTGAAAATAATGATTACTTTACAGAGATGCGATGGCATCATCATGGTGAGTTCTCGCTTTGGAATTATGCTGTGTTTGCTAAGAAAAAACGAATTGTTTATATGTTTGAGGCAGCACCGGCACTTGCTGCATTTTATTTTTATTATCACAGCTATAATAGTTTCTTTTTAAAAACAGTAGATCTAATCGAATTGAACGGTGCTTATATCTTTGTTGATTTTGTTGTTATACTTACATTTTTCGGAAATATGTATTCATTAAAAAAATACAAAAAATCTCAGCTTGAACCGGATCCGCCGGAAAGCTATTTCAAAAACTATTACTTAAGTCAGATAATTTCATTTGTATTGTTTGCAATTTCATACTTTGTAGTGCTTTTGCTGTTTAAACAGTAAGTATAAAAGGTTCTATTCTAAATGTTGGGGTAACATTAATATTATGGTTTAGCACGCACAGTTTAGTTTAATAAATTTTTTAATTCGGGACAGAAACTATTAATTTTGTTTTACTTTGTTTCCCGACCGATAATCCGCTAAACCATCATTTCTTACAACTATTTACAAAAATCATAAAAGAAAAATGCAGTCCGTTTATATGGACTGCATTTTCTTTGGGTAATTATTTATATGAAGTTTTAGGAAAAGGTTTAGTAAATCAGTTTGTAAAGAGAGATTTTCTCTTGCCGTAATATACAGCGTAAATTAAAAAAAGTATTACTGCCGCAATCATTGATACAACAATTAAGTAAAAATATATTCTTAAAAAGCCAATTACAACAATATTTGTCACCGCATACGCTGCCGGTATTAATACCGAAACACCCAAGCAGGTGTATAATAGTTGGAGTGCGTCTTTTTTAAAACCTGCGAGTTTTTGTCGGGTTATTACAATCAGTATGGCATACATCACAAAAAATATACCGAATAATATGTCATAGGTCTGCATCATAGGATGCTGGGCATATATTTGAGCATTGTTAAATATAATTTGTGAGCCGTTGATGACAGCGTGGGTTTTGCCTATAAAAAACGGAACAGCCGCAAAAAGTGTAATCGCTGTCAGCGTGAAAAGTGCAAAATAAATTGTAAATTTATGCCATTTGAGTTTATAATTACCTTTCATAATATTGCTCCTATACTGTTACTTTATGAATATATTATAACATTCGGACTATGACAATATAGTGACAAAAAATAGAAAATTAAAAAAAAGTTTTTTGCTTTTTTGGGGAGAGAATTTTAAAAAACTGACTTTTTGGCATAAAAGTTGAGCCTAAATTTTTAATCCAAACCTCAGTTACTCTGTTCACTCCAAAATAAAAGCTGTCTTTCCCACAAGAAAAACAGCTTTTTTATTATACATATTTATATTTTTTTCTGTTGGCTACAAAGAACGATATGCTTACAATGAGCGAGCAAATTTCGGCGCCGACAACGGAAAGCCAAATTCCGTTGAGGTCAAGTAATAACGGAAGAATAAAGATAAATGCGACCTGAAAAACCAGCGTTCTCAAAAATGAAATTATAGCGGAAACAAGACCGTTGTTCAGCGCTGTAAAAAATGCCGATGCAAAGATATTGATACCGCTTATAATGTATGACAGCGCAAACAGGCAGATTGCATTGGTTGTCATATCGTGCAGTTCTTTGTTGTATCCTACGAAAATTCCTGCCAGAGCAGAGGAAAAAATTTCTGCACAGGCGGTAAGGATAACTGCGGTTGCCGACAGCAAAATAAGACTTTTTTTGAAAAGGCTTTTCAGCTCATCGGTATTTCCTGCGCCGTAGTGGTATCCGATAATCGGAGCAACTCCGACCGAGTAGCCGAGGTAAGTGCCGACAAAAATAAATCCGACATACATTATAATGCCGTAAGCTACAACGCCGTCGTAACCTGCATATTTAACAAGCTGTAAATTGTAGAGCATATTTACAAGCGACATTGAAATGTTTGTTACCATTTCGGAAGAGCCGTTTGTGCAGGTTTTAAGTATCGGTTTAAGTTCAAGTTTGGTTTTAACAAGTTTCAGCGGCGACTTGTTTTTGCGTGCAAAGTAGAATATCGGGATCATTGCGCCGATAAATTGGCTTATACCGGTTGCAAGCGCAGCGCCAAATACGCCCAAGCCGAATACATAGATAAACAGGAAGTCAAGCACCATATTTGTAAGTCCTACGGCAAGAGAAACTCCAAGTCCCATTGCAGGTTTTTCGGCAACTACAAGAAAACTTTGAAAGCAGTTCTGAAGCATAAAGAATGGCAAAGAGCAGAGGAGAGTTCTGCCATATGTGGAGCAAATATCGACCATTTCGCCTTTTGCTCCGAGGAGTTCGGAGATTTGTCTTATAAACAAAATACCGATTGCCGCTAAAACAATACTCGCAATTACCAAAAAATAAATCAGCATTGAAAAATAGAGGTTGGCAAGTTTTTTGTTTCCCTCGCCAATCGTTTTTGACACAAGGGCACTGCCGCCTGTTCCCACCATAAATCCGACAGAGCCGAGCATCATCAGCGCAGGCATAATCAGATTTACACCTGCAAAGGCCTCACTACCCACAATGTTTGACACAAACAATCCGTCAACAACCCCGTAAACAGATGTAAAAATCATCATTGCAACAGTTGGAATTGTAAATCGGATAAGTTTTTTGTAGGTAAAATGCTCCAATAACTGAATCATATTTCACTCTCCTTTATTTTTACATAAAAACAGCTCGGTTATATTATCAATAACCGAGCTCACCCGACATCTTATCGACAGTGTTCCGAATACTCGGAACGGTGTTACGACACCCTGTCCTCCGATGACTTTATTCATTGTTGTACAGACATTTTAGTATATTTTTATACCAATGTCAAGGATTTAAAGAATTTTAACACAAAATCATATTTTATTTTTAAGTATATCAGATTATTTCTCAAAATTATCAATTGTGTAAATAATGCACGCAATTCCGGAAATCATCGAGAACAAAACTGCTCCTGTCATTGCCTCATTAACAGATGCTCCGACAAAAAAGCCGACGATTCCGGCAATGACCATAATGATAACAGACACTGCGGTTCTAAACTTTTTCATATGTCTTTACCTTCCGAAATTTCTGTTTATACTTACATTATAACATTCAGAAAAATTAAAGTCAAATAAAAACAGTCCGTTGAGAGCGGAGTTTTCTCCCGACGGACTGTTAATCGAATTTTTAATCTTTGTATTTATTTACAAAATACTTTTATAGGTGTCGTTTAAAATGTTATATGAATTTTCAAGATATTTTTGTTCTGACGGAGTAAGTTTTAGTTCAAGCATACGCTTTGCGCCCTCACTTCCGATTATTGCCGGATTGCCGAGGAAAACATCTTTTTTGCCGCCGTATTCACCCCGTAATCTAACGGATACCGTGAGTACGGAGTTTTCGTTTTCAAGCACGGCTCTTGCTACACGCACTATTGCCATTCCTATGCCGTAGTATGTCGCTTTTTTGGCGGCGATAATTTCGTGTGCGGCGGTACGGACTTCTCGGGTTATTCGGTCTAAATCCTCCATAAAATAGCTTTTGGAATTGTCTGAAAGAACATCGCAAATCGGTTTTACCGCAATTAGAGCCTGCGACCAAGGTACAAATTCACTGTCGCCGTGTTCGCCGATTACATAGGCGTGTATGTTGCGTGGGTCAACTTCAAAGTATTCGCCCAAAAGATACCGAAGTCTTGCGGTGTCAAGGGTTGTACCTGTGCCGATTACTTTTTCGGCTTTAAATCCCGAAAGCTCGCAGGTAATTCTTGTCATAATATCAACGGGGTTTGTAGCGACAATAAATATGCCCTCAAATCCGCTTTCCGTTACCTGCGGAACAATTTTTCGGAAAATTTCGTAATTGCCTTTTAACAGCTCAAGTCTGCTTTGCGACGGTTGCCGCTGACTGGCACCCGCACAGATTACAACGATATCGGCATCTTTACAGTCGCTGTAATTTCCTGCGTAGATTTTTGTGCTGGCAGGCGAAAAAGCAATGCCGTGGTTTAAATCCATTGCCTCGCCTCTGGCTCGCTGTTCGTTTATGTCGATGAGTACAAGCTCGTCACAAAGGTTTTGATTCAGAGCCGCATATGCAAAACTCATACCGACCATTCCTGTACCGACAAGTGCGATTTTCTTTTTGTTTGTAAACATATTATTATCCTTTCTGACTTATAATGTAGAGTTGGAGTGATTTTGTTTTGCTTTTTGCAAATCGGATTTTTTGCTGCGAATTTGAAAATGTATCAAATATATTTTTACAATAAAAGATGAATTTATACGGCTGTATGTACATTGTTTTGGAAAAAAGTGCTTAAGGATTATGATGAAAAAAGACGAATTTGTATTGAAAATTTAATGCTATTGTGATAAACTAATATTAAGCATACAATGCGATTTTATGTGTTGGATTTAAAAAGATTATACGAAGGGATAGATTTGAGATGTATAAGATAGTTAAAAAGAAATCACTCAACCCTACCGTTACTCTTATGGAAATTGACGCTCCGCTTATTGCAAAAAAAGCACAGCCGGGTCAGTTTATTATCCTTAGAGTTGACGAGGACGGTGAGCGTATTCCGCTTACTGTTGCAGGTTATGACAGAGAAAAGGGTACAGTTCGTATTATTTTCCAGATTGTCGGTGCTACAACAGAAAAACTCAACCACTTAAATGAGGGCGACTGCCTTCACGATTTTGTAGGCCCGCTCGGTGTTCCTACTCATACAGACGGCTACAAGAAAGTTTGCGTTGTAGGCGGCGGCGTGGGCTGTGCAATTGCACTTCCTATCGCTGAAAAGCTCCACGAGCTCGGCGTAGAGGTTCACTCTATTGTCGGTTTCAGAAACAAAGACCTTGTTATTCTTGAAGACGAATTCAAGGCTTGTTCAGACAAGTTTATTGTTATGACAGATGACGGTTCACACGGCAGACAGGGCGTTGTTACAACTCCGCTCGAAGAGATGATTAAAGCCGGCGAGAACTATGACCTTGTAATTACTATCGGTCCACTTATTATGATGAAGTTCGTTGTTAAGACAACAAAGCCTTACAACATTCCTACCACAGTTTCTATGAACCCGATTATGATTGACGGCACAGGTATGTGCGGCGGCTGTCGTCTTACGGTTGGCGGCGAAACAAAGTTTGCTTGCGTTGACGGCCCTGATTTTGACGGCTTCCAGGTTGACTTTGATGAGGCTATGAAGCGTGGCGCTATGTACAAGGAATTTGAGCGTAAGGCTTACAGCGAAGCTTGTAATCTGTTTAAGAAGGAGGTTGAGTAATTATGCCGAATATGTCACCTAAAAAAGCTCCTATGCCTACACAGGAGCCTAATGTAAGAAATAAAAACTTTCTTGAGGTAGCTACAGGCTACACAGAGGAAGTTGCAATCGAAGAGGCACAGCGTTGCCTTAATTGTAAGCATAAGCCTTGCGTATCGGGCTGTCCGGTACATATTTCAATTCCTGATTTTATTAAGGAAGTTGCACAGGGCAACTTTTCGGGTGCTTATGATGTAATTTCAAAATCAAGCTCACTTCCTGCAGTTTGCGGCCGTGTTTGCCCACAGGAAACACAGTGTGAGTCAAAATGCGTAAGGGGTATTAAGACCGAACCTGTAGGTATCGGCAGACTTGAGAGATTTGTTGCCGACTGGCACAATGCTCAGACAGATGTTGTTGTAAATAAGCCGGAGCCAAACGGTCATAAGGTAGCTGTAGTAGGTTCAGGCCCTTCAGGTCTTACTTGCGCAGGCGACCTTGCAAAAATGGGTTACGATGTAACTGTTTTTGAGGCACTCCACCTTGCAGGCGGCGTTCTTGTTTACGGTATTCCCGAATTCAGACTTCCAAAGTCAATCGTTCAGAAAGAAGTTGATACACTTAAGGCTCTCGGCGTTAAGGTTGAAACAAATATGGTTATCGGCAGAGTTATCTCTATTGACGAGCTTATGGACGATATGGGCTTTGAGGCAGTATTTATCGGTTCAGGTGCAGGTCTTCCGAGATTTATGAAGATTCCGGGCGAGAACCTTTGCGGCGTTTATTCCGCAAATGAGTTCCTCACAAGAACAAACCTTATGAAGTCTTATAAAGAGGATTCCGCTACACCTATTATGCACGCTAAAAAGGTTGCTATCGTAGGCGGCGGTAATGTTGCTATGGATGCTGCCCGTTGTGCAAAGCGTCTTGGTGCAGATGAAGTTTACATTGTTTACAGAAGAAGCGAAGAGGAACTTCCTGCAAGAAGAGAAGAAGTTGAGCACGCTAAGGAAGAGGGCATTATCTTTAAGCTCCTTAACAACCCTGTTGAAATTCTCGGTGATGAAAACGAGTTTGTAACAGGTATGAAGTGCGTTGAGATGGAACTCGGTGAGCCTGACGAAAGCGGCAGAAGAAGACCTGTTGTTAAGCCGGACAGCGAGTTTGTACTTGATGTTGACGCAGTTGTTATTTCTATCGGTACATCACCAAACCCACTTATCAAGGCTACTACAAAGGGCCTTGAAACACAGAAGTGGGGCGGCATTATCACTGATGAGCACGGTCTTACATCTCGTGAGGGCGTATATGCAGGCGGTGACGCTGTAACAGGTGCTGCTACAGTAATTCTTGCAATGGGTGCAGGCAAAACAGCCGCAGCAGCTATTGACGAGTACATTAAGAGCAAAGAGTAATTCTTATATAAAAAACATTTACCCGATTATAGCAAAAGCTATAGTCGGGTATTTTTTGTGTGTTTCATCGCTAAGATTAATAATTAAGGCTCTTTATCAAAAGTTGGTGTAATTATGGTTTAGTAAAATAATTAAAAAATTTAGGTCAAGCCTTTTTAAAGGCTTGCGGGTTTGGGCAGAGCCCATAAAAAGTTTCCCTTACATCAAATTATCGGGCGCAAACAGCAAAGCTGTTTGCGTGCTAAGACAATGTTTTTAAAACAGGCGATAACCTTAAAAAGGGGAATAGTTAAAATAATGTGCCGTCATTGCGTAGCAATGACGGCACAAATTATAGGGAGTATCTTTTCTCTGTTGCTGTCGCATTGGCTTTCGCCATTGTGTTCAAGCCGCCAAACGGCAAGCCGTTTGGCTATCAAAATTTGCGATAGCATAAAGTATTTGTGGGCGTTGCCCACACCCACAACCTTTGAAAAGGTTGACCAAACTTTTTACTTCGGGACGGAGAGTTTAGCTTTTGCTTTACTTTGTTGCCCGACTGAAACTTAGTCATAATTTATAATTTTGTCATTTTCTTAAAAAGTCAGTCCGATTTTCCCCACCCCATCACTGCAAAACAGCAAACAAAAACCCGATTATAGCCTTCGCTACAATCGGGTATCTTAATACTTTTCTAAATCAGCTTACAGCTTTTTTATAAAGCTTTTTATAAAGCAAGAACATTGCGACCGACACTATAAGGAAAAATGCCGAGCAAGAAAGAATACATACAAGCATATTGTTTGCACAAGATACAAACAGCATATATGTAGCCCTTGAGGCAATGTTAAAGGTTTCTACCTTCTTTGACAGCAAGATAATCAACGGCAGAACTGCGGTTGACAAAAATGTTGCCGAAGTTGCATAACAGATATATCTTGCGGCTCTGTGTTTCCACTTTGTGGAGAGTATAAAGATTACAATAATTAATATTGAAAGAATAAGACAAACTGCCATTACATACGGAACGATTGTCTTTAAATTCTGAAATCTGCCTGCAAGTTTGCCAAAGAAAGGCAATTCAAGCGACTGCTTGTAAATTTTTGCGGCCTCTTTAATAAGATACTCCCTGTTATCGCTTGACACGCTGTTAGGGTCAATACCTTTTTTCTCAATATACTTGTCAAGTGCAGTGTTAAAAGTCTGCTTAAATGCGGTTTTATCAATTACACTGCCCCTGCCCGAATAGTAGTCGCTGAGGTATTTTTCAACATCATCATGCAACATAACTTCGTTTAGTAAGTCGCTAAAGAAATCTTCTTCAAGACCGCTTGCATAACCAAGGTCGGTAAGACTGCTTGTAATTTCATCTTTCTTTTCGGTGATGTAATTACAAGTGTTCATATTGTCGAGAATAAAGTTTTCGTTAAGCAGTGTAAACTGCAAAGTACCTGCCAAGGTAAGCACTGTAAGCAGTACGGCAAGTATAAACGAAAGCAAAATATTTACTATTCTTTTAACAGTTGACATAACGCTTAGTCCTCCCCCGATGTTTTATCAATCTGAGGACCGGACACATATTTTGCATACACAAAAAATCTTTTATCGGTAAGACCAAGCTCGTCAAACGGATAGCAAGTGTACATAATAAGATTTTCGTAGTCGGCAGAAAGGTCATATGCCGATGTATCGGTAGCCTTTTTTACTGCGGTTTCGGTAATCTCGTATGTATAGTTGCCGTAGCTTGTTCTGATTGTGACTTTCTGTCCTGCTTCTGCGTTTTTCAGTCCGTTAAAATATGTATTATTATGACCGGCTACAAGAATTGTTTTTCCGTAACCCGGTATAAAACTGCCGTTATATATGCCTACACCGTTTCGCAGTGCAACATTTCCGTCACCGAAGAAAAGGTTATTGTCAATAGAGCAATCCTCTATGATAAGTTCGCCGAATTGCTCGCCTGTCTTTGGATATTGGATTTCACTTATAGGCAGTTTTTTATTTGAATCGGTTTCAATTTCGTTTTCTGACACCGGCACAAATATATTGTTATATTCTGTGGAATAATCTCTTGCAGAGTCCGAAAACATAAGACCTGCTGCCGAAATTAAAGAAGATGACGGCATAAGTACAAGGTAGCCTAAAAGATAAATTACCACAAAAAATATAGAGGGAAGAATTAAAAAACCCTTCCCACCAATTTTTTTATGCCTGTGTCTGGTATTTTTCATATCAGACATTTACAATCAAGCTCTTTCTCTTTTTTTAACAGAAAGAACAACTGTAGCACCTGCTGCAAGAGCAACTGCTGCGCCTGCAACTGTAGCAACAGCGAATGTGTTTACATTAGCGCCTGTTGTAGCAATAGCATTGCTTGTAGTTGTTGTGTTACCCTTACTGTCAGTTGTAACCTTTGTGCTAACAATTGCGTTGCCGTTCTTGTCAGTAGCAGAAACAGTCTTAGTTGCCTTGTCGTAAGAAACTGTAACGCCTACAACATTGGCAGCCTTCTGACCATAAGTGAAGAGCTCCTGCTTCTGGGCTGCGTTAAGATCCTTAACAGTTGAAGCACCCTGTGACTTAAGGTAATCTACAGCATCATTGATGTCCGCAATAATCTCCTTAGATTCTGCGTCTGTCATGTCAATAGTGTTGAAGTAGTTTTCAGACTGGTTGAGCATCTCATCAGCATTAGTAATAAAACCACCGTTGTAGCTTGTGTTTACTTCTGAAAGCTTGTCAAGTACAGCCTGTTCTGCGCTGTTGATACCAGCGGCAAAAGCCGGCACGCTAGCCATAGCAATAACTGTTGCTGATGCAAGGATTGCAGATAACTTTTTCATTATTTATACCGCCTCTCTAAAGTATTTAGCAAATCGTTGAACAAAATTATATATATAAAATTTTGCCCAATTATCTACTTTGAATTATATTTTAACACAATAATTCTTTTTTGTAAATACTTTACATTAAATTACTGTCGAATCTTAGTTTTTTTATTTTTTGCAGTAAACAAAGTTGTTTATCTTGCTTGTTTTTGGTATTATTCACGAATTTTCTTGTCTGACATACATTCAACAAGAACAGCTTTTTGCGCATGAAGTCTGTTTTCTGCCTCTTCAAAGATTTCATTGGCATGCTCTTCAAATACATCGGCAGTGATTTCTTCGCCACGGTGAGCAGGTAAGCAGTGAAGAACCATACATTCGGGATTTGTAACAGCCATAAGTTCTTTGTTTACCTGATAGCCGGCAAATGCCTGTTCACGGATCTTCTTCTCCTCTTCCTGTCCCATAGATGCCCAAACATCTGTATAAACAACATCAGCGTTCTTTGCAGCCTCCATTGGGTCTTCAACAATTTCAAATTTGCCGTTGCCGTACTTTTTACCGAATTCAATAATGTGTTCAGGCGGCATATATCCCTTTGGGCAAGCTGCAGAGAAAGACATACCTGTGCTGAGTGCGCCGACAATGAGAGAGTTCATCATATTGTTGCCGTCACCGATAAAGCACATTTTAAGTCCCTCAAGTTTACCCTTAAACTCACGAATTGTCATAAGGTCTGCGAGTACCTGACAAGGGTGGCAGTAGTCTGTAAGACCGTTGATAATCGGAATAGAGCCGTACTCGGCGAGAGCCTCAACCTCTTCCTGCTTAAATGTTCTTATCATAATACCGTCAAGAAAACGGGAAAGAACTCTTGCGGTATCCTGTACAGGCTCGCCTCTGCCGATCTGTAAGTCATTGGATGAAAGGAAGAGCGGATAACCGCCGAGCTGTGTCATACCTACTTCAAAAGAAACTCTTGTTCTTGTGCTCGACTTCTCAAAAATCATACCAAGTGTTTTGCCGGCAAGAATTTTGTGCTCAATGCCGTGTTTCTGCTCATATTTAAGCTGGTCAGCAAGGTTAAGTGTATTGATGATTTCATCTGTTGACCAGTCCTCAAGTTTAAGTAAATGCTTCATTTTAATTCTCCTTTAATGTTTTTTCAAGAATATCAAGCGCAAGGTCGATTTCTTCCTTTGTAATGTTAAGCGGCGGCAACATTCTTAAAAGTGACTTTGCGGTAATGATAATAAGTCCGTTTTCAACGCATTTTGCCGCAATGTCGTGTGCGTCGCCGTCTTTAAGCTCAATGCCAATCATAAGTCCCATTCTGCGAACAGCCTTTACGCCGTCCATTTTGAGGACTTTTTCTTCAATATATTTACCCTTTGACTCAACCTCGGAGAGAAACTCCGGCTTTGAAATTTTATCAAGCACATAGTTTGCACCTGCGCAAACAACAGGGTTTGCACCGAATGTTGTGCCGTGAGTCGAAGGTGACATTACATCTTTTAGTTTTTCGCCGCAAACGCATAAGCCGATCGGAAGTCCGCCGCCAATGCCCTTTGCAACTGTGAAAATGTCAGGTTTTACTTCAAAATTCTGGAAAGCGAACAGCTTGCCTGTTCTGCCTGCACCTGTCTGTACCTCGTCAACAATAACAAGAATATCCTTTTCGTTACAGAACTTAACAAGGCTCTGAACATAGTCTTTATCAAGGATATTTACACCGCCCTCGCCCTGAATAAGCTCAAGCATAACTGCGCAGGTTTTGTCTGTTACGGCATTTTCAAGAGCGTTCATATCGTTGGCGTCAACATATGCGAATCCCTGTGTAAACGGGAAAAAGTAGTTGTGGAACACATCTTGTCCTGTAGCCGAAAGTGTGGTTACTGTTCTGCCGTGGAAAGAATTGTTGAGTGTAATAATCTCATTGCGGTCAGCACCGTACTTATCAAAGCTGTATTTTCTCGCAACTTTAATGGCACATTCATTAGCCTCCGCACCGCTGTTTCCGAAGCATACCTTTGAAAAGCCTGTAAGTGTACAGAGTTTTTCGGCAAGATTACTTGCCTGCGGGCAATAAAAGTAGTTTGACATATGCTGAATTGTGTTTGCTTGTTCGCTTACGGCTTTTACCCAGCCGTCCTCGCACCAGCCGAGGCTGTTTACACCGATACCCGATGCGACATCAACATATTTTTTACCGTCCTCGTCATAAGCAGTTGCACCCTTGCCGCTTTTTAAAGCTACATTGTATCTGCCGTAGGTGTGCATTATGTACTGCGAATCTTTTTCCTTTGTATTCATCATACCACCCCTTAAGTGTTATCTACATCTTCGTTATTAAAGGAAAAAACAAATATATCCTCACGCTTTTTAAATCCGAAATCTTGCCAGAAGCTCTGACCCGTGGTGTTGTTCTGATAGCAGAAGATATGAGTTTTATCAATCCCTTGGTCTTTAATCGCTTTGATAGCGCTTTTTGCAAGTTCGTGACCGATTCGGTTTCTTCGGTAATCGGGCAGAACCGCCATATGGTGAATAAATCCTCGTCTGCCGTCATGACTTGCAAGTACAGTACCTACAATTTTACCGTCAATTACGGCAACCTTGCTCATACCCTCGCTTCTTGTCAGATAAGATTCTATTTTTGCTTTTTCGTCAGCCTTGGACAAGGCTCTTTTTGAGGTAATCTGCCAAAGGGCAAATACTTCCTCGTAGTCATCGATTGTCATTTCTCTGATTGTCATATCTGTTTTTCCTTATCAACTGCCCGTAGGCAAAATATTTGCAAATCTATTAATAGAACATTGTGCCGATACCCTCATCACTGAACATTTCAATGAGGATAGAGTGTTCAATTCTGCCGTCAATAATGTGTGCTCTGCTTACGCCGCTTCTTACAGCCTCAACACAGCAGTCAATTTTCGGAATCATACCGCCCTTTATGATGCCCTCACGCTTGAGCATAGGAACTTCGCTGACATTTACAACAGATATGAGCGACTCTTCGTCGTTTACATCTCTTAAAAGACCTCTGATGTCTGTCATAAGAATGAGCTTTTTGGCACCGATTTTTGCGGCAATGTGAGCTGCGGCAATATCCGCATTTACATTATAAACATTTCCGTCATAACCGCTTGCAACGGTAGCCACAATCGGAATATAACCGTTGTTGATAACATTCTGCAAAGGTTCCGGATTTACTTCTTTAATCTCGCCTACATAGCCGAGGTCTGCACTTGTGACAAGTTTTTCCGCCATAAGCATATTGCCGTCAAGACCGCAAAGACCGATTGCCTTTCCACCGTGTTTTTCCATAAGCTGAACAAGGTTTTTGTTTACCTTGCCTGCAAGTACCATCTGCACAATGTCAATAGTTTCATCGTCGGTAACACGCATACCGTTTTCAAACTTGCTCTCTTTGCCGACTGCCTTAAGCATTGCATTTATTTCAGGGCCGCCGCCGTGAACAAGCACAACATTAACGCCTACAAGGCGCATAAGTGCAATATCGCTCATAACGGCGCTTTTGAGTTTATCGTTTATCATTGCGTTGCCGCCGTATTTTACAACAATTGTTTCACCGCTGAATTTACGAATATACGGCATAGCTTGTATTAAGACTTTTGCTCTTTTATTAATATCCATTTTTCATTTCCCCTGATATAAATTTAATGCCCGTTTTTCAGATAAATTATGGTTTGTCAAATTACTTTGCCAATTAGGTTCTGTAGTCGCCGTTGATTTTTACATAATCATAGGTAAGGTCACAACCGTAAGCCTCGGCATAGCCATAGCCGTCATTAAGTGAAACCAAAATATTGATTTCCTTTTCAAGCAGAATTTCCTTTGCTTTTTCTTCCGAAAACTCAACTCCTGCGCCGTCCTTGCATACAAGAATATTGCCTTTGGCGGATTCAAAAGAAACATCTACCTTTTTAACATCAACATCAGCGCCGCTGTAACCGATTGCACAAAGAACTCTGCCCCAGTTAGCGTCCGAACCGAACATTGCGGCTTTTACAAGGCTTGAACCGATAATGCTCTTTGCAACTTTAACAGCGTTGGGCTTGCTCTTAGCACCCTCAACCTTGCAAACAAGAAGTTTTGTTGCGCCTTCGCCGTCACCCGCAAGTTTCTTTGCAAGTGCTCTGAAAGCTGCGGTAAGCCCGCTTAAGAATGTATAGTAATCTTCGTTTTTATTGGTAATCATTCTGTTGCCGGCTTTGCCAGATGCCATAATAGCAAGGGTATCGTTTGTAGATGTATCGCCGTCAACGCTTACCATATTGTAACTGTCCTCAACAGCCTCACGCAGAGCCTCACGCAGCATATCCGAAGAAACAGCCGCATCTGTTGTAACAAAAGAGAGCATAGTACCCATATTAATGTGAATCATACCGCTGCCCTTTGCAATACCGCCGATTGTAACGGTTTTGCCGTCAAGCTCCATCTGCATAGCCATTTCTTTTTTTACCGTATCGGTTGTCATAATAGCCTCGGCTGCGTCTGTGCCGCCCTCTTTTGTAAGGTGACCTTTCATATATACGCAAGCCTTTAAAATAGGCTGAATAGGCAGAGGCTGACCGATAACACCTGTTGATGCAACGATAACATCTTCCGCTTTTACACCGAGAGTTTCGCCTGCAATAAGGCACATATGATTTGCAATGTCATATCCGTTTGCGTTGCAGGTGTTTGCATTGCCGGAATTTACGATAACCGCCTGAGCCACGCCGTTTTCGAGGTGCTTTTTGGTTACCTCGATAGCCGAACTTTTAACAAGGTTTTTAGTATAAACAGCCGCCGCAGTACAGGGAGTGTCGCAATAAATCAGCGCAAGGTCACGCTTTGTTTTATTTGACGGCTTGATTGACGCACAAATACCGGCTGCTGTAAAGCCCATAGGAGAAGTAACTGTGCCTTCGATAAATCTGTAGTTTCCCATAATAAAGCCTCCGTTTTATGTTTTGCTTAATTATTAATTAAAAAGCAGGCGGAACGATTATAAGGCCTGTCTTTTCGTCAAGTCCGAAAATAATGTTCATATTCTGAATAGCCTGACCTGCTGCGCCTTTAACCATATTGTCAATAGCTGCACAGGCAACAAGTTTGTTTGCTCTTTTATCGTGATGAATGGAAACATCACAGAAGTTTGAATAGCGTACATTGTGAATGTCGGCGCATTTGCCGTCGTCAAGAAGTCTTACAAAAAACTCGTCTTTGTAAAAATCCTCATACGCTTTTCTGATTTGCTCAAAAGTAACGCCCTCGTTAATATCCGCATAAACAGTGGCAAGAATACCTCTGTTTACAGGTAAAAGGTGCGGCACAAATGTGATTGTTACATCTTCGCCCGAAAGTTTTGAAAGTGTCTGCTCAATTTCGGGTGTGTGGCGGTGGCAGGCTACCTTATAAGCGTGGAATCCCTCGTTAAGTTCAGGGAAGTGATTGCCTTGTGTAGGTTTTCTGCCTGCACCTGTTACGCCGCTTTTGCAGTCACAGATGATACCCTTTGTGCTTACAAGTCCGTTTGCGATTGCCGGAGCAATGGCAAGCGGAGAACAGGTAGTGTAGCAGCCGGGGTTTGCAATTAATTTTTTACCTTTAATTTTATCTCTGAAAAATTCAGGAAGTCCGTAAACAGCCTGCTCGTGGAGCTTTTTGTCAAGGAAAGTGCCGCCGTACCACTCTGTATATTCTTCTTCGCTCTCAAGACGGAAGTCTGCGCCGAGGTCAATGAAAGCCTTGCCTGCGCTTATGCACTTTTCGGCAAGTTCCTGTGAAAGACCGTGGGGAAGTGCGGCGAAGATAACATCGCTTTTCTCAACAACAGCGTCTTGGTCTTCACAGACCATATCGTTTAAAAATGTATATGACGGATAAACATCGCTTAACTTCTGACCTTCAAAAGAAACCGAGCTGATAGCTGAAATTTCAGCCTCGGGGTGACTTGTCAGAAGTCTTACAAGCTCGGCGCCGGCATAGCCTGTTGCGCCTACAATACCTGCTTTTATCATTTTAATCAATCCTTTATGAATATATATCTAACAATTCTTATACTGATACTAATAGTCTATATCTAAATCAATCCGCCAAACATTAACTAAAACAAACAAATAAAAGTTTGAAGTTTCCAAAGGTCACTGACCTTTGGTCGTCTAAGGAAAAAGGATTCTTAAGGGAAAAGGGACTCGAAATCCCTTTTCTCTTGAGCGTGCTTTCTTTTGGAGCTTTTCTTTTCACGCAAAAGAAAAGCGGAATTGGCAGGAGGTTTAATTTAAGACAAAAATTGTTTTCAACAACTGCATTTATAAAATCAATTATAAATTCTTAGCAATTTCAGCCACACGCTTTGCCTGTGCCTTTACATTTTCAGAGGCAGGGCCGCCGAATGCTTTTCTTTCGTTTGTACAAGTTTCAAGTGAAATTGCTCTGTAAACATCATCGTTAAATACATCACAAACCTTTTTGTACTCCTCAATCGGGAGGTTTTCAAGGTCTGTACCAAGCTCAATGCATCTTGCAACGAGTTCGCCTGTTGCCTTGTATGCATCTCTGAACGGTACCCCATTCTTTGTGAGCCAGTCTGCGCAGTCGGTTGCGTTAATAAATCCGCCTGCTGCCGCTTTACGCATATTCTGCGGAATAACTTTCATTGTGTCGAGCATTGGAGTAAAGGCTGTAAGGCACATTTTAACTGTATCAACAGCATCAAAAATTGCCTCTTTGTCCTCCTGCATATCTTTATTGTATGCAAGCGCAATGCCTTTCATAATTGTAAGTAAGGTCATATTGTCGCCGAAAACTCTGCCGCTCTTGCCACGGACGAGTTCTGCGATGTCAGGATTCTTTTTCTGCGGCATAATTGAAGAACCTGTTGAAAAAGCGTCGTCAAGCTCAATGAATTTAAATTCCCAGCTGCACCACATAATGATTTCTTCTGAAAATCTTGAGAGGTGCACCATAATAATAGAAAGAACAGACGCAAACTCAATGCAGTAATCTCTGTCGGATACACCGTCAAGCGAGTTGTTTGTAATTCTTTCAAAACCGAGCAGCTCGGCTGTAATTGTTCTGTCGATAGGGTATGTTGTGCCTGCTAAAGCACAAGAGCCGAGCGGCATTTCGTCCATTCTCTTAAGGCAGTCCTCAAGTCTTGACACATCTCTTAAAAGCATTTCGCCGTAAGCTAAAAGGTGGTGACCGAAAGTAATCGGCTGTGCTCTCTGTAAATGAGTGTAGCCGGGCATAACGGTTTCGCTGTACTTTTCCGCCTTGTCGGCAATAACCTTGATAAGGTCAACAACGAGCTTTTTAACATTTACAACTTCCTTTTTAAGGTAAAGTTTAATGTCAACGGCTACCTGGTCGTTACGGCTTCTTGATGTGTGAAGTCGCTTGCCGTTGTCGCCGATTCTCTTTGTAAGCTCGCCCTCAATAAAGGTGTGAATATCCTCTGCTTCCATATCAATATGGAGAGTGCCGTTTTCTATGTCTGCAAGGATTCCCTTAAGACCCTGAACTATGTCGTCAGCCTCTTCCTGTTTGATAATGCCGCATCTGCCGAGCATTGTTGCGTGGGCAATACTGCCCTCGATATCCTCTTTATACATACGGCTGTCAAATGAGATTGAGCTGTTAAAATCGTTAGTGGTTTTTGAAAGTTCCTTTTTAAATCTGCCTTTCCAAAGCTGCATATAATCACCTCGGGTTAATGAATGATTGTTAATTTGTGTATTATTTATAATTGATATTGCTGTTTAAAAATATCCGTATAAACAACTGTCAGGGACAGAGAATTTCCCTGTCCCCGAACCGGAATAATTATTTTAATTCATACAAAAGTCTTTGAGTAAAAATTACTTAATAAGACCCTTTTTAGCACGAACCTTGATTGGAAGACCGAAGAGGTTGATGAAACCTGCACTGTCGTTCTGATCGTAAACCTGATCCTCGTCAAAGGTTGCGATTTCTTCATCATAGAGTGAATATGGGCTTGTAACGCCTGCGTCAATGATGTTGCCCTTGTAAAGCTTTAACTTAACATCACCTGTTACATACTCCTGTGTGCTGTCAACGAATGCCGAGAGAGCCTCACGGAGAGGTGTGTACCATTTGCCGTCATAAACGAGTTCTGCAAATGTGTTTGAAAGGTTCTTCTTGTAGTGAAGTGTATCCTTGTCAAGGCAGATTTCCTCAAGCTTGTTGTGCGCAGCGTAGAGGATTGTGCCGCCCGGTGTTTCATAAACTCCACGAGCCTTCATACCTACAAGACGGTTTTCAACGATATCTGTGATACCTACGCCGTTTCTGCCGCCAATTTTGTTAAGTTCTTTAATAAGTTCTACAGAGTCGATTTCCTCGCCGTTAAGTTTTGTAGGAACGCCCTTTTCAAATGAAATTGTAACATACTCTGCCTTGTCGGGAGCCTGCTCAGGAGAAACGCCGAGTTCAAGGAAGCCCTCCTTGTTGTACATAGGCTCGTTTGCAGGATCTTCAAGGTCAAGACCTTCGTGGCTTAAGTGCCAGAGGTTTTTATCCTTAGAATAGTTTGTTTCACGGTTAATCTTGAGCGGAATGTTGTGCTTTTCAGCGTACTCGATTTCGTCCTCACGGCTCTTGAATTCCCAAGTTCTCCAAGGAGCGATAATCTTCATATCCGGAGCATAAGCCTTGATAGCAAGTTCAAAACGAACCTGATCGTTGCCCTTACCTGTGCAGCCGTGGCAAATAGCGTCAGCGCCCTCGGCTTTAGCAATTTCTACAAGTCTTTTAGCAATGATAGGACGGGCAAATGATGTACCGAGGAGGTACTTGCCCTCATAAACTGCGCCTGCTTTAACTGTAGGAATGATGTACTCGTCAACAAACTCCTTGTTAAGGTCTTCAATATAAAGTTTAGATGCGCCTGTCTTAATAGCCTTTTCCTCAAGACCGTCAAGCTCTGTGCCCTGTCCTACATCACCCGAAACAGCGATAACCTCGCAGTTGTCATAGTTTTCTTTTAACCAAGGAATAATAATAGAAGTATCAAGTCCGCCTGAATAAGCGAGAACAACTTTTTTAATTTTATTGTCAGCCATTTTAATTTCCTCCATAGAAATGATTTATATTACTCTTACATTATACGCTTTCTGACGGAAAAATCAAGTGTTTTTTGAATAATTATTCAATACACCGTAAAATTGTGATAAATGCACTTAATTCAAAATAAAAACCAAGGTTTTTACAGCAAAATCAACCTTGGTTTCAACATAAATCTTCAATATATGTATAAAAATGCATATATGCAGAAATAATGAATATTCATTTTTTACGCTTGATTTTGCATAAAATGTATATTTTAATGAATATTCAATGCAGATATTCATTTTGACTTGCGGCAAAGCAAAAAATAAACAGCCGATTGGATGTTTAATCAAAGTAAAACAGGTCTTCAAATTTTTTGTCCAATGAAATGCATAAAATCAGAGCAAGTTTTGTTGTCAATTCTGTTATACATATGCCAAGTAAACTTGTCAGTAGATTTTTTGATTTATTTATATCACTAAATACAAGCAAGTAAAAAAGCCCGACTGTTTTTACATAGTCGGGCAAGAGTTATAAAATTGCAAGATTTCTTTTCCATATCAAAATTCTTTTTACAGACTCGTCGATTCTGTCTGCTGTAATTTCTCCGCTTTGTACGGCATTAAGCAATGCGGTATATTCGCTTTCAATATCGCCGCAGCAGAGGAAGTCATTGCCTGCTTTAAAAGCGACAACCGAGAGTGGTTCGTAAATGTCAAGGGCATCAACGGCAAACATATCGAGGTCATCGGTCATAACAACCCCGTCAAATTTAAGCTTATCTCTTATAACCTCATGCACAGGCTCAGAGAGCGAGGCGGGATTATCGCTGTCAATCGAATTTACTGTTACGTGCGACACAAGAATACTGTCTGCGCCTGCGGCTATACCTGCCTGAAACGGCAGAAAATCATTGTTCTGCAAGTCCGAGAAAGTTCTGTTGTCTGTAGCGCTTGAGTAATGTGTGTCGCCGTTATCTCCGTATCCGGGGAAGTGCTTTAATACAGTTCCGAGTTTTTTCTCTTTGCTTGCTTTTACAACAGTATCCACAAATCTGCTTGTGCTTGCGGCGTCACTTGAAAACGACCTGTAATACATAAATGAATCGGGGTTGGAAGTGATGTCGCAGACAGGCGCCATATTTACATTTACTCCGAGCGAAAGCAAAAACTCCGCCTTATCGTATGCGTCATCTTCAATAGCACTCCAACCGCCGTTGTTAAATGTTTCACTCGGTGAAAGGTATGCGCTGTCCCTTAGGTTTGGATTATCGCTCGCTCTTACAACCGTTCCGCCCTCTTCGTCTGTGCCGATAATAAGCGGAATTTTGGCATTGGACTGCATAGCTTTTATATCGGCATTCACTTCTTCTTTTGTCTTGCCGTCAAAATCTACACCGAACAGCAAAACGCCGCCGATGTGGTATTTGTTTATTGCGTCGCTCATATCATTGCCACGACAATTTACATAAAACAGCTGTCCGACTTTTTCTTCAACCGTCATTTTTGAAATCATATCGTCAATGTCTGAATATGTGTCGGGAGGAGCGGTGGTTTCTGTCACTGTTGCCTGACTGTTTTGCTCGTCATTTGCCGACTGCGCTTTTGAAGCTTCGCTCGTGTTCTGACAGCCTGCAAGCGCTGTTGCCAACATTGCTGCGGTGAGAAGTGATGTAATTGTTCTTTTGATTTTCATTTTATCCCTCATTTAAAAATTTCGACAGTCGTATTTTCTACAAATCTGTCCTTAAAAGTTTTCATCTTTTGCATATGCGGTGTGTTAAGATGTTCTTTTTGCAATTTTTCGGACTGCCATTTTTCAATAAGCAGTACCTCATTGCTTTTTCCGAATGACGGCACAAAGTAATCGTATTTTATACAGCCGTTTTCATTTTGTACAATCTGCGGAAAGCCCTCGTTTTTAAGAGCTGTCAAAAAGTCATTAACCATACCGTTTTTAACGGAATATTTTACGATAAGCGTGATTTCTTTCATTTTATCTCCTTGTCGGTCTTTTAAAGTGTTTTGTAAGTTTCAAAATAAAAGAATTTGTCTGTATATGTACCTATTATACCAACAGCTTTGCCCATTGTAAAGGCTGCAAGTACAGTTCCTATGCTAAGTCCTTCAAGGTAGCCGAGGCAGAAGAAAGTAAGCACAGCGGTTATAAAAATCTTCCGATATAACAAATTATTATGCACTGACAGCCTGCTGTCAGTGTGCGTAAAACAGAATTTGGAAAAACAGGCGGTAGCCGTTGTAAACGGAAATGCCAAAAATATAGGCAACGCATTGCGTTGCCTATGAAGATTAAGTATGTTTTCTTTTATTGCTCTCGCATTGACTTTCGCCCATTCGTTCAAGCCGCCAAACAGCAAGCTGTTTGGCTATCGTTAGATTTCATAAACGGAAAGTATTTGTGGGCTTTGCCCACACCCACAACCTTTGATAAGGTTGACCAAACTTTTATAATACTTTTATAATACTTTGCAAAATTATTTTGCTAAACCATAATTTTAATTATCGTTTTGCTATTGCTCGCTGTAAGGTGGTAACATCCCTTACATCACGGTGACCGTCAAAGTTTGTATCTGTGTAATAATACTGGAGCGAATCAAGCTCAACCGATCCGGAAATGTACTGTTGCAGCAAAGTAACATCGTTTACATCTACTGTGCCTTGAAGGTCAATATTGCCGAATCTCAATATGTATATATTCGAACCGACAGTACCGCCGCCGCCGCCGACTACATAAGCTTTGCGGTAAGAAAATGTAGTGCAGTAATCTGTTGGTTCATTGATTTTAGTAGACAGATAAATTTCCACGCAGCCGTCCTTATCCGGAACTACGCCCGTTACAGCACCGCCGCTCTGGAAGTACAAGGCGGAGTCATAATAACCGCCGCCGTCTGCTTTTTCGTATTTGAACTTATGATCATGACTGCCGATACTTGAGTATTCCATTGTATGCGAGCCGTCCTTGTTAAAATAATTCGGATCTACCTCGTGAAGATTTATTTTTGCTTTAACATACCTTCCGCCTTTATCGTCAAATGTGTAATATGCATGTAAGTTACCAGAACCGCTTACAAAATAGCGGGCGTATTTTTCGGTAGACGGCATAAAGAGTGTTTTGTCACCGTCTATACAATCGGCAAATTTCATGGAGTAGTTTTTTTGAGTATCGCCTCCCGTAAATAATACTCCGTTTGTATAATCGGACGGAATATTGTACGCAGAAACCAAAAGCGTGTTGTTGCCGATGTTTTTTGCCGAGTTGTAAATCTCAACACCCTTATGCGGCTTAACGGTTTTTGCGTTTGCGGTCACTGCTGCACCTGCAGTCAGCACCGCACAAAGAATTAAACATACAAATTTTTTCATTTTATACTCCTTTATAATTATTTGGTAATAGCTTGTTGTAAGTCTGTAACATCTTTAACATTTGTTTTACCGTCACGGTTTATGTCGGAATAAAACATCTGAAGTTTATCAACTTCCGCATCGCCCGCAAGGTATCTCTGCAAAAGGGTTACATCGTTTACATTTGTACTGCCTTTAAGGTCAATATTGCCAAAACAAAGCATCGGCACATACATACTTATTATTCCGCTGTAATTAGGCAGGAAAGTTGAAAATGCGGTTTTCACACCGGGTTTTGCTTTTATATAAATTTCCACACAGCCGTTCTCGTCGGGTGCAACACCGTTTACCGCACCGCCGCTAAAGAAAGTGAGATTGGATCCATTTTCCCTAAGAGTGTAGGTTGCTCCGTTTCCGTCTGTATCGGTATATGAACCGTCACTGTTAAAATAGCTTGAAACATCGCTTAATTTTACCCTTAGTTTTACATATTCGCCGCCTGTATTCGCAAAGGAATAGCCTGCATAAGTATTTCCGGTGCTACCGCCGTTTGCCGAAACAAAGCGAGTATAGCTTTCGCTTGACGGCATGGAAATAACGGTATTTTTACCTATACAATCCTTGTATTGTACAGCATATGGTTTTCCTGTGTTTTTGCCGTAAAAACACACTCCGCCAAGCGTATTTTTGCTAAGATTATAAGTAAACACATTTAAGGTGTTGTTTTCAAGTTTTACCCCTGAATCAAGCACCTGAACGCTATTATTTTCCAGAACAACTGCCGCATTGGCAGAAACTATTGAGCATGTTGCCATAACAGCTGCAAGTGCTGTACTTAAAAGTTTTTTCACTATCTTCCCTCCAATTTATTCGGATAAAGCGTTTTGTAAAGCCGTAACATCCTGAACATTTATTTTGCCGTCACGATTAATGTCGGCATGGTACATTTGCAGAGAATCAAACTCTGCATTGCCCGAAAGGTACTGCTGGAGCAATGACGCATCGTTTACATTTACGCTGTAATCTAAATTTATATTGCCAAAAGTAAGCTTATATATATCTCTGCCGTTTGTTCCGCCGCCACCGCCGCTTGTCAGCCCCACATCAAGGCCGTATTCTGTAAAGTAATTCACACTATGGTCTACCTTTGTACTCACATAAAATTCCACATATCCGTTGCTGTCGGGAACTGCACCGGTAAAAACTCCGCCGCTCTGGAAAAACAAAACAGATTCATAGTAGCCGTCCTTTACCGTTTGACGAGTAAAATTATATGTATGTCCGTCTTGGGTGTGTGTGCCGTTACTTTTAAATTCATTTGGATTTATATCCGACAGCTTGGCTCTTACCTTAACATATTCTCCGCCTGCCTGTCTTAAATCCAAATTAGTAGTTCCGCCCATACTGCTTGAAAGACAAGTCCAAATATTATATTTTTCGTTAGACGGCATAGTTATTGTTTTTGGTGCCGATAAATAATTCTTAAATATATATTTGTATCTTTTTCCGCTTTTTTGACCGTCAAGTACAAATCCGCCGCCTGAGCCTGTATTCTTCATATTGTATGTGTAAATACTTATAGTGTTGTTTTTAGTTGTTATTTTTGAACTCAAAATTTGATAATCCTTATTTTGTTTTACCGCTGCGTTGGCAGATACCGCTCCACCTGCCGCCATTAAAGCAACGAGTGCGATACTGATTAATTTTTTCATTATTTATCCCCTCAATATAAAATTTTTGTAAAACGATAAATGTTTCATACAGTCAAGCAATATTATACAATATTTTGCAAGATAAAGCTACGAAGCAAAAAGCTGAATTTTTGATTTGCTCATAGAAAAATTGTGACACTTTGCACATACAACTCTGTTTTAACTTGTTATCACAAAGAATTTATGCTATTATTCTAATAATGAAAGGCGGTAATAATATGTTGAATTTCTGCTGTCCTGTCTGCAAAGAAGAATTAAAACTTGACGGTCGAACCTACAGATGTATAAATAACCATTGTTTTGACTGTGCAAAGCAGGGTTATGTCAATCTTTTGCAGAGCAACAAATCCAAAAGCAAGCGTCACGGTGACGATAAACTTATGATAGAGGCAAGGACCGAGTTTTTAAATACAGATTCGTACAAGCCGCTGTGTGACCTTATATGCGAACTTTTGCAAAAATATATTCCGCAAAATGCCTGTGTGCTTGATGCCGGCTGCGGCGACTGCTATTATACGGGAAAAATTGAAAAAGCTCTTGCAGAAAAAAACGCAAGTATAGCGGGTATTGATATTTCAAAATTTGCTCTTATTGCAGCGGCAAAGCGCAGTAAAAATATTCGTTTGGCTGTAGCAAGCGTATTTGCTTTGCCGACAGCGGATTTTTCCTGCGACGCGGTGCTTAATGTATTTTCACCTTTTGCGCCGGAAGAGTACAACCGAGTTTTAAAAAGGGGCGGAGTGCTTTTGAGAGTTATTCCGCTTGAAAATCACCTTTTTTCTCTCAAAAAGGCGGTATATGACAATCCGTTAAAAAATCCGAAAGAAAACACCGATATTGACGGGTTTATTCTTGCCGAAAGCAAAGAACTTAAATACAGCATAACGCTTGATGATAACAGAGAAATTGAAAGCCTTTTCAAAATGACTCCATACTACTACAAAACCTCTCGCACCGACCAACAAAAGCTGGAGAAATTAAACTCACTTACGACCGAAATCGAATTTTGCGTGCTTGTCTATAAAAAGCTGTAATCGTGATAAATACTAAGGTTTTAGAAAAATCTTTTTTGAAATTACGCATTAGCATAATAGAGTATAAAAGAGAATATAAGCGAATTTTAAAGTTTGTGTAACGGTAAATTAAATTTTTGCAAAAAAGTGTTGACAATGCAAAATAAATGTATTATAATTCTAAGGCACAAGTAAATTACAGGAGGATTTGTTATGTCAACATATTTAGCTAAAAAAAGCGAAATTGAACGCAGCTGGTATGTAATTGATGCAGCAGGCAAGCCACTTGGTAGAGTTGCTACTCAGGCAGCAGTTCTTTTAAGAGGTAAGCACAAAGCAACATTTACACCAAATGTAGATTGCGGCGATCATGTAATCATCATCAACTGCAAGGACGCTGTATTAACAGGCAACAAGCTCACTCAGAAGAAGTGGCAGCGTCATACAGGCTATATCGGTCATCTTAAAGAAACAAGATACGATACTCTTATGGCTACAAAGCCAACAAAGGCTATGGAGCTTGCTGTTAAGGGTATGCTTCCAAAGAACACACTCGGCAGAGATGCTTTGCTCAGACTCAGACTCTTTGAGGGTGCAGAACACAATCATCAGGCTCAGAAGCCTGAAATGGTTGAAGCTTAAAAGAAGGAGGCAAATTAATAATGTACGATAAGACACCTTATTTTTACGGCACAGGCAGAAGAAAAAGTTCTGTTGCAAGAGTAAGACTTTACCAGGGTACAGGCAAAATCACAATCAACGATCGTGACATCGACGATTATTTCGGTCTTGAAACACTCAAGCTCATCGTTAGACAGCCTCTCGCCTTAACAGAAACAGATCAGAAGTTCGACATCGTTTGCAGAGTAGCAGGCGGCGGCGTTACAGGTCAGGCAGGTGCAATCCGTCACGGTATTTCCAGAGCACTTCTTCAGTATGATTCAGAGAACCTTCGTTCAACACTTAAGAAGGCAGGCTTCTTAACTCGTGACCCAAGAATGAAAGAGCGTAAGAAGTACGGTCTCAAAGCAGCTCGTCGCGCTCCGCAGTTCAGCAAGCGATAATCGACTGCTCAGACTATATCAAAATGGTTCAAAAAGCCCGGAAAATCAAGGTTTTCCGGGCTTTTGCTATATCTAAACGGGCTGATATGGTTTGACCAAATTTGGCAAAACGAGAGCCGATTTCATCCAATTTTTAGTGGTTAAATATAGGACAACCGGCAAAAATGGGGTCAAAAAACGGCCTTAGTGGTTAAAAAATAGGACAACCAGAGAGCAATTTCGGGGGTATTTTTGAGGGTGATTTGGCACTCTCAGACACCGGATTTTTCGCTGGAGGGTTTGGCATAATCTGACCAAATCTGAACAATTAAATACGATTCTAATGCAGGCACTCAGTAACAAATAACTGGGTGCTTTTTTTGTTTCAGAGATTCCGGCATTAGAAAGGGCCGTCACTTTATGATTTTGAAGTGGCGGCTTTTTCTATTTCCAGAAACAACAGCAACAATCAGAAATGAGGTGAAGTCATGAACACACAAATCATCGCCATCGCCAACCAGAAAGGCGGCGTTGGCAAAACAACAACCTGTGCGAACTTGGGAATAGGTCTGGCACAGGCCGGAAAGAAAGTGCTTCTGATCGACGGGGACCCACAAGGAAGCCTGACAATCAGCTTGGGAAATCCGCAACCGGACAAGCTGCCATTTACACTGTCGGATGCAATGGGCAAAATTCTGATGGATCAGCCTATACGCCCCGGAGAAGGTATTCTGCATCATGCAGAAGGCGTTGACCTGATGCCTGCGGATATTCAGCTTTCCGGTATGGAGGTTTCTCTGGTAAACGCCATGAGCCGTGAAACAATTTTACGGCAATACCTGGACACACTGAAGGGACAATATTCCCATATCCTGATTGACTGTCAGCCCTCGTTGGGGATGCTTACGGTCAATGCGCTGGCGGCTGCGAACAGGATCATAATTCCCGTTCAGGCAGAGTATCTGCCCGCCAAAGGGCTGGAACAGCTTCTATCTACGGTCAGTAAGGTGAAACGGCAGATCAATCCAAAGCTCCAGATTGACGGTATCCTGCTGACGATGGTGGATAACCGCACCAACTTTGCCAAAGAGATTGCTGCTTTGCTGCGGGACACCTATGGAAGTAAAATCAAAGTCTTTGGAACGGAAATCCCCCATTCTGTCCGGGCAAAGGAAATTAGTGCAGAAGGAAAAAGTATTTTCGCCCATGACCCTGGCGGCAAGGTGGCAGAGGGGTATCGAAATCTGACGAAGGAGGTGTTGAAACTTGAAAAGCAGCGCGAAAAAAGTAGAGCTGGCATCGGTAGATGATCTGTTTTCTACGGAGGAGAGCCGTGCCGATGCTCAGAGAGAAAAAATAGTAGAAATCCCGCTGTCGGAACTGCACCCGTTCAAAGGGCATCCATTCAAAGTCAAGGATGACGAAGCAATGATGGAAACCGCAGACAGTATCAAGCAGTATGGTGTGCTGGTTCCTGCGATTGCCCGTCCTGACCCGGAGGGTGGTTATGAACTGGTGGCCGGACACAGACGGCACAGGGCAAGTGAACTGGCAGAAAAAGAGACCATGCCGGTAATTGTCCGTGATCTGGATGATGATGCCGCCACGATCATTATGGTTGACAGCAATTTACAACGAGAAAGCCTGCTTCCCAGTGAAAGGGCCTTTGCTTATAAAATGAAGTTGGAGGCTATGAAGCACCAGGGAGAGCGAGTGGATTTAACTTGTGCCCAAGTTGGGCACAAGTCCGATGGTAGAAAATCCAGAGATATTTTAGCTGAACAGGTTGGACAGAGTAAAAATCAAATTCAGAGATTTATCCGTCTGACCGAGCTGATTTCCGAACTGCTGGACATGGTGGATGAAAAGAAAATTGCCTTAAATCCTGCTTATGAGCTGTCCTTCCTCAAAAAAGAGGAACAGAGGGATTTGCTGGATGCAATGGACAGCGAACAGGCTACCCCTTCTCTTTCTCAAGCCCAGCGGCTCAAAAAATACAGTCAGGAGGGGCATCTGACCCTCGATATGATGCGTGTCATCATGGGTGAGGAAAAGAAAAGTGATCTGGACCGAGTAACATTTACCTCTGACACTTTGCGGAAGTATTTCCCCAAAAGCTATACGCCCCAGCGGATGCAGGAAACCATCAT
>OHNP01000355.1_pt1 | contig 32779 bp, 31 predicted proteins | sample 1569531 | NCBI WGS metagenome assembly OHNP01 (sample SAMEA3879587, study PRJEB24766) | human gut metagenome | biome: human-associated habitat; feature: feces | place: USA | collected 1985/1987
TTAATATTTATGTTCATAATTTATTCATATATCATTCAATTTAAATTTACATTATGAACATTTTTTCTTCACTTTTCCAACATATACTAAAAGAGAATTAAAAATGAGTTGAACAGATAACTCAACATTAAAATGTTTACAAGAATTTTTTCATAAATCGAGTTGTTAATTTATAGAGAACAGCTCTCCTCCCTCTTTTCACTGCCCGTCAAAAACGGGCAGTGTTTTTTTACCTGAAAATTCACTTGCATTACATGAAACATTGACGGCTTACGCCTGATTTCGACATTTCAGCTCTTAACGCATAATAATAAATGAAGCTATCATACATACTACTCCAATAACAACAAATATAATGCCTGTTTTTTTCTCTTTTGCATACTTAGGCTGTTTTCTGTCATCTTTATCACGGTTATCGTAGAAAAGATACCACTGCTTTTTTGCATCATTAATCTTAACTATTCCGATAAAACAGAATACCAGACCTATAAGAAATACCATAAATCCCAAAAATGGTACAAACGATGTTCCTGCATGTGCTTCAGCATCATTAAAGTCAATCTCACATGCAAACATTGCAGCATTTGCTGCGAGCGTAGATAATATTGTCATATAAATTACCTCCTTTTTTGATTTTCCTGCCACCTCTATATATATCATACGAAATCTGTAATATAACCGCTACAAATTCTGTTCACATTATACAATATATGAATGTTTCTAACAACAAAATTTAGCTTTTAATTTGTCTGAATATAATGTATAATATTTTTATGTTGATAGTTAAAATATTTTATTCGGGAGGTATATCTTATGTTAGTTAATGCTACAGATATGTTGAACAAGGCCCGTGAGGGCAAATATGCAGTAGGTCACTTCAACATTAACAATCTTGAGTGGGCTAAGTCTATTCTTCTTACTGCACAGGAGATGAATGCACCTGTTATCCTCGGCGTTTCTGAAGGTGCCGGAAAGTATATGGGCGGCTTCAAGGTCGTTGCCGATATGGTTAAAGCTCTTACAGATTCTATGGAGATAACGGTTCCTGTTGCTCTTCACCTTGACCACGGAACATACGAAGGATGCTACAAGTGTATCAAAGCCGGATTTTCTTCTATAATGTTTGACGGCTCACATTATCCAATCGCAGAAAATGTTGAAAAGACAAAAGAACTCGTTGCCATTACTAAGGCTCTTGGCATGTCACTTGAAGCCGAAGTTGGTGCTATCGGCGGCGAAGAAGACGGTGTTATCGGTGCCGGAGAGTGTGCAGATCCTGATGAGTGCAAAGCAATTGCTGACCTCGGTGTCAACATGCTTGCAGCCGGAATTGGCAATATCCACGGCAAATATCCAGCTAACTGGAAAGGTTTAAGCTTTGAAACTCTTGAAGCTGTCAAAGCAAAAGTCGGCAATATGCCATTAGTTCTTCACGGTGGTACAGGTATCCCTGAGGATATGATTAAAAAAGCAATTTCTCTCGGTGTTGCCAAGATTAATGTTAATACAGAATGTCAGCTTGCATTTGCTGCTGCTACAAGAAAGTACATTGAAGAAGGAAAAGACCTTGAAGGTAAAGGATTTGACCCTAGAAAACTTTTAGCTCCTGGTACCGAAGCAATAAAACAGACTGTACGTGAAAAGATTACTCTTTTCGGTTCAGCCGGAAAGGCCTGATTATAATGGATTCAAAGCACTCTGATGATGACTACATCATTAATGATACAGAATACGAAGAAGATGAAGCTGATATTGCATTTGACAAGCAGGAAAAATCAAAAAAGAAAGGATCTGTAATACGACGTATAATTCTCATTATATGTATAATTGTCTTTTGTGTATCAGCTGGTATGCTCATAAAGATACTGCTCGAGTATAAGAAGGGTTCTGATATTTATAAAGATGTCCAGTCAGAGGTTCTTGACGATAATACTCCGGTAACCGTTGAGATGCCTGAGGGCGAAGTTGAGATTCCTTTCAAATATAATCATGAAGCTCTCCTTGCAATCAATCCTGACGCCCAGGGGTATATTTATGTGCCCTCTGTGAATTTACGTCTGCCGATTGTCCAGGGAACAGATAATGAAAAGTATCTTGAAACCACAATTGACGGTTCCATTAATAAAAACGGCTGTCCTTTCATCGACTATCGTATAAAAGGCGGCATTACAGCAAGCCATGTAATAATATATGGTCACACATTATACAGCGGAACTATGTTCTCTTCTCTGCATAAATACCGCAATTCCGGTTTTTATTCTACAGAAGGTAATGACAAGTTCTACATTTATACACAGGATAAGATTAAAGAGTATCAGATTTTCAGTGTGTATCTTACTGACCCGGTCAGCGACACATTTACATTTAATTTTCCTGATATTGCATCCATGAGACAATATGCAATGCAGCGTAAGGAACTGACCATGTATGAAACAACGGGTGATGTGAGTGAAGCAACTCAGATTATCACACTTTCAACATGTGCAGATAATCTTACTAAACGTCTCATAATACATGGCAGTTATATCGGTGAATCTGTTATACCGTAGAACAGCATATTTCTGACACGGTTCATTCCGTACCAGCTTGCTATTTGGCGGTTTTGTACTCTATAAAATTAAATTTTTAAATAATTTTCAAAAAAACACTTGCATTTTGTAAAAACATCAGATATAATACCATATGTCGTCACGATATTGGGCTTTCGCCAAATGGTAAGGCACTGGATTCTGATTCCAGCATTCTGGGGGTTCGAGTCCCTCAAGCCCAGCTCATAATCCCCCGCATAATTTAGTGGGGGATATTTTTTTAGCAGGATTTGTTTATTATGAATGCTGCACTAATATGGAGACGTATCGAAGTGGTCATAACGAGCCGCACTCGAAATGCGGTTACCCATCCGGGTACGTGGGTTCGAATCCCACCGTCTCCGCTAATTGTGAATATAATATAAGGAGGCACACGGTATTGTACTCAGTGAATGACATCATAAGATACAGTGAGATAGCCCCTGACGAAAAGCTGTCTGTATTCGGACTTGTTAATCATTTTCAGGACTGCTCCAATTGCCAGTCACAATCGCTTGGAGTTGGAGTTGATGAGCTTATTAAGGCCGGACGCGGATGGCTTTTGTCATATTGGCAGATAGACATAAAAAGGCTGCCAAAGTTTGGGGAGAGTGTAACAACGGGAACATGGGCATATTCATTTGAAAGATTCCTTGGACATCGTAATTTTATTATGAAAGATGCTTCGGGTGAGGTGCTTGCATGCGCGGATTCACTCTGGGTATATGTTGATACTGCATCAGGTAAGCCTGCAAGGGCAGAAGGCAGACTTGTTGATGCATATCCGATAGAACCTAAGTATGAGGATATGGATTATGAAACGCGTAAGATAAATACGGCGTCACATTATGATGAGTGCGGCGGCTTCTATGTTACGAAGTACCAGCTCGATACGAACTATCATGTTAATAATGCATGGTATATCCAGATTGCACAGGAATATCTGCCTGATGATTTTGTACCGGCGATGATTCGTGTGGATTATAAGATGCCGGCTGTATACGGCGATAAGATATATCCTTATATTGGCTGGACAGATGAAGGCAGGATACAGATTGATTTGCGTGATGGACTTAACAAGACATATGCATTGGTTGAATTTGCGGAGGCGTAGATGATTCAGATTGGTAAGAAGCAGTGCTTGAATATTGTAAGCAGAACAGATTTTGGTGTATATCTGGGAACTAAGGAAGAGAAAGTTCTTCTCCCTGTTAAGCAGGTGCCTGCGGATGTTGAGATTGGTGATGCACTGACGGTGTTCGTATACCGTGATTCACAGGACAGGCTTATAGCAACAACAAATACACCTAAGATAGAGCTGGACCGGATTGCAAAACTTAAGGTTGCACAGACTTCACAGATAGGCGCATTCCTTGACTGGGGTCTTGAAAAGGATTTGTTTCTCCCGTTTAAGGAGCAGACATATAAGGTTAAGCCGGGTGATGAATGCCTTGTGGTGCTTTATGTTGATAAGAGCAGCAGACTGTGTGCGTCGATGAGAAGAGTATACAATTACCTTGTGCCGGCGGACTGCTATGAGAAAGACAGTCAGGTAAGCGGTACGGTGATAGAGATTAATCCTGACTATGGCGCATATGTTGCCATAGATGACAAGTATTACGGAATGATTCCGAATAACGAGCTTTTCAGTAAGGTTAATATCGGTGACAGAATAGAAGGCCGTGTCGTTAAGGTCAGAGATGACGGCAAGCTCATGATCGGTCTGCGCAAGAAGGCTTATCTCCAGATGGATGATGACTCACAGTTTGTGCTTGATGAGATTAAGAAACGCGGTGGAAGACTCCCGTTTAACGATAAGGCATCACCGGAGCTTATCAGGTCACAGTTCAATATGAGCAAGAATGAGTTCAAGAGAGCGGTTGGCAGGCTGTTTAAGGAGCGGAAGATTGTAATCAATCCGGATTCTATTGAACTTACTGATAATAATTAATATAATTACAGATGTAACTGCCATAATGCTGTGGCAATTATTTAAAATATTTTATGAAAGGAATTAATAATATGCAGAAAGTAATAAGCACAGAGAATGCACCGGCAGCAATCGGACCATACTCACAGGCAATCGAGATTAACGGAATGGTGTATACTTCAGGGATTATCGGAGTTGATCCTGCAACAGGAACTCCTATGGAAGGAATCGAGGCACAGGCAGAACGCGCCATGACAAGCCTTGTTAATGTTGTAGAGGCGGCCGGTTCTAAGGTGGAGAATATTGTTAAGACAACAGTATTTATTAAGAATATGGAAGATTTTGCTAAGGTTAATGAGATTTATAAGAAGCATTTTAAGGAGCCATATCCTGCACGCTCATGCGTTGAGGTTGCAAGACTGCCTAAGGATCTCCTTATTGAGATTGAGGCTGTAGCATTCAAGTGATTGCCGTATATATACTGGGATAAAGGGATGGACTATGTGTAAAAAAGCAAACTGGTTTTATCTGATACTGCTTGTATTTACATTTGCAGGCTCAATAGGTCTTTCATATGTTCTGGAGGATGCTCCTATACCGGAATGGTTCGGAATGATACAGACATATCTGGTTATGCTTGTTCCTGCAGTAATATTCATGGCAGTGTGCAGAATTAATCCGATTAAGAAACTGCCGTGGAGAATACTCAGACCGGCAGATGCACTTCTGTCGCTGCTTTTTGGATATATGCTCGTTCCGATGATGCTTTTTCTGAGCTATGTCTCGATGCTTTTTGTCGATAACCATATGCAGGAGACATCAATATCGATGAGGCAGGATTATGCATTTGTTGTACAGCTGCTTTTTATGGCTGTAATTCCGGCACTGGCAGAGGAATTCCTGTTTCGTGGGATATTCTTTCATTCATACCGAAAGAATGGTGTGTTTGGTGCAGCTCTTATGAGCGCATTTATATTTGGAATGTTCCACATGAATTTTAACCAGTTTTTCTATGCATTTGCGCTTGGAGTCATATTTGCACTGCTTGTTGAGGCGACAGGTTCTCTGTTTGCTTCGATGCTTGCGCATTTTGCGGCTAATTCATACTCGGTTATAATGCTGAGACTTATTCCACAGGATGTGTTAGAACAGGCGGCTTCTTCAGGTAGCAGTATAGAGATGTCGGAAATGCAGATGATTGCAGGCAATATAGCGGCGGTTGTCGTACTCGGAATTATGGCGGCAGGGTTTGGTGCTGTTGCTGTCTGTATATATCGCAGGCTTGCACGGCGCAATAACAGATATGAATACATAAAGCAAAAGCTTTCGGGCGGACCTCTCAAAGCATGCCGCGCAGTGAACGGTGAGAAATTTATTACAGTTCCGGCAGTTATTGCATCTGCGATTGGAATATATATCATGATTCTTGTGCAATAGATTTATATATCATAATATACATTAAACAATAAAACAGCCATATGGCGATTATAGTCAAAATGATGATTATAATATGCCATATGGCTGTTTTGTGATTGTGCACCGGTTAAACAATCGGCAAAAACAGTCGGTGCCGTTGATTGCTGTCTGTGTTATACAAGATAGTCAATGTTCTGTCCGATGCCGGGATTCACTGATAATTCCATCATCTTTGTCAGTGCATCGCCCTCTGTATTCATGACATCGAGATTCTTGGCAAGTACTGCAATACCGATATCATTGCTTGTCTGAATTGAATTCAGTGCAATTGAAAGTGCAGGAATATCCATAACTATACATCTCCATTCTCTAAAATGATATATCAATATGTCTGCGGATACAGATGTGTCTCCTGATTGAATTATATCATTATGGTATATAAGGTTTCAATATGGAAATCATATATATATGGTTAAAAGAGAATTATCTTTATTATAATAAGAATAATATCAGATATATAAGGATGCTTGCAAAACAAATATGAACAAATTGCCAAAAAAATCATAATCCGGCTGGAATTCGGAGAAACGTATCTTTATGGGGAGGGAATTTATTCAGGGAACAAAAAATCTGTAATTTCATGTGTCGTGGCAAGAAAACAGGTGCCGGCCATGAAAAAAGTAGTGTGGGAAACTGATGAAGATGCATTTGTTATGGTAAGTGATGTGAGAGAAGCAGTTGGCGGGAGTTTTGTGAAAAATTCACAGTGAAGGTACATGTATAGGCAAATTGACTAAATTTGAGCGTCATTTTTGGTAAATTACCATATGGCAATTATTTTGATGATAATGTATTATAGATGCAGTTGTTAAGACGCAAGAATTTAGGAGGAATTTGGAAAATGGCAAGTTTATCACTTAAGAATGTCTGCAAAGTATATCCTAACGGATTTGTTGCAGTTAAAGATTTTAACCTTGAAATCGCTGACCAGGAGTTCATCATCTTCGTTGGTCCTTCAGGATGCGGTAAGTCAACAACACTTCGTATGATTGCCGGTCTCGAGGAAATCAGCTCAGGTGAGCTTTGGATTGATGACAAGCTCGTTAATGATGTAGAGCCTATGAACAGAGATATCGCTATGGTATTCCAGAACTACGCTCTGTATCCACATATGACAGTATATGATAACATGGGATTTGCACTTAAGCTCCGTAAGGTAGCTAAGGCTGATATTGATAAGGCTGTACATGAAGCAGCTAAGATTCTTGACCTTGAGCATCTGCTTGATCGTAAGCCAAAGGCTCTTTCAGGTGGTCAGCGTCAGCGTGTTGCTATGGGTCGTGCTATCGTTCGTAAGCCAAAGGTATTCCTTATGGATGAGCCACTTTCAAACCTTGATGCAAAGCTGAGAGTTCAGATGCGTGTTGAGATTTCTAAGCTTCACCAGAAGTTAAAGTGTACAATTATCTACGTTACACATGACCAGACAGAGGCTATGACACTTGGTACAAGAATTGTAGTTCTTAAGGATGGTATCATACAGCAGGTAGATACACCACAGGCTCTTTACAATACACCACAGAACCTCTTCGTTGCTGGATTCATCGGATCACCTCAGATGAACCTTCTTGATGCTAAGGTTGTTGAGAATGCAGGCACAGTTACACTTGAGCTTGGCGCTAACTTCTCAATCAAGCTTCCTGAAGCAAAGGGTAAGAAGCTTATCGAGCAGGGATATGTTGGTAAGACAGTTGTTGCAGGTATCCGTCCAGAGGATATTCATGATGAGGAGCTTTTCCTTACATCATCACCTGACAGCATTATTGAAGCTACAATTAAGGTATATGAGCTTCTTGGCGCAGAAGTTAACCTTCACTTTGACCTTGATGATGTAACATGTACAGCTAAGGTTAATCCTCGTACAACAGCACGTCCTGGTGATACAGTTAAGTTCGCAATTGACCTTTCAAAGCTTCATATATTTGATAAGGAGACAGAGCAGGTTATCTGCCACTAATCACATACATCAGATGTGATTGGTTCCTGTCACTAACTACATAAATGTGAAAATTTGAGGAAATGTTTAGAAATAAGCATTTCCTCTTTTTTTTTTGCACCGATTGAGTTATAATACCTCATATATGGTTTGGTATAATATGTCGAATTATTGTTATAATATACAGACTTTAGAAAGGATAACGGGAGTAAGATGGTTTCAAATCAGATTTTACAGAATACGATAGATGGTCTGAAGTCTATTACAAGAATAGATCTCTGCCTTATTGATACGGATGGCAAGGTTGTAGCAACAACATTTCCGGATACGGAGGAGTGTGAGAAAGCAGTTCTTTCATTTATAACTTCGCCTGCTGAGAGCCAGGTTATTCAGGGATACCAGTTCTTTAAGGTTAATGATGACCAGCATACGGAACTTGTTCTGCTTGCACGCGGCACGACAGATGATGTATATATGATAGGCAAGATGGCGGCATTTCAGGTTCAGAGCCTTATAGTAGCATATAAGGAGAGGTTTGATAAGGATAATTTTATTAAGAATCTTCTGCTTGATAATCTTCTTCGTGTTGATATATATACAAGAGCTAAGAAGCTTCATATTGATACGGAAGTTAAGCGTGTTGTATATATAATTGAGACAAAGAATGAGAAGGACACCAACGCTCTTGAGATTGTAAGAACGCTTTTTGCACCTAAGACTCATGATTTTATAACAGCTGTTGATGAAAAGAACATTATTCTTGTTAAGGAAGTTAAGAGTACGGATACACTTGATGACCTTGATAAGACGGCATATATGATAATAGATATGTTAAGTACAGAGGCAATGAGTGCTGCAAAGATTGCATACGGAACTGTTATTAATGATATCAGGGAAGTGTCAAGATCGTACAAGGAAGCACAGATGGCACTTGATGTGGGTAAGATATTCTACAGTGACAAGAGTGTTGTGGCATACAGCAGACTCGGAATAGGCAGGCTTATATATCAGCTGCCGATTCCACTGTGCCAGATGTTCATCAGGGAGATTTTCGGTGGCAAATCGCCGGATGATTTTGACGAAGAGACATTATCAACAATTAACAAGTTCTTCGAGAACAGCCTCAATGTATCGGAGACATCAAGACAGCTTTATATTCACCGTAATACGCTTGTGTATCGTCTGGATAAGCTTCAGAAGAGCACAGGTCTTGATTTGCGCAAGTTTGACGATGCGATTACATTCAAGATAGCGCTTATGGTAGTAAAATACATGAAGTATGTGGAGAACAGGGATTCATTCTAGAAAGGAACACATAGAACATGATTATACTTGAAAATGTAACAAAGGAATATACGTCGGGTACACCGGCACTTAATGGAATAGATTTAAGGATTGAGAAGGGCGAGTTTGTATTTGTAGTCGGTAACAGCGGTTCCGGTAAGTCTACACTTATCAAGCTGCTTCTTAAGGAACTGGATGCAACATCCGGTAAGATATATGTTAACAAAAAGTATCTTAATAAGATTACAAGAAAGAGACTTCCCTCACTTCGACGTGACATAGGCGTTGTGTTCCAGGATTTCCGTCTCCTGCCTGACCGTAATGTGTATGATAATATTGCATTTGCAATGAAGGTGGTAGAGGCTCCTTCAAGAATTATAAGAGGACGTGTTCTTGCCATGCTTTCAATGGTAGGTCTGCTTGATAAGTATAAGTCGTTCCCTAACGAACTTTCAGGTGGTGAGCAGCAGAGAGTAGCCATTGCGAGAGCACTTGTTAATGAGCCGTCAATTCTTCTGTGTGATGAGCCTACAGGTAACCTTGACCCGGAGAATTCATGGGAGATTATGAAGATCCTCGATGAGATTAACAAGCGTGGCACGACAGTACTTGTTGTTACTCATAACATGGAGATTGTACAGGCTATGAAGAAGCGTACTATTACCATGAATAACGGCAAGATTATCAGTGATGTAGAAAAGGGTGGTTATTTCTATGAAGATTAGATCTTTAGGTTACAATATAAAACAGGGCTTCAAGAATATCTATCGTAATAAGATGTTCTCACTGGCCTCAATAGCAACAATGACTGCGTGTCTGTTCCTTTTTGGAGTTTTTTATTCGATTGTTACCAATTTCCAGTACATGGTAAAGAAGGCGGAGAATTCAGTATGTGTTACCGTATTCTTCGATGAAGGCCTGTCAGACCAGCAGAAGTCAGATATAGGCAAGAATATAGAAAGCAGGGTTGAGGTCGCAAGTATTCACTATACATCTGCCGAAGAAGCATGGAGTACATTTAGCAAAGATTATTTTGGACAATATCAGGATCTGGCGGAAGGCTTCAAGGATGACAATCCTCTGGCATCTTCAGATTCTTACTCGGTATATCTTAATGATGCATCAATGCAGCCTACGCTTGTAACATATCTTGAGAATATGGATGGTATAAGACAGGTTAACCGTTCGGATGTTATGGCAAGCAGTCTTTCTAATGTGGCAATACTTGTAGGATATGCATCTGTGGCAATCATCGTAATACTTCTTGCAGTATCTATTTTCCTTATTATGAATACTGTAGTTATCGGTGTTACTGTACGTAAGGATGAGATATCAATTATGAAGCTGATTGGTGCAACTGATATGTTTGTTAACGCACCATTCGTTGTTGAAGGTGTAGTTATCGGTATGATTGGTTCAATTATTCCGCTTATTATAATAAGATACATGTATGCGAATATTATTAATTATGTGCTGGCCAAGTTCTCAATACTTAATAATATTCTTGCATTTCTTCCGGCATCAAGTATATTCAGGGTACTTACACCTGTAACACTGGGGGTGGGAATCGGAATAGGTTTCCTTGGAAGTATACTTGCACTCCGTAAGCATACTAACGTATAATCATTGAAATAATAGAAGGAGAGGGGCTTTTACAATAGATTCGCAGTTGTAGGAGCCCCTTTGTGTATATAATGGAGGGAACAATGAAGAAAAGACTGCATAAAGGGAGAATGCAATCTGTTGTGAAGAAGGTTACAGCTGTGATATTGGTGTCAGTCCTTTCACTGACGTCTTACAGACCGGCACTTGCGGACACCAAGCAGGACCTGTCTAATGCCAATGATGCCAAGGCTGCTATAGAGAAGAAGCTGCAGGATGTTCAGAATCAGTTAAGCCAGCTTAATAAGGATAAAAAAAATATTGAGAGCTACATTAAGGAACTTGACAGTAATCTTGCTTCAATAGACGGAGATATTAATTCTCTGGGAATACAGATAGAAGATAAGAAAAATGAGATAACCCAGGCACAGGAGATGCTTGAGACTGTACAGCAGCAGTCACAGGAACAGTATGAATCTATGAAGCTCCGCATAAAATATATGTATGAGAATGGAACCGATTCATCATACCTTAACATGCTGATAACTGCACAGGATATGTCAGATCTTCTTAATAAGGCAGAATATATTAATAAGATTACAGAGTATGACAGGCAGATGCTTGATCAATATGCAGCTACGGAACAGCAGATTGCGGAGACTAAAGAGCTTCTTGAAGCAGATCTTACGTCACTTGAACAGATGCAGGTGGAAGTAGAAGGACAGAAGCAGGCACTTGCACTCATACAGAGCACCAAGGTGAATGAACTTCAGAAACTTGACAACAAATCCGCAGATGCCAAAGCATATCAGGCACAGCTTGAAAAAGACAAGAAGGAACAGGAAGCTGCCATTCTTGCGATGGAGGCTGAGATAAAGCGTCAGGAGGAAGAAGCGAGACGTAAGGCAGAGGAAGCCAAAAAGAATGGAACAACACCTGCAGTGACGGTTCCTACATACGATGGTGGTAAGTTCAAGTGGCCGACACCTTCGACAAGAATTACCTCTCCTTACGGAGATATGGAGGACAGGTCATCACCGCATCATGGCGTGGATATAGGAGCCAAGACAAGAGGTGTGTCGGGAGATCCGATATATGCAGCATATGATGGCACGGTAACTCTTGCAACATACAGCAGTTCAGCGGGCAACTGGATATGGATTAATCATGGCAACGGACTTATGACGGTCTATATGCACTGTTCAAAGCTGCTTGTATCTGAGGGAACCAAAGTTAAGAAAGGTGATACAATAGCACTCATGGGAACTACAGGTAATTCAACCGGCGTTCATCTGCATTTTGGTGTAAGACTTAACGGCAAATATGTCAACCCTATGTCATACTTTGGATAAAGCCATATAGGTAATTTTATATTTTGAAGTGAGGCAGTAATGGATAATTTTGATAATGATAACAATGTAAATGAAAAAAACGTAATACAGAAGGAACGCCACAGAAGCGGTGTTATACAGGGATTACTTATCGGTTCATTTACAATGCTTGCAATATGTGCCGTTGTCATTGCGGCAGCGGTTAAGAAAGGATATATAAGACCTGATACTGACGGAAGTATTTATATCCAGAGTGAGACATATGATGGGAACACAGGTATTGGAACAGAGGCTGAGCAGAAGCTCAATCTTATAGACCAGACGCTTAAGGATTTTTATTTTGATGATATAGATGACAGTAAAGTCCTTGATAATATTTACAAGGCATATGTTAATGCGTATGGAGATAAGTATACAGTTTACTATACTGCAGACGAATATGCTAAGATACAGGAGAGCAGTAATGGTGCGTATTACGGAATAGGTGTCGTTGTGCGTAAGAATGATGATGGTACAATTCTTGTTGTGGAGCCATATGATGGAGCACCCGGCAAAGAGGCGGGAATGCGCAAGAATGATGTTATAGTTACTGTTAATGGTGAATCGGTAGCAGATCAGGATCTGAATTCAGTTGTAGCCAAGATTAAAGGTGACGAGGGAACAACTGTTAATATCGGAATCAGGCGGGATGGTTCCGATGATATTACGGAACTTACGGTAACAAGACGCAAGGTAGAGATAAAGACTGTTGCGTATGAGATGCTGGATGACTCAGTGGGACTGATTACGATAAGTGAATTTGATAAGGTTACGGCACAACAGTTTAAGGAAGCATATGCGCAGCTTGAGACACTTGGCATGAAAGGGCTTGTAATTGATATCCGTTCTAATCCGGGTGGACTGCTGAATGTTGTTGTTGATATGCTTGATGAGATCCTTCCGGATGGGCTTATAGTATATACTGAGGACAAATACGGCAATCGTCAGGAATATAACGGAAGCAATCCTGATGTGATAGATGTTCCTCTTGCAGTGCTTGTTAATGGTGAGAGCGCAAGCGCATCTGAGATATTTGCCGGAGCAGTGCAGGATTACGGAGCAGGTACAATTATCGGTACTCAGACATTTGGCAAGGGAATTGTCCAGACTATAAGAAGAATGTCTGACGGAAGTGCAATAAAATACACGATGGCTAAGTATTTTACACCGAAAGGACAGGATATCCATGGACATGGTGTTACACCTGATATTGTGGAAGAATTGTCAGATGAATTCAATAATCTTACAGAATATGATGCCTCTAAGGATAACCAGCTGCAGAAGGCAATTGAAGTTATAAAAGGTGATATAACACGTTAGTACGGAAGCAATGATGCTTAATGACAGATTCATGTCAATAAGATAGATAAATATGAGAGAGGAATTGCGTATGAAGAAAAAAACATATGGAAAAACAAGAACTAAAAGTTGCAGCTTTATAAAGAAAGTAACAGGCATGGTTGCAGCGGTTTCGCTGGCAGTGGGAATGATAGTATTACCTGATAACATATCAGGAACAATCAGAAAAGTTGACGCTGCCCAGCCTGTTGTAAAAGCCGCTAATGTGGTGGTTGTTGTGAAGTTCGCGGGAGACACATCGGATTATTCTGTCAGCGGATATAATAAGGCGTATACAAGTGCGATAGAAGGTGCTCCAAGAACATATTGGGAGTATTTTCAGAGAACATTCAACGGACAGAATGACAAGTTCTGGAAAGGTTCTTTTAAAGAATATTTTTATGATATATCGGGAGGCAGGCATCAGGTTGACTCTGTATTTCCACAGACTAATGATGACGGCACTGTGACATACATAGAGATGGATAATACTGTTGATAATTATAAAGGTGCAACGGGTGAGGCGCTTATGATTGATGAGATAGCCCGTAAGCTGGATGAAGCATATCCGTCTTATGATGGTGCACAACTGGATCTTAATAATGATGGCATAATAGATAATTTTATGATTATACCATCTGTAACATCACAGAATCAGTTTACACCACATTCCTCAACAGGCGGTAATACGTCAAGCTTCGCAGGCAGGAGGATAGGTGCATACAATGTGATAGAGAATAGGACAAGTGCGGCACTTCCAACCGGAATGTTTGATATTCACACAGCAGCACATGAGTATATACATACATTTGGAATACCTGATTATTACCGGTCATCTTACCAGTATGCGGGCAGTGGTGAGAATCCTGTAGGCATATGGGACCCGATGGGTGTGCCGGGTCAGAGACCTTGGCCGCTTGCTGTTACAAGAGAGGCAATCGGATGGACTACTGTTAATGAGAAGCCGGCAGCTGATAATTCGTATGTATTATATGATGCTGCAGCTGCATACAATGATGCGGATAAAGTCCAGGCACTGAAGTTCTATACGCCTATGTCAGCCTCAGAGTACTTTGTTGTTGAATATCGCAAAGCAGGTTCATCAAGTGATAAGAAGTCACTTGACCAAGGTGCACCGGGAGATGGACTTATAGTTTACAGAGTCAATCCTTCACTTAAGGATGAGGGAAATCTTCAGGGAAAAGATTATATATATGTATTCAGACCGGGAGATACAAGTATAACTGCCTCTGACGGTATTGTTGAGAATGCACAGGTGGGACTTGCGTCATACAATGCAACACGTCAGGAGATAGGCAGTCTTGATATGAATAAGAAGATAACGGATGATGCTATCTGTTATTCGGATGGGCGTAATTCAGGAATAAAGATAAATGTTACTGCACAGACAGACGATTCAGTAAGTTTTAATATACAGTTTGCGGACTATAGCGCTCTCAAGCTGTGGAGTCCTGTGACAGACCGTGACGGCACGAGTCCGTTCTCATCAATTACTGCATCAGCTGCAAAGGCTGTGGCAGATGGCAATGATATTTATATACTTGCGGAAGATATACGTTCGGCAAATATATTAAAATATGATGGATCTGACTGGAAAAATCTTGGTGAGTGTGCATCGGGTTCATCGGGTATAAAAACCTCAATAGCTGCGTATGATGGAACTTCATATGTACTCATTGCGGATTATTCATCAGGACAGGGGCGGACAATACTTAAAAAGTATAATAATGGCGTATGGCAGCAGGTAGATGTAATTGAAGGATATACAGCTAATGCACCGGCATTGGGAGTTGCTGGCGGTTCATTATATGCACTGATTGATAATAATGGAAAGTCAGCAAAGCTGTATAAACTCATTGACGGCAGACTTACAGAAACCGGAGAAGCAATTGATGTAAACAGCATTAATTCTCCGGAGATATTTGATTATAATGGCGTACCTGCTGTTGCATATGGCAATTTCAGCTTTTCTAACGGCTCTGCTAATGCAGCAGTATTGGAAAATGGAAAATGGCATAATATTATGTCGGATACTTCAGCATATTCGGTATCTAACGCGGTAGCTGTGTCAGATGGTGTGACATATATATTGAACACATACAATAGCGGAGATAAGATTGCAAAGTTAAGGTTAATCGATGCAAATGGCAGTACAGATACATATAAGCTTAACGGTATATCACAGGGCGCATCTTCCGGAAGCATATCGGTTGATTCCGGGTATGTGTATATATCGGTTGTTGAGGATGGCAATGCCATTACATATACTGCCTCGGCGGATGACTTAAGCAAGTTTACGAAGCTTGGTGGAACTACTTATTCACCGGCTGGAGGGGTTTCAACTGTAATAAGTAACCGCGTTGTATATAGCGCAGTTGTGCCGGAAGTAAGAGGTACAATGGATGTAAGATCATATAAAGCATTGGATAAGCAGGATACAACGAAGCCACAGCCTACAACGACAGCACAGGCGACAACGAAGCCACAGCCGACAACAACGGCGCAGGCAGCAACGAAGCCACAGCCGACAACAACGGCACAGGCAGCAACAAAGCCACAGCCGACAACGACAGCACAGACAGCTTCAGACACAACAGGAAACAGTGACGACAATAATGGTGCAGATGATTCAGCAAAGGCAGGCAATGCAGCTGCTTCAACTGTAGCATCGGGAAGTCTTAATGTATCGGGCATTAATGCAACAGTATCAGTAAAGAATGGAACAGTAATTAAGAATGCGGCAGGTATCGCAGTTAATTCCGGTAATGTATATTTGCGCGCAATACCAAAGACTGCGGGACAGAGTGAGGCAGACAGAATAAGACAGGCTGTAGCAAATCAGAATATGGATTTGGGAAATATGCAGTTTGTATATTACGAAGTAGAGCTTGTAGATGCCGCAGGTAATCCGCTTACATTCGATGGAAATATTACTGTGACATTTGCATATCCTGAGGGAACAGATGCACAGACATATACATTCAAGGTGCTGCATCTGCTTAAATCAGGAGTGCTCGATGTAATGGATCCGTATGTGATATCAGATGGACTTAGTGTGGAAGTTTCAGAGCTCAGTCCGTTTGCAATAGCTTATAAGGAAGCTGCTTCTGACGTGGTACAGACAGGAGAAAATGTATCTTCGACACAGACAGGTGACAGGGCTCCGGTAGTAATTCTTATGGCACTGATTGCCGTAAGTGCTGCAGTATTATTAGGAATTACATACAGCAGTAAGAACAGGAAATCCGAAAGATAACTTTTATTTAACCGGGTAATAAAATAATAAGATGAAAATGGTGTGCCATAAATGAAAATTCATTGAGGCACGCCATTTTTTATAAAATTCCGGAATAACGCAATAGAACAACTATTCGATTTTGCTGTACATTTTAAGTGTAGAATGATATAATGAATTATCGGGAAATATGTTTGTACACAAACTTGGGATGCCCTGAAAGCCGGGCAGGAATGGGGATTGTTATGGAATTCAGACTTCACAGTGAATATCAGCCTACCGGTGACCAGCCGCAGGCAATAGACAGGCTTGTTGCAGGATTTATGGAAGGCAACCAGTTTCAGACGCTTGTTGGTGTAACAGGCTCAGGCAAGACATTTACAATGGCGAATATAATACAGAAGCTTCAGAAGCCGACGCTTATTATCTCTCATAATAAGACGCTTGCCGCACAGCTGTACGGGGAGATGAAGGAGTTCTTTCCGGAGAATGCAGTTGAGTACTTTGTCTCCTATTATGATTATTATCAGCCGGAGGCGTATGTCCCTTCAAGTGATACATATATAGCCAAGGATTCATCTATCAATGATGAGATTGATAAGCTGAGACATTCGGCAACAGCAGCTTTGTCAGAGCGCAATGATGTTATTATAGTTTCATCTGTGTCGTGTATATACGGACTTGGTGCGCCTATCGATTATCGTAATATGGTTGTATCCTTAAGACCCGGGATGGAAGCTGACAGAGATGATGTTATACGCAAGCTTGTGGACATGCAGTATGTGCGCAATGAGATGGATTTTAAGCGTGGTACGTTCAGGGTGCATGGAGATGTCGTTGAGATATATCCGTCAGCTTCGAGTGGTGATGCGGTACGTGTGGAATTCTTCGGTGATGAAGTAGACAGAATTACGGAAGTGGATACGCTTACCGGAGAGATTAAGTCAGTTCTTGAACATGTCGCAATATTTCCCAACTCACATTATATTGTTGAGAAGGAGAAGATGGAGGCTGCCATAGCAGGAATTAAGGCGGAATTAGAGGAGCGTATTAAGTATTTTAAGAGCGAAGATAAGCTGATCGAGGCGCAGCGTATAGAGGAACGCACGAATTTTGACATAGAGATGCTCCAGGAGACAGGGTTCTGCTCAGGAATAGAGAATTACTCGAGACATCTTACGGGACTTGCACCGGGAATGCCGCCATATACACTGATTGATTATTTTCCTAAGGATTTTCTTATAATAATAGATGAGTCACATATTACGGTGCCGCAGATAAGAGGAATGTATGCAGGTGACCAGTCACGTAAGACAACGCTGGTTGATTATGGATTCAGGCTTCCGTCAGCAAAGGATAACAGACCACTTAATTTTCAGGAGTTTGAGAGTAAGATAGACCAGATGCTTTTTGTGTCGGCAACACCGGCACAGTATGAGGCAGACCATGAGCTGCTCAGAGCGGAACAGATTATAAGACCTACGGGACTTCTGGATCCGGAGATATCGGTAAGACCTGTGGAAGGACAGATTGATGATCTTATAACAGAGATTAATAAAGAGACAAAGAATAAGCATAAGGTTCTGGTTACCACACTTACCAAGAATATGGCAGAGGATCTTACCAAGTATCTGAAGGAGGTAGGAATACGTGTAAGATATCTTCATTCAGATATAGATGCGCTTGAGAGAACCAAGATTATACGTGATATGAGACTTGATGTATTTGATGTGCTTGTCGGAATCAATCTTCTGCGAGAGGGACTTGATATACCTGAGATTACACTTGTTGCGATACTTGATGCCGACAAGGAAGGTTTCTTAAGAACAGAGACATCTCTTATACAGACTATCGGACGTGCCGCGCGTAATTCTGAAGGACATGTAATAATGTACGCCGATACGATTACGGATTCGATGAGACAGGCTATAGACGAGACAGAGAGAAGACGTGCAATACAGCAGAAGTATAATGAGGAACATAACATAACGCCTAAGACTATACAGAAGGCGGTAAGAGACCTTATCAGCATAAGCAGGGCGGCTGAGCCTAAGGATACCATGAACCTTGAGAAGGATTATGAATCGATGAGCCGCAGGGAGCTTGAGAAGGTCGCAAGACAGATAGAGAAGAATATGCACAGGGCTGCAGCAGAGCTTAATTTTGAGGAGGCAGCACAGCTCAGAGACCAGATGATTGAGGTAAGGAAACATATTAATGGACAGGTATAAGATTACTGCGAAGAAGTTCTTCGGGCATCTCCGCACAATAACAAGACACAGGCATAAGGTAATGATGCATTGTTTTAAGGCGGGAATATTCCGGCAGGGATTAAGGCATGACCTGTCCAAGTATTCACCTGTGGAATTCATGACGGGTGCCAGATATTATCAGGGAACAAGGAGCCCTAATGAAGCGGAGAGAGAGACAATAGGATATTCTGCTGCATGGATACACCACAAAGGCCGTAACCCGCATCATTTTGAGTATTGGACGGATTATAACCTGACAACACGTCAGGTTGAGCCGGTTCCGATGCCCAAGAAGTATGTTGTGGAGATGTTCTGTGACAGAGTGGCGGCATCCAAGATATATAATGGTGCGTCATATACGGACGCGGATTCGATAGAGTATTACTACCGGGAGAAGTCCCGCAGACTTCATCCTGATACGGCGAAGGATATTGAGCTTCTGCTTAATATGCTTAAGGACAAGGGAGAAAAAGAAACATTCAGGTATATTAGAAAGGTGTATAACAAAAAGTAATGGCTGTAAAAGGTAATTTGAACAGGACGTATATTAAGATACGAGGCGCTAATGAGCATAATCTTAAGAATATCGATGTGGATATACCGCGCAATGAACTTGTGGTGCTTACGGGACTGAGCGGCTCGGGTAAGAGTTCACTTGCATTTGACACGATATATGCAGAGGGACAGAGAAGATACATGGAATCATTATCTTCGTATGCAAGACAGTTTCTCGGGCAGATGGAGAAGCCGGATGTAGAGAGCATTGAAGGACTGTCACCGGCAATATCAATAGACCAGAAGTCAACTAACCGCAATCCAAGGTCTACGGTTGGAACAGTCACAGAGATATATGATTATTTCAGGCTTCTGTATGCACGAGCCGGAATACCACACTGCCCTAAGTGCGGACGAGAGATACGTAAGCAGACTGTTGACCAGATGGCAGACCAGATAATGGCACTTCCGGAGCGTACTAAGATTCAGGTACTTGCACCCGTTGTAAGAGGACGTAAGGGTGAACACGTGAAGCTTTTTGAGCAGGCCAAGAAGAGCGGATATGTGCGTGTTAATGTGGATGGAAGCATGTATGAGCTTACTGATGAGATTAAGCTCGATAAGAATAAGAAGCATAATATTGATATTATTGTGGACCGACTGTCTGTAAGAGACGGAATACAGAAGAGACTTACGGATTCGATAGAGACGGCACTTAAGCTGGCAGAAGGACTTATGACTATTGATGTCATAGGAGGAGAAGAGATGCATTTCAGCCAGAGCTTTTCATGCCCTGACTGCGGAATAAGCATAGATGAAGTAGAGCCGAGAAGCTTTTCGTTCAATAATCCGTTCGGTGCGTGTCCCGTATGCTTCGGGCTTGGATATAAGATGGAATTTGACGTAGACCTTATGATTCCGGATAAGAGACTTTCGATAAGTGAAGGTGCGATAGTAGTGCTTGGCTGGCAGTCTGTAACGGATAAGACAAGCTATACGCGAGCGATAATTGATGCGCTTGCCAGGGAGTATGGTTTCTCGGTTGATACACCATTCAAGGATTACCCGGATGACATAAAGGATATTATTATCCATGGAACAAAAGGTCATACAGTACAGGTACATTACAGGGGACAGAGAGGTGTCGGTGTCTATGATGTGGCATTTGAAGGACTTATTAAAAATGTTGAGAGACGTTACAGGGAGACTGCATCTGAGACGACCAAGCAGGAGTATGAGCAGTTCATGCGGATAACACCATGTTCAGAGTGCCATGGACAGAGGCTTAAGAAGGAGTCACTTGCGGTTACTGTAGGTGATAAGAATATATTTGAGATAACAGATATGTCTATCGCGAAGCTTAAGGATTTTCTTGATAATATGAAGTTATCAAGCTTCCAGCTTGCAATCGGAGAACAGGTACTCAGAGAGATTAAGGCAAGAATACAGTTTCTTATTGATGTAGGACTTGATTATCTGAGCTTAAGCCGTGCAACGGGAACACTTTCAGGAGGAGAGGCTCAGAGAATAAGGCTTGCCACACAGATAGGTTCGGGACTTGTAGGTGTTGCGTATATTCTTGATGAGCCAAGTATAGGCCTTCATCAGAGGGATAATGACAAGCTGCTTGCAACGCTTACCCATTTGAGAGACCTCGGTAATTCAGTCATAGTTGTTGAGCATGATGAGGATACGATGAGGGCAGCGGACTGTATAGTCGATATAGGACCGGGAGCCGGAGAACACGGCGGACAGGTGGTAGCAGTCGGAACAGCGGAAGAGATAATGAAGAATCCTGATTCCATAACCGGAGCATACCTCAGCGGAAGACTTAGGATTCCGGTGCCGAAGACAAGACGCAAGCCGGTTGATTTTATAACGATTAAGGGGGCAAGAGAACATAACCTCAGGAATATAGATGTAGATATACCGCTTGGCGTATTTACCTGTGTTACCGGTGTGTCGGGTTCGGGTAAGAGTTCGCTTGTCAATGAGATTCTTAACAAGAGACTGTCAAGAGATCTCAACCGTGCAAGAACAATTCCGGGAGAGCATGATGACATTATAGGAATCGAGAAACTGGACAAGGTAATTACGATTGACCAGTCACCTATCGGGCGTACACCGAGATCTAATCCGGCGACGTATACAGGTGTATTTGATATGATAAGAGACCTTTTTGCGGCAACAACGGATGCCAAGGAACGTGGTTACAGCAAGGGCAGATTCAGCTTTAATGTGAAGGGTGGACGATGCGAGGCATGTAACGGAGACGGAATACTTAAGATAGAGATGCATTTTCTGCCTGATGTATATGTTCCGTGTGAAGTATGCGGCGGTAAGAGATATAACAGAGAGACGCTTGAGGTACGTTACAGAGGTAAGAATATCTACGATATACTTAATATGACAGTTGAGGAGGCGGTTACATTTTTTGAGAATGTGCCTTCAATCAGACGTAAGATTGAGACTCTTAATGATGTCGGACTCTCATATATCAGGCTGGGGCAGCCGTCAACGGAGCTGTCGGGCGGTGAGGCTCAGAGGATAAAGCTTGCAACGGAGCTTTCAAGGCGCAGCACCGGAAGAACGATGTATATACTTGATGAGCCTACAACGGGACTTCACTTTGCCGATGTGCATAAGCTTGTTGAGATTCTTCATAAGCTTGCAGACGGCGGTAATACAGTAGTCGTGATTGAACATAATCTTGATGTCATTAAGACCGCAGATTATATAATAGATATGGGACCCGAAGGTGGAGATGGCGGCGGAACCGTCATTGCCAAAGGAACGCCGGAGCAGGTTGCTAAGGTTAAGAACTCATATACAGGACAGTATGTTAAGAAGTATCTTAAATAAAGATAGTTAAAATTTAGACAAAAATGCCCGGGTGCACAAATTTTGTGCATCCGGCTTTTTTTGTCTGTTGGATTTTGTCGGAAAAACTTATAAAATGATGCCAATTGATAGGGAAAGGAGTGATGCAGATATGAATTCCCTTAAAAGAACAAAGCTGGCATACAGCATACTGTCAATTGTGCTTATTGTAATAGGAATTTACCTGATAATACGACCGCAGACGGCTATGTTAACAGTGTGCAGGGTGCTTGGAGTTGTGCTTATGTTCTATGGAATAATAAGACTTCTGGGTTACTTTTCACATGATATGTATCAGCTTGCATTTCAGTTTGATATGGCGATGGGAATATTTTCGCTTGTAGCGGGATGTATATTTTTGTTCAGGACGGAATGGATAGCAGAGCTTATACCTGCATTTATCGGAGTTATTGTATTGATTGATGCGGTATTTAAGATACAGACATCGCTTGATGCCAAAAGGTTCGGCATAAGTAAGTGGTGGCTGATACTTATACTTGCAGTTATTGCAGGCGCGCTCGGAGCAATGCTTCTTGTAATTCCGCTTAAGGTTGTGGAATTCGTTATGGTGCTCATAGGGATTAATCTTGTGATTGACGGAGTGCTTAACTTTTGGGTCGTACATGATACGGTAAGAATGATTGATTCATTATAAAACACAAATAAAAATACAGGTGCATGTCATATAATGAGACATACACGGAATGGAGACTAATATGGGAACGATGACACATGCAGCAGCAAGACTGGCATTCAGTAAGGCAATTGATGTAGTGCTTAAGGATGTTGACAAGAACAGAGAAGAGGCAATAGTTAAGATTGTTGACCTTATGCAGAAGTATATGGGAGATGAGAAGCTTGACCTTGATTATGATAATATCAGGAAAATGATCCGTGACAAGGATGGAGCATTCAATAAGTACATCAACAAAGTGCTTGATGAGATTGATCCGCATGTACTCAAGACAGCAGCGCTTAATCTTGGATATGAGGCATTCTTCCACGGAACAAAGACAATCAGAAAGATGCGCGAGGTACACCAGTGCAACGTGCCATGGCTGATTCTTATGGATCCTACCAGTGCATGTAACCTTCACTGCACAGGCTGCTGGGCAGCAGAGTATGGTAACAAGCTGAATCTTACATTTGATGAGATGGATAATCTTATCAAGCAGGGTAAAGAGCTTGGTATTTATCTGTATATGTTCACAGGCGGCGAGCCGCTTGTAAGGAAGGCAGATATAATTAAGCTTTGCGAGAAGCACAATGACTGTGCATTCCTTGCATACACAAACGGTACACTTGTTGATGAGGCATTTTGTAATGAAATGCTCCGCGTAGGCAACCTTTACCTTGCAATCAGCCTTGAGGGCTTTGAAGCTGTTAATGACCTCAGAAGAGGTGACGGAGTATACGGCAAGGTTATGCATGCCATGGATCTCCTTAAGGAAAATGGACTTATCTTCGGTACTTCAATCTGCTACACATCAAAGAATATTGAGACTGTAACAAGTGATGAATTCGTTGACCTCATGGTTGATAAGGGATGCCGTTACGCATTTTACTTCCATTACATGCCTGTCGGCAATGATGCAGCCGTTGACCTGCTTCCGACAGTTGAGCAGAGAACATACATGAGAACAAGAGTCCGTGAGATAAGAAAGCTTACAACGGGCAAGGGTCTCTTCACAATGGACTTCCAGAATGATGGTGAGTTCGTAGGCGGATGTATTGCAGGCGGCAGAAATTATTTCCATATTAATGCAAATGGTGATGCAGAGCCTTGCGTATTCATCCATTACTCAGGAGCTAACATAAGAACACATTCACTCCTTGAGATACTTCACCAGCCATTGTTTATGGCATACAGAGATAACCAGCCATTCAATGAAAATCACCTTCGTCCGTGTCCAATGCTCGAGAATCCTGAGATTCTTCAGAGAATGGTTAAGGAGACGGGGGCAAAGTCAACGGACCTTCAGTCACCTGAAAGCGTAGAGCATCTCTGCGGCAAGTGTGAGCAGTATGCAAAGAACTGGCAGCCACGCGCTGACGAGCTCTGGGCGCAGACACCAAAGGTAGAGCACAGCTACGAGAACTACAAGAAGAGGGACTGATTATAAATATGAGGAATTAAACATATTTAGTTGGAGCGCTGTGCAGCTGAGGCTGACTGCTTAAGTGCATTTTCTTTTGCAATGGAAGCTTTTTCTCTTGCAATCGATTCGCTTATGCAGACAGCCTCTTGCTTCATACGGGCAATCTCTGCCTGCCTGCTGTAATCCTGCTTCATGCGCTCAATCTCAGCCTGCTCGGCAGCCTTAGCCCGGTTAACGGCTTCTTCGGCAGCATCAGCTCCGGCCTGCCTGGTGGCATCAGCCTTATCCAGAGCGTCCTGTGCGGCGAGGCTTGCAGCCTCTGCGTAATCGGTTTCAAGCTTTATATTGATACTGTTATTATTCATGGTACTGTCACCGGCTGCCAGCCTATACCGGTTGACGGAGATGCTTCCGTCATCAAATGTTACACATGCGGTTATATCTGCCGCCGGATCTTCCTCTTCCAAGGCTTCGCCATTGGTGATTAATGCAACGTAAATGCCATCATCCGCATCGAAGCTGCTTTCAATATCGCTAATCACGATACTGTAGGAGGTTCCGGCACTGCTGAAGACAATGCTGCCTGTATCATCAGTATCCGCAGGAAGGAATATAAAGTTATCACTTGATGAAAGATATTCTATCCGGCTTATATTGCTTCCGGAAACCGAAAGATTAACGTCATATATGCCTGCAATTGTCCATGAATCCGGGAGGGCACTGAAATCATATATTGTATCAGAAGCAGCATTGCCGGTTCCACATGTATTCATTGGAATCGGAGATATTGTGATGCCGCTTTTGGTTACGGCTTCACTGGAAGGTCCGGCAAGCACTGTAAATGGCTTTATTCCAACTGCATTATAGACAGGTTCGGGATAAATACCACCAATGCCTCCGTCATTTTTGTCGAGCTGTCTCAATGCGGACACGCCGGTTACAGTGATAACGGCGATGATAACCGCGCACGCTATTGCAGCGGTAACACGCAGTGGGGTACGGGACCTGTTTTGCATGTTTGTCCTGATGCGCTTCATAATGGATGTGTTCATCTTAGTCTGCCCGGCTGCATCTGTTGTCTGCTTGTAAATATTGTCAAGCGTATCCCTGTAAATGCTGTCGGGTACATTTATATTGGAACAGCATTTGTTAAATTCATCTTTAAAATTCATAATTATCGGCCTCCTTCTTAAGAATGTCGCGTGCACGTTTGAGCCGCGAGCGCACGCCTGTCTGCATTATGCCAAGAATACCGGCAATCTCAGCGGTTGAAAGTTCTTCGTAGTAATACAGGAAAATGACATCACGGTATTTGGGCGGGAGGCTGCTCACAACGTCCCAGATGCCGGTTCGCTCATTGCTGCAATTATTATATTCACTACACGGATTACCGTATGTTGTGTCAGCAGCATCTATTCGGTCAGCTGTGCTGCCGGATGCAGACATGACATGACGCTTCCATGCGCTTTTGTGGATATTGGTACATTCATTTACGGTTACTTTGAGAAGCCAGTGCCGTATGTGGCTGTCGGACTCAAAATCCTTATTACAGCAGTAAAGCCGCATAAATACTGTCTGAAATACATCTTTGGCTTCCTCGGCATCCTGAAGCCTTAGCACGGACATGCGGTACACATCAGAGCCATACAGCTTCATTAGCCGTTCAAAATCAGGTTTGTTATCCTGCCAGTTCATTGGTTGTCCCCCTCGCAAAGGTATTGAAGATGCGTCTTCATTTATATTACAATATATAAAATGTATTTGTTGCAAAATATCGCAGCAAAATAAAATTTATATCCCAATTTATATCCAAAAAATTCTTGTATTTAAGCCGGATTATGAGGTTGATATATCCGGTGGAATTTTGTATAATAAAATTTACAGATTTGAATTAATTATCAGCATGCGCCTGCGCGCGTGGAACGGAGGAGAAGAATGAAAAAGGAACTCGTATTGGTTCTTGATTTTGGTGGACAGTATAATCAGCTGATAGCCAGAAGAGTCAGAGAGTGTAATGTTTACTGCGAGATAGTACCTTATACTATGAGTCTCGATGAGATTCTTGCCAAAAAGCCAAAGGGAATTATATTTACAGGCGGCCCTAACAGTGTATATGATGAAACATCACCTACATATGACAAGGCTATATTTGACGCAGGAGTACCAATTCTGGGAATTTGCTACGGCTGTCAGCTCATGGCGTACAAGCTTGGCGGTACTGTTGCAACAGCACCTGTAAGTGAATATGGCAAGACGGAAGTCGAGGTTGACAGTAAGTCACTTCTGTTCCACAACGTAAGCAGCAAGACTGTAACATGGATGAGCCATACAGATTACATTGCTGAAGCTCCAGAGGGCTTCAAGGTAACAGGAACAACAAAGAACTGTCCTGTTGCAGCAATGGAGAATAAGACGAGAAAGCTTTATGCAGTCCAGTTCCACCCGGAGGTTATGCACACGCAGGAAGGTAAGAAGATGCTTCACAACTTCCTCTTTGATGTATGTAACTGTGCAGGTGACTGGAAGATGGATTCATTTGTAGATAACACGATTAAGTCACTCCGCACTAAGATTGGCAGCGGCAAGGTTCTGTGTGCTCTTTCCGGCGGTGTTGATTCATCGGTTGCAGCAGTACTTCTTGCTAAGGCAGTAGGCAAGCAGCTTACATGTGTGTTTGTAGATCACGGTCTTCTCCGTAAGGATGAGGGCGATGAAGTAGAGGCTGTATTCGGACCGGATGGTCCATATGACCTTAACTTTATCCGCGTCAATGCCCAGGAGCGTTTCTATGAGAAGCTTAAGGGTGTTGAGGAGCCTGAGCGCAAGCGTAAGATTATCGGCGAGGAATTCATCCGCGTATTCGAGGAAGAAGCCAAGAAGATCGGAGCAGTTGATTATCTTGTTCAGGGAACTATCTATCCTGATGTTATTGAATCAGGACTTGGCAAGTCAGCAACAATCAAGTCACATCACAACGTAGGAGGACTTCCTGATTATGTTGATTTTAAGGAGATAGTTGAGCCGTTACGTGACCTCTTCAAGGATGAGGTAAGAAGAGCCGGCCTTGAGCTCGGTATCCCTGAATACCTTGTATACCGTCAGCCATTCCCGGGTCCCGGACTTGGCATCCGCATCATCGGTGAAGTAACAGCCGAGAAGGTACGCATCGTTCAGGAAGCTGATTTCATCTACCGCGATGAGATTGCCAAGGCAGGCATCGCAAGCAATCTGGGTCAGTACTTTGCAGCACTTACCAACATGAGAAGCGTTGGTGTCATGGGTGATGAGCGTACATACGATTACGCGATTGCACTCCGTGCTGTCAACACAGTAGATTTCATGACAGCCGAAGCAGCACAGATTCCATGGGAGGTGCTCAACAAGGTTGCCAACAGAATAGTGAACGAAGTCAAGGGAGTTAACCGCGTGCTGTATGACTGCACGGGTAAACCACCGGCTACGATTGAGTTTGAATAAGAGCCACAAGTCTTGGAACCCGCTAAACAAGCGGATTCCGAGACTTTTTCTTTTCCTCTGCTACTAATTTGCTACTAATAGCAACTACTCTTTTTCTATCGTTTTCAGTTGGTTGTTATTAACTTTAATAGCAAGAAACCCTGATGACTGCTGGATTTCTTTTATATGATCTTTCTTTGTGGCATCTGGATGATTTTCCCGGATGAGGTATTTGGTGGTACTAACGCAGGTCCAAACTGAGGTCGGATTGTTACATCTGAGCCGTTGTCTTGAGTCTGAGGCACTTCACATGTGATACCTGCTGCTTCAAGCAGAGGGTTATCAGATGGTGGTTCAGGTGTTGGCGAATCTGTCGCCTGCAATGATTCCAGACTATGCACAAGCTCCTGCTGTTTATGTGGAAACAGATGAGAGTACGTGTTAAGTGTTGTGGATACTTTCTCGTGTCCGAGCCTGTCTGCTAACATCAGCGCATCACAGCCCTGATTAATAAGTAAGCTGGCGTGCGAATGCCTGACATCGTGGATTCGTATCTTCTTTACACCTGTTTTTTGCAACCTCTTATCATCTCGTGTGAGAGATATGATTTTGTTACCGGGAACAGCCTTTCATCTGCGTCAAGCATATACCTTGACTGGATATAGTCTGATAGCTCCTGGCAGAGAAAATCCGGAATCGGAATCTTTCGCTTACTTTTTCTTGTCTTAGGTGATGTAAATACATCTTTTCCTTCTATCCGCTGATATGTTCTGTTGATGGATATTGTCTTGTTATAAAGGTCAATATCAGCAGGTGATAGAGCAAGCAGTTCACCTTCTCGCATACCAGTCCAGTACAGGACTTCAAAGCATATATGGGTGCATTTAATAACAGGATGAAGCTTATTGGAATGTTTGAAGTAAGTCATCAGAGATTAGAAACTGCTAATTATGTTTTCGATTTTGAAAACCTAAATAAGTATATTACGGATGAGAAAAAATAATTATATAGGTAATTGCGAAACTCGCGATGCTCGTTTGCAATTTTGTATCTAAACAGGGAAAAATTCGTGCAGAGCACGAATTAAAAAAGGAGAAGTGGATAACTATCAGTTTTAGGCACACTTTAATAAGCCATAAGCTGTATGAAGTTGGTAAGACCTAAGCAATAAGCGGTTTTAGACTTCGTATGTACTCATGATGTTTGATCTTGTCTGCAAGAATAACGGTAATAAGTTGGGTGATACCAGCAAGAAGTAAGTCTGTGTGCAATGTTTTTTCATTCTGAGTACGGCGTCCTGCAAGACAGAGATTCTCTTTTATGTGATTGATATCTCTTTCAACAGCAGTTCTGATCTTGTAAGTGCTATCCCATTCTTCGGTGCCACGAATGGTGCCTGGATAAGCACGAAGATCTTTTTCGGGATAAACATAAACCATACGTCCGCATTTAGAAGTAGTACAGGGATTATCGCAGATACAATGTCTATGATATTTTCCGGTTGATGCATCCTTAACATACTTTATTTTAGGGCAGCTAAACTTATATCTTTTTAAACCATTTTTTCTTGTAGACGTGCCTTCTGGTTTCATTGAAAGTGAATGATCTTTAGGACAACAAGGTATACCGTTTTCATTGATCGTACAATCAGGATTTTTTAATCCGGATCTGGAATTAAGAGGAATGTATGCTTTTGTGAAGTGTTTATTTTCGCCAAAGGTATTGCCTGTAAGGGCTATATAAGAGTGTAGATAAGTTCAAAGTAGCCCTAAGTATGGAGCGGAATTTGCTTTGACTGGAGGAATAGGTACATTGGTGGATATCACCAGTAATACAGTATTAAACATGATTAAAAACCAAGTGCCGGAGTTAATAAAAAATATAGATACGGAACAAGACAGGACATCTTTCACTCAATCAATAAAAGATGAATTAGATGAGAAAAGTCTAAGAGAGGATATCAGAGAATTTCAAAAACAATTTGATGATTTGATTAAGGAAAGTAAAATAGAGCGATTAGTCATTTTTATTGATGAATTGGATAGATGTAGAGAAGATACTATTTTAGATACTTTAGAAGCTATGAAACTTTTTATGTTTACAGGAAAAGTGGCTTTTGTTATTGGGGCTGATGAGAGACATATCTCATGGTTCACTTATTCAAGGGAATGTATAGCTGCAGATTATAATTTCCATAGGTGAACTTGCAAATCATAAGATGTCGGAAGTATTTTTGAATTCATTAAAAATTAATATTGTACCCCCACCCTACAAATGTTATTCTTCATATATAACGAAGTATATTAATCCGCACTTTAACCTGCAAGGAGTCTGCTATGAAGAAATCAAAACTATATCTGACAAGTATAGAAAAGGAACATCCGGATATGTTATATGAGGAATTATATGCATATGTAAGGAAAATGATAGATGATGGAAAGTTGTCACTTGTTAAGAGTGCAAGAACAAATGGAAGAAAGCCAGCGCTTCCTTTAGTATTCTGGAAATATGAAGAAGAAAAGAATTATGACAGCGTATATAATGAGCTAGATTTCGATATGCATTCCAGATTGTTTTGTACAAGATGGAATGGACTTACGAAGGCATCTGGAATTGTAGATGCACTTGATGATAAGGAATATACTGGCAGTCTTGTCACATTATTACAAGATGGAACAGATTTTGTAAGAAATAACTCTAAGAAGGCATGGCGTAAGGTTGGGGACGGCAGAATTGAAATGCCGGATTATCCGGATCGGGCAGTGCTTGAAGGTGTAGTAAATGCATTGATTCATAGAAACTATATGGAGATAGGCAGTGAAGTCCATATAGATATGTTCGATGATAGAATCGAAATATATTCACCGGGTGGAATGGTAAGCGGAATATCTCTAGAAGGAAAAGATTTATTGAAAATTCCATCAAAGCGAAGAAATCCGATATTAGCTGATATATTCAGCCGCTTGAAGTACATGGAGCGTAGAGGTAGTGGATTTAAGAAAATATTGGCAGACTACGAGGGACAGGTTGAATTTGATGAGTCCAAGATGCCTGTCTTTGATGCAGATAATGATGATTTTACATTGACTTTGTATAATCTGAATTATGGCACTAATTATGCAACACAGGTGAATGAAAATGTCATAGAAAATGTCATAGAAAATGTCATAGAAATTTCGGAAGAAAAAATGAAGCAGTTAATGCCAAAGTATTCTAAGAAGAAGCTTACTAAAGCATGTGAGATTCTGAAAATGATTTCCGAAAACCCGAATATTTCTATTGAAGAATTAAGAATAGCCTTGGATGTCACAGATAGAACAATTGCTAGATATATATCAGAATTAAAGGATAAAGGTATCATAGAACGTAAAGGTCCAGATAATGGTGGTAAATGGGAAATTAGGTAGGTAAATGACAGTAAATTTGGCACTCAATGTGACACACAAATTTTTACTCAAGAATATTCCGAAGTTAGTCTCAACGAAGTCTCACGAGATTTGAGACTGAGTGAGACTCTATGATATAGCAAAATGCGATAAAATCGGTAGTTGCAGGTGAATTATAAAGTTGTAGTCTCAAGTCAGTCTCATTTTTGAAGTTGTTATTCTCCATTGTTGTAGGTTTCAACCGGTGCTCCATGCGGCAATTAGGGAAACAAGGGAAGAATTTGGGATTAACATAGCAGATATTATTCCTGTTACTCTTGTTTCTGGAATGTCTGAAGAGTATTGCCCTTCGCAGGTTTTCTTATGCACAGAGTATTATGGAAATCCAATATGTTTTAATGCAGAGATGGAAAATGCCCGATTTGAGGATGTTGAAAGTCTTCTCGATATGAATTTGTTTCTTCCGTTCAAACTGTCGCTCGAAGACTTTTTAAGACAGCTTAATGAAATCCGATTGACACTTGATGAAAGTCAAAATAATATAGAGACAGATGGAGGTCATGGCTCCGGAAGATACCCAAAGGGTAGCGGAAAAAAGAATGAAAAGAGCGGCTCTAAGAAAAAGAAATCCCAGTCCTTGCCAATGACTGCAAAGGAAAAGGCAAAGGTCACGCATGACATAAATAATGTGTATCATGCAAAGTACAAGGGAAAGAGAGTGTGCGCAATTCGCACGAGTTCAAATGAGCCAGATAGCCCTACATACTATTATAGATTCAAGAACCATGGATTTGATGATTACGATATATTCATGAAGACAGAGGAGGATTAGACCGATGGATGAATTGAAGAAACTTCTGGAGAATGTAAGTGATACTTATGATGATTTTGTCGGCTGTGTTTTGTGTGCAGTTAAGCATGATGATGAAGATATCCAGAAAGTAAAAGATTACATCAAAGAAGATCCTGCAAGAAAGAGTGATGATATTTTAGAATATCTGGATGAACTTGGAATATAAGATATGAGCCTTGCTGAGCGTGAGGCTCTTTTCTTTTGCACTGTAGTGCCGCTAATTGTGGCATTATGGGGCTTTTTTAGTGCCAACAGTCAAATAGACGATTATAAGCTAATTTCCGAATAAGAGGCAATGAGAGAAGGTGAGAGCTTGGATGAAAGATTGAGAAAAGAACTGTTGCGGTCTGAATTAAAAGAGCGGAATAAGGGGAAAAAGATTATCCGATGCAAATACAGACCCAAGTATCCTGACAGTGCAGAAAGAGAGTATGAGATATCCATTATTCCATACGCGATAATGGAGTGATCAGAAAGCTGGCTGCCTACGTCATTCTTGGCATCAACACAGAAGGAAAAAAAGAGCTGGAAGCTCCAATTTAGCGCTTCCAGCTCAATCATTATCATAGAAGATTATTATTTACAGACTTTTCTTCATA
>OHNP01000370.1_pt1 | contig 31608 bp, 30 predicted proteins | sample 1569531 | NCBI WGS metagenome assembly OHNP01 (sample SAMEA3879587, study PRJEB24766) | human gut metagenome | biome: human-associated habitat; feature: feces | place: USA | collected 1985/1987
CAGGTCTTCATTTTACAGAAGAATTATTAGCTAAAATAAAAGAAAAAGGTGTAGACTTAGCATTTGTAACACTTCATGTTGGTCTTGGAACTTTCAGACCAGTTAAAGTTGAGAACATTCTTGAACATCATATGCATTCAGAATACTATTGCATTGAGCAGCCGCAGGCTGATATAATAAATAAAGCGAGGGCTGAGGGTGGAAGGATTATTTCTGTCGGAACCACGAGCTGCAGGACACTGGAATCGGCGGCGCGTGATGACGGATATATACCGGCTGTGAGCGGCAACACGGATATTTTCATATATCCCGGATATAAGTTTAAAGCGATTGATGGGCTGATAACTAACTTTCATCTGCCGGAAAGCACACTGGTAATGCTTGTATCGGCGCTGGCAGGCAAGGATCACATTATGGCGGCATATGAGGAAGCTGTGAAAGAGAAATACAGATTTTTCAGCTTTGGAGATGCCATGTTTATTCATTGATGAATAGGAATGTATACGGAGGTTTTATATGGCTGACAATAATGTTCAGGAGAAAAGATGGGCAAAAAGGATTGCAATCAATGCAACAATAAGACTCAATTCACTAAACACTGATCCGGCGATATCGGATTACGACAGAGAAGAAATATCGGTTGATGTCATTAATATTTCCAAAGGAGGTATGGCATTTACAACGGAAAGACTTCTGCCTCTTGAGTCGTATTATGATGCGAAGGTGGAATTGTGGACCAAGGAATCGTTTGATGCTGTTATTGAGGTAATCCGTATGGAAAAGAAAGATGCTGATGTACCTATAATATACGGATGCAGATTTGTCGGCCTTTTACCAATGGAACAATTTAAAATAGACGTTTACGACATTGTGAATGAACAATAAAGAATCCCTTGGCATATATGATATGCCAAGGGATTTTTCTTGAAATATGATTTAATTTTTGGTAAAATGATAAGTAATAAATTTTTATTAAAGAGGTGCATATGGCAGTTATAACAGAGCCTTTTGGGCTTACACAGGCAGGGAAAGAGATTAAATTATTTACCATAACCAACAATAAAGGCAGTATTCTCAGGGTTACCAATATGGGAGCCGTATGGGTAGGAATGGTTGTCAGGGATAAGAATGGTAATATGAAGGATGTTGTGCTTGGACTTAAGAGTGGAGACCGGTACGAGACCGCATCATATGATGCATTTGGCGGTACAGTGGGAAGAAGTGCTAACAGAATATCACATTGCAGGTTTACCCTTAACGGTAAGGAATATGTTCTTGCCGATAATGATAGCGGCTGTAATCTTCACAGCGGACCTGATATGTATTATTTCAGACTGTGGGATTATGAGACGACAGAAGGCGAACTTGGAAGCAGTGTTACATTCTCGCTTGTCAGCCCTGACAAAGATCAGGGAATGCCCGGAACGCTTAACGTAAGTGTTACTTATACACTGACAGATAATAATGATGTTATTATCAGATATAACGGGGTAAGTGATGCAGATACCGTTGAGAATCTGACGAATCATGTATATATTAATCTCGGCGGACATAATTCGGGAACGATACATGATGAGATAATGCAGATTAATGCAGAATATTACACTTATGGAAGGGATGGAGAGATCAGCGACGGCAGACTTCATCCGGTGGAGGGAACGCCTCTTGATTTCAGAAAGCCTAAGCGTGTCGGAGCTGAAATAGACGCGGATAATGAACTTGTAAAGAGCAAGGGTGGATATGACCATAATTTCTGCCTTTGTAATGATGGCGAGATGGTTCTTGCGGCAACTGTTGTTAACAATACAACGGGAATAAGAATGGATGTATATACGGACAGACCGGGGATACAGATTTATACCGGTAATTATATAAGTGAGAAGAATGAAGGTAAGGAAGGAGCAACATATCATCCGAGATGGGGAACGGCATACGAGACGCAGTTTTATCCTGATGCGGTTAATCACGATAACTTCCCGTCACCTGTAATCAGGGCCGGAGAAGAATTCGAATCCCAGACAGTATATCATTTCGGACTGGCAGACTAATATGAAAGATAATCATTTTTTTGCGATGATGTCCCGAATGAAATATATCAACAGATGGGGACTTATGCGCAATACACTCAAAGAAAATATATGTGAACACAGTCTTGAAGTTGCGATGATCGCTCATGCCCTGGGTGTCATCAATAATACTTATTTTGACGGAAATCTCAATGCGGACAGGCTTGCAATAATGGGCATGTACCATGATTCAACCGAGATTATAACGGGAGATATGCCTACACCTGTTAAATATTATAATCCCGCTATCAGAGATGCATATAAAGAAGTGGAACTGGTTGCCAGGGATGAATTATTAAAAGGACTTCCTGCCGGAATGCGTGACATATACAGACCGGTTCTTGCGGATACTGAAGAAGAACGTGAATTATGGCGTTATGTTAAAGCAGCGGACAAGCTTTCCGCATACATCAAATGTATTGAAGAACAGCGTATGGGAAACAGCGACTTTGAGAAGGCCGGAGAGTCGATAAGACATATAATAGATGATATGCATATGCCGGAAGTGGATTATTTTGTTGAGAATTTTATTCCTCCGTATATGCTTACACTTGATGAGTCATAGCAACGGGAGCGAGGTAATATATGACCGGAAGAGATGAACAGCTTCAGTCACTTGAGAAATTTTATGAGTCGGAAGCCAATAATCTTACAATTTTATACGGAAGGCGCGGAATAGGTAAAACCGCACTGCTCAGGGAATTTGCCCGGAACCATCAATATGTATATTACGAGGCTGTTCCGTCGGATAAGACGGGAATGCTTAAGTCATTCGCAGCTGTGGTATCGGAACAGATACGCAGGAAGTCGGAACCGACCGGATATATGGGGATTATGACAGATATAGCAGATTGTGCGTCTGGTAAAGTACTTATTATAATTGAAGAATTCCAGAATATAGTAAGGATTGATCAGCTTTTTATGGATTCGGTTATTGCTATGGTAAAACATATTATAACCGATAAGAAAGTGATGATAATCCTGACCTGCTCATCGATAGCCTGGGTTGAGAATTCAATGGTAAGTGCCATAGGAAGTGCCGCATATTCGATTAACGCTTTTATCAAGCTTAAGGAACTTAATTTTTCGGATGTTGTCAGTATGTTTCCGGAATGTGATGCAAGAAGTGCATTATACATATATGCGATAACAGGCGGAATTCCGGAATATCTGGATGGATTCAGGCAGGATAAGAGCATTAAAGAAAACGTATGTAATATTTTTCTTAAAGATAATGCCGTGTTCAGAAACAGTATGTTGTATTATCTTAAAGACGAGTTCCGTGAAACAGGCGTGTATAATACATTGCTTGAATGTCTGGCATCCGGACTTAACAAATTAAATGAAATTCATAAAAGCACGGGTTATGGGCGCGATAAGATAAGTGTTTATCTGAACAATCTTATAGAACGTGAGATTGCCGAGAAAATATTTTCATATGACAAGGGACCGGAACATAACGTCCGGAAAGGACTGTACCGTATAAAAGACGGTTTTGCCGGATTCTGGTATGGGCTTGTACATCCAAAGCTGCCGCTGTTGGGAGTTTGTAATCCTTCTGGTTTCTATGATAAATATATTGAACCGGGACTTGATGGATTCTGTACAGAAGCATATATAAGAATTGCAATGGAGTTCATGCATATTATGAATGAAGCCGGTAAGCTGTATGCCGGAGCTGAATACAGAGGCAGATGGTATGGTAAGGCCGGAGATGTGCATATTATATATGATAATGATAACGGAGACACCGTAATAGGTCAGGTATATACCTGCAGCAATAATGTCGGAATGGCAGAATACGAAAAGCTTAAGTCCGATGCTTCGCTTGCGGGATTGAATGTAAAGGAAATTTATATGTTTGCACTGAACGGTTATGATGATGCCATAAGAAATTGCGGAGTACCGGGACTCATGACAATAAATATAGAGGATTTGTAAAATTATGGCGAAAAGTTTATATATAGCTGAGAAACCAAGTGTTGCACAGGAATTTATGAAAGCACTCGGAGAGAATCCGTCCAGACATGACGGATATTCGGAATCTGCAGACGCGGTTTTTACATGGTGTGTCGGTCATCTTGTCACGATGAGTTATCCGGCAGAATATGATCCTGCACTTAGACGATGGAGCATGGATACATTGCCTTTTATTCCGGATGAATGGAAATATGAGATAATTCCGGCTGTCAGTAAGCAGTTTAATATAGTATCAGGACTGCTTAACAGGGATGATATAGATACAATATATGTATGTACTGACTCCGGACGTGAAGGAGAATACATATACCGCCTCGTTGAACAGATGGCAGGAGTTCACGGCAAAAAAAGACTTCGTGTGTGGATTGATTCCCAGACAGAGGAAGAGATAAAAAGAGGCGTAAGAGATGCAAAGGATTTGTCGGAATACGATAACCTGTCAGAAGCTGCTTATCTTAGAGCCAAGGAAGATTACCTGATGGGAATTAATTTTTCAAGAGTACTGACACTTAAATACGGTCAGTCAATATCTTCATTTTTCAGGCAGAATGACAGAACCGTAATTGCGGTAGGCCGTGTGATGACCTGTGTGCTTGGAATGGTGGTAAGAAGGGAAAGAGAGATAAGGAATTTTGTGAAAACACCGTTTTACAGGGTGGTTGCCACACTTCCACTGTCAGAAGACAAAAATTTCGATGCTGAGTGGAAAGCGGTGGAGGGTTCAAAATATTTTGAATCACCGAAACTCTATAAAGAAAACGGCTTTAAAGAAAGAAAAGACGCAGAAGAACTTATAAATATATTATCGGAAAACAAGCCGGTTACAATGGAAGTGATATCCATTGAGCGTAAAACCGAAAATAAACAGCCACCGCTTCTATATAACCTTGCGGAATTACAGAATGACTGCTCAAAGTTTTTTAAACTGAGCCCGGATGAGACACTTAAGCACACACAGGAGTTATACGAAAAAAAACTTGTAACATATCCCAGAACCGATGCCAGAGTGCTTTCAACGGCGGTTGCGAAGGTGATTGACAAAAATATAACAGGTCTTAGGAATATACCTGAGTACAAAGAATTTGTGGAAGAAATCCTTGCAGCAAAGTCATACGAGGGAATCGCAAAGACAAGGTATGTCAACGATAAGCAGATAACAGACCATTATGCCATTGTTCCCACAGGACAGGGCTTTAACAATCTCAAAAATCTGTCAGCCACGACAAAAGCCGTATATTATGCCATAGTCAGAAGATTTTTAAGCATATTTTATCCAGCGGCTGTATATAAAAAGATATCAATATCATTAAGACGCGATACGGAAAGTTTTTTTGCCTCATTTAAAGTTCTTGAAAAAGAAGGTTATCTGAAAGTTGTAAACAGCTTCAGAAAATCCAAGGCAGATGGCGAAGAAACAGAGGAAGAAAAGTATGACGAAGCCTTTCTTGATAAACTCAAAGGCCTGAAAAAAGGCAGTATTCTTGATGTCAGCGGCTTTAATGTAAAAGAAGGAGAGACATCACCGCCAAAGAGATATAATTCCGGTTCAATGATTCTGGCAATGGAAAATGCAGGACAGTTAATAGAAGATGAAGAACTCCGTGCCCAGATTAAAGGAAGCGGTATCGGAACCAGTGCAACAAGAGCTGAGATTCTCAAAAAACTTGTGGACAAAAAATACATTAACCTTAATAATAAGACGCAGATAATTACTCCGTCACAACTGGGAGAAATTGTATACGATGTGGTAGATAATTCAATTAAGAGACTCTTAGATCCAAGACTTACCGCAAGCTGGGAAAAAGGGTTGACAGGAGTGGCAGAAGGTAATATAAGTACAGATGAATATCTGTTAAAACTGGAAGCTTTTATTTCTAAGAATACAATGATGGTTAAAACGCTTAATAATGAATATTCTTTAAGACAGTATTTTAACCGGACTACAGAATATTATAAAAAATAGGAGGCCTATACAATGTGTGGAATAGTTGGTTACGTTGGAAAAAAACAATGTACGGATATATTAATCGGTGCATTATCAAAGCTCGAATACAGAGGCTATGATTCTGCGGGAATTGCCGTATTTGAGAATAATAAAATTAAAGTAGAAAAGTGTCAGGGCAAACTTGAGAACCTTATCAATAAAATTAAAGAAGAAGGTAAGCCTTCAGGAACCTGCGGGATAGGACATACAAGATGGGCAACCCATGGAGAACCATCCGATATTAATTCCCATCCACATGGTAACAAAAGGGTATCAATTGTACATAACGGAATAATTGAGAATTATATGAAGATAAAAGAATTTCTTATTGAACAGGGATATGGTTTTGAAAGTGAAACCGATACCGAGGCAGTAGCAAAGCTTCTTGATTATTACTATGACGGCAATCCTGTAGATACAATTATCAAAGTACTTGCAGAGATTGAAGGCTCATACGCACTGGGAATTATGTTCAGGGATTTCCCTGACAGGATATTTGCGGTACGCAAAGACAGTCCGCTTATAATCGGGCTTTCTGACGAAGAGAATTTCATAGCATCGGATATGACTGCCATACTTGAATTCACGAAGAAATATTATCTTCTTGAACAGAATGAAATAGCAACTATTACCAAGGATGGTGTTACGATATGTGATGTGCATAAAGAACCTGTAAAGAAGGAAATACAGGTGGCTGACTGGGATGCAGATGCTGCACAGAAAGGCGGATATGAGCATTTTATGCTTAAAGAAATACATGAGCAGCCAACAGCCATTAAGACTACAATCACACCGCGTATTAACGAAGGAATGGTAGATTTTTCCGAATGTGGTCTTACTGATGAAGTACTTGCGGGATATGACAATATCTTTGTTGTTGCCTGCGGTACCGCAATGTATGCCGGAATGGTGGGAAAATATATAATTGAAAAAGTGGCAAGAACAAGAGTAACCGTTGATATGGCATCAGAATTCAGGTACAGGGATCCAATAATCGGTAAAAAAGATCTTGTCATACTGATATCACAGTCAGGAGAAACAGCGGATACAAGGGAAGCAATGAATATTGCCAAGGCAAAAGGCGCAACAACACTTGCACTTGTTAATGTAAAAGGTTCTTCAATCGCAAGGGAAGCAGACCTTGTAATGTATACCCATGCCGGACCTGAAATTTCCGTTGCATCCACCAAAGCATTCACGGTACAGGTATCAATGATGTATCTTTTTGCATATAAATTAGCTTATGCCAAGAAAGTTATTGATAAAGAAACCTATATGAATTATATAAAAGAGCTTGTTGCAATACCTGATGTTATGGAAAAATTCCTTGCAGCCAAGGATGAATGTCAGTACGCAGCCTCAAAAATAATGAATGCAGACAGTCTTTTATACATCGGACGAGGACTTGACTATGCACTTAGCATGGAGGGTGCTTTAAAGCTAAAAGAAATTTCTTACATTCATTCGGAGGCTTATGCGGCAGGCGAGTTAAAACACGGACCGATTGCCCTTATTTCAGACCAGACACCTGTTGTGGCAATTGCAACACAGTCAAGTCTGTATGAAAAAACTGTAAGCAATATACAGGAATGTAAGGCAAGGGGAGCCAAGGTCGTTCTTATGTGTGGTGAAAATGCCAAAGTTGATGAAAAGACGGCAGATATTATCATAAGAATTCCTGAAGTATCGGAGCTTGTAATGCCTGTTCTTGCGGCAGTACCTTTACAGCTTATCGCATATTATACTGCAGTTCTTAAGGGTAATGACGTAGATAAGCCAAGAAATCTTGCAAAATCGGTAACGGTTGAATAATTTATAACAGAAGGAAAGACAAATGGAAGAATTAAAAATAGCACAGTTATTTGATTTAACTGAAACAATAGCGGCGCCGCTTTTTATGAGACATACATATCCCTGGGAGGTGCTTCCTGAAATAGGAGAATATATACTAGAACTTGGCGGAACGCTTTCTTTTGATGAATATGAGCTTGTGAATGATAATATCTGGATTGCAAAGAGTGCCAAAGTTGCACTAACGGCAAGCATTACCGGACCTTGTATCATAGGCAAAAATGCAGAGATAAGACATTGTGCATTCATAAGAGGCAATGCCATTGTAGGTGAAGGAGCAGTTGTAGGCAATTCAACAGAACTTAAGAACGTTGTTCTTTTTAACAAAGTACAGGTACCTCATTATAACTATGTGGGTGATTCAATCCTTGGCTACAGGTCACATATGGGAGCAGGTTCCATAACTTCCAATGTCAAATCCGATAAGACACTGGTTGAGATAAAAGATGGCGATACCATTATCAAAACAGGTCTTAAGAAAATGGGCGCAATTCTCGGCAATAATGTTGAGGTAGGATGTGGCTCTATTCTTAATCCGGGAAGCGTTATCGGTGCGGGAACCAATATATATCCGCTTTCAAGTGTAAGAGGATACGTTCCGGCGAAGAGCATATATAAAAACCAAAACGAAATAGTTGATAAAAGATAAAAATACTGCCGTAATATTGAGGCATATGGTGTTAAGGACGGGAATCGTAGAAAGCGTATCCCGTCCTTTGTTCATATTTTTATAAAAAAAGCATATAAATGTCTTATATAAAGTGTATTATACGGGGGAAAATAATGAAAAAAGCGGTGTTTTCAATTTTTAAGTCATTAATTATTGCATACATAGTTACAGGGGTTCTGCTTCTTTTAGCAGCACTTCTTATGCAGAAAATAGGACTTAAAGACAATCAGGTAAGGCTCTTTGTTATTCTTATTTACGGCGTTTCTAATATTGTGTCAGGTTTTATTTTCGGTAAAATGAGAAAAAACAGGAGACTTCTTAACGGTATTATAATAGGAGTGGCATATTTTGCTATGTTAGTCCTGATTTCCGCAATAATAAATAAAGGGTTTGAAAATGAACTGGGTAAAAATATAATTTCCTTAGTAATATGTATACTCGGAGGGGCAATTGGCGGAATTATGAGTTGACCGCTTATTAAAATTTGGGTATACTTATAACAAATATTTTTACCTAAGGAGTGTAGTACGATGAGCAATAATGAAATAGAAGCATGTCAGAAAAAATATAAAGAGCTTGAAGCAGGAAAAAGCGGAATATATAACACAATAGGGCGCCTTTATTTTGAAAAATATAAAGATTCTCCGGAGGGTGAATTTGCTGACAGTGTTAACCAGATTAACAAAATAAATGAGGAAATGAAGCAGATTGATCTTAGAATCAAATTTATAAACGGTATTGTGGTGTGTACTAACTGCGGACTTGAAAATGGGGTTAAATCGTCTTTCTGTTCCGGATGCGGAACAAGACTTCCACATACATATTCAACAGACGGAATGAGATGCAGCAATTGCGGAGGACTTATTAATCCGGGTCAGAAATTCTGCGGAAGCTGCGGAGCTGCCATTCCACAGACAGAGACAGCTGCGGCAGCAGAACCCGTATCACAGGTTAAGACATGTCCTAACTGTGGATGTGAACTTGAAAATGATGCAGTATTCTGTTCAGAATGTGGTACTAAAATCGACTAGAATCCGGAGGTATACATAGATGGCTGGGTCATCTTTTGGAAATCAGTTTAGAATAACTACATGGGGAGAATCTCATGGTAAGGGATTAGGTGTGGTAATTGACGGATGTCCTGCAGGATTAAGCCTTTCAGAGGAAGATATCCAGAAATACCTTGACCGCAGAAAACCGGGAGTATCGCAGTACGTTACTAAGCGTAAGGAAAGTGATACGGCTAAGATAATGTCCGGCGTTTTTGAAGGCAGGACGACGGGAACACCTATCTCAATCATGGTTCTTAATGAGGATCAGAGATCAACAGATTATTCCGATATAGAGATGTTTTACAGACCGGGGCATGCTGACTATACTTTTGACAGCAAGTATGGCTTCAGGGATTACAGAGGCGGCGGACGTTCATCCGGTCGGGAGACGATTGCAAGGGTAGCTGCGGGTGCAGTTGCCGCAAAGATTCTTAAAGAACTCGGTATAGAAATTACTGCCTATACCCAGTGCATCGGCGGAATTGGAATTGATTATTCAAGATTTGATATTGAAGAACGGGACAGAAATCCTTTTTCGGTTCCTGATAAAGAAGCTGCGGTTTCCATCGAGAATAAGGCAAAAGAAACCATTGAGAATCTTGATTCTCTTGGAGGAATTATAGAATGCGTCGTAAAAGGTATGCCGGCTGGTATCGGTGAGCCTGTATTTGATAAGCTTGACGCACAGCTTTCAAAGGCTGTAATGTCAATCGGAGCGACTAAAGGCATTGAAATAGGTGACGGTTTTATGGTTGCCGAGACAACGGGCAGCGAAAATAATGATGAATTTTATAACGATAACGGTCATATAGCAAAGAGAACCAATCATTCGGGAGGAGTGCTTGGCGGAATGAGTGACGGCAGTGATATAATTTTCAGGACTGCCATCAAGCCTACGCCTTCCATATCATCATTACAAAGTACCGTAAGCCGTAACGGTGATGAGATGCAGGTATGTATAAAGGGCAGACATGACCCCGTTATCGTACCGAGAGCAGTTGTTGTGGTTGAAACAATGACAGCATGTACCATACTGGACCTGCTTATGGCTAATATGACATCCAGAATGGATTATTTAAAGAAAGTGTATGACAAATAATGGAATATAAAGTATTAAAAACAGACGGAAAAGCCAAGAGAGCCGAGATGAAAACAGTCCATGGCACGATACAGACTCCTGTATTTATGAATGTCGGTACCGTTGCCGCCATCAAAGGTGCTGTTTCGACGGACGATCTGCGTGAGATAGGCTGTCAGGTTGAACTTTCCAATACCTATCATCTGCACGTCCGTACAGGAGACAAGCTCATTAAGGAAATGGGCGGTATCCGTGAATTTATGAACTGGGACAGACCCGTTTTAACAGATTCGGGCGGATTTCAGGTTTTTTCACTTGCCAAGCTCCGTAAGATTAAGGAAGAGGGCGTTTCCTTTAATTCACATATTGACGGACATAAGATTTTTATGGGGCCTGAGGAAAGTATGCAGATACAGTCAAACCTTGGTTCCACAATTGCAATGGCATTTGACGAATGTATAGAAAATCCTTCTCCAAGGGATTATGTTCAAAAATCAGTTGACAGAACTACAAGGTGGCTTGTAAGATGTAAGAATGAAATGGCGCGACTTAATTCATTGCCTGATACAGTCAATAAGGAACAGCTTTTATTTGGTATCAACCAGGGCGGAACTTATGACGACATCAGAATCAATCATGCCAAGGCAATAGCCGGACTTAATCTTGACGGCTATGCAATAGGCGGACTGGCTGTTGGAGAGACCCATGAAGAAATGTACAGAATTATTGATTCCGTAGTTCCTAATCTTCCGGCAGACAAGCCGGTATATCTTATGGGCGTTGGTACTCCTGCGAATATACTTGAAGCAGTGGACAGAGGTGTCGATTTCTTTGACTGTGTATATCCTTCAAGAAACGGAAGACATGGTCATGTATATACAAGGTTTGGAAAGCTCAATCTTTTTAACGCACAATATGAGAAAGACGCCAGACCAATAGAAGAAGGCTGCGGATGTCCTGCATGCAGAAGTTACAGCAGAGCATATATAAGACACCTTCTTAAAGCAAAGGAAATGTTAGGAATGAGACTTTGCGTGCTTCATAATCTGTATTTTTATAATCATCTTATGGAGCAAATCAGAGAAGCTATAGATGAAGGCAGATATAGTGAATTTAAGAAAGAGACTTTAGAGAGTCTACAAGGAGGACAGACATCATGATTTTATTAAGTTCAAACGGAGCGGGCAGCATTTTACTTTTAGTAGGTTATATTGCAATTTTTGCGGCTATTATGTATTTCGCAGCAATCAGACCACAGAAGAAACAGCAGAAGAAACAGCAGGAAATGATTAATTCAATGGAAAAGGGCGACAGCGTTCTTACTACAAGCGGTTTCTACGGAGTTGTTATTGATATAACAGACGATACAGTTATCGTTGAATTCGGAAGCAATAAGAATTGCAGAATTCCAATGCAGAAATCAGCAATCGTTCAGATTGAAAAAGCTGAAGCTTAAGCTATGAACAGAGCACGTTGGTTACATAAATGTGGACCGGCGTGTTTTTTTTATGCTTTTCTTCTCTTATGTGAACATTTATGGTATCATAATAAGAAACTTTTATTAATTTATGAGTTTATCAGGGAGGCGTAATATGGCTAAGTCATCAAACCAGAAATTAAAACTTATATATCTTATGAAAATCCTGTTGGAGAAAACCGATGAGACGCACAGCATTACCATGTCGGAGATTATTGATTCTCTGGATGCATACAATATAAGTGCGGAGCGTAAAAGTCTGTACAATGATATAGAAAATCTCAGGGTATACGGACTTGATATAATAGGAGAACAGCAGGACAGGACATTTTCTTATCATGTAGGCAACAGACAATTTGAACTGGCAGAATTAAAGCTGCTTGTAGATTCCATTCAATCCGCAAAATTCATTACAGCCAAGAAATCTAACGAGCTTATAAAAAAGATAGAGGGCTTTGCCAGTAAATACGAGGCATCCCAGTTAGACAGACAGGTATTTGTAGCAGGGCGTGTAAAAACAATGAATGAAAGTATTTATTATAATGTCGACAGAATTCATACAGCCATTGCGGAAAATTCAAGAATAACATTCCAATATTTCCAGTGGAATGTTAACAAGGAGATGGAACTTCGTCATGATGGCGCATTATACGAGGTAAGTCCATGGTCATTATCATGTAATGACGATAATTATTACTTAATAGCTTATGACGGAACATCAGATAAAATCAAGCATTTCCGTGTAGACAAAATGCTTCATATTAACCCAAACGGCAAAGGCAGGGAAGGCAGACAGGTATTTAAGTCACTTGATATGGCAGCATACCTTAGAAGAATGTTTGGAATGTATGACGGAAAACCGGAGAGAGTCAGGATAGAATGTGATAATTCCTGTGCAGGGATGATAATTGACCGCTTTGGCAAAGATGTGTCCATGATTAAACTGGATGATAAAAAATTTGCCATAAATGTGGAAGTGGCAGTCAGCAGACAGTTTTTTGCATGGCTTATGAGCCTTAGCAAAGGCGTTACACTTACAGGCCCGGATTATGTTGTTTCGATGATGAAGGAAGAAATTGACAGATTAGTTGAACAATACAGAAAATAAGAACATAGATTCGATATGCAAGGTGTGTTTATGGGACAGCCGGTTAAACTATAATAGGAATCAGATAAGAGAAATACTCTTACTGATTCCTGTTTTAATATGGGAAAATTAAAAAAATGTCAAATAGGAGGACAATATTATGTTAGGAACAGATGGAAGATTATATGATTCAGATTTTGATTTTGATGGAGACGGAAAGCTTAATGCATACGAGTATTCAGTTATGGATGATTTGGTTTTCGGACATGAAGACACATGCACAAGTGATGAGACTGAACTAGAAGATGATTTATTACTGGCAGGATTAAATGAGACAGAACTTGAATGTATGGACGAGGACGAAAGAAGAGAAGCACTGGAGGATGCGGGACTGGATCCGGATGATTATGACTTTGACTAGGCCACAAAGAAAACGGAGTTATTGATATTTCAATGAAAGCAGGTGTTAAGTATGAAAGAAAAAAGTTCTTTTGCAGAAGTATTGTTTTCAATTCTTATATTTATTGCTGTGTTATATATTATCGGTTCGATTGGTAATAAGAAAGAAAGTGATACAGCAAGTTACAGCCACAGCCGGTATTCAAGCAGTTACAGTACTAAGTCAACAACCGGAAGTGGATCGTCCTATAACAGCAGTACGAAGAAAAATACAACCGGAACAAGCAGTTCAAAGAAAAACAATCCATACAATTCATACGATGATGGTTATGATGATATATACATGGATGACGATTATGATTATGACCGGTATTATAAAGACAGCGATTATGCTGATGGCGTAGATGATGCAATGGATGATCTTGACGAAGATTGGTAGGAGAAAGAATGCGAAATCAGAAATTATATGAATCCGTAGGAAAATACATAGATAAGTATTACATTGATAAACATGAAGAAGATGCAGATATTGAGATAGATGAAAGTGCAGTAGAATCGTATGCCGTTGAAAGTATACAGAAAACGAAGGCAACGGATACCATATCTTTGACACTGCCTGTCAATCGTAATATAGAAAGTCTTATGGGGCAGATGGATGAAACATTTTCCCAGCGATTGCTGCGCTTTATAGATGAAAGAGGAATGACGGATTCTGAAGCATATAATAAAGCTTATGTGGATCGGCGCCATTTCTCTAAGATAAGAAAAGACGTGAATTATAGTCCGAATAAGAAAACGGTATTGGCATTTGCAATAGCATTAGAATTATCCATTGATGAAACGAAGGATCTTCTGAATTCTGCCGGCTTTGCCCTTTCAAGAAGTTCAAAGACGGATATTATCGTAGCATATTTCTTACAAAATAAGATATACGATATGTTTGAAATAAATGAGATATTAGATGCTTATGGACAGCCAATATTTGAGTAGGTAATAATTTGTCGCCTGTCATGCGACCCACCCGGCAAGTCCTGTAGATATATTATATTTACAAGAACTGAAGGAGGTCAATTAATATGAATAAAGAATTAACAGAACTTGTATTTATTTTGGACAGAAGTGGCTCAATGGGTGGACTGGAGAGCGACACAATCGGTGGATTTAACGGGATGATAGAGAGGCAGAAAAAAGAAAAAGAAAAAGTCAATGTGACTACAATCCTCTTTGATGATGAAGTGGAAATCATTCATGATCGTTTCCCAATTGATGCAGTTCAGCCGTTGACAGATAAAGAATATTATGTCCGGGGATGTACGGCACTTCTTGATGCGGTAGGACATGCAATTAACAAAATTGACAATGTGCAGAAACATTTGCCGGAGGAACATCGTGCCGGAAAAGTATTGTTTGTAATCACTACAGATGGATTGGAAAATTCCAGTACAGAGTTTAATTACAATAATATTAAGCGAATGATTGAAGCAAAGAAAGAATGCGGCTGGGAATTCTTATTCCTTGGAGCCAATATCGATGCCGGTAAAGAAGCAGAGAAAATAGGAATTGCAAGAAACAGGGCTGTCACATACGAGAATGACCATGATGGAATAGCACTCAACTACGAGGCCGTTGGCAGAGCAGTGAGAGGCATTACAAAAAGCAGAAACTGCAGTGTTGAACTTGATGATGCCTGGGCAGAGGATATTGCAGAATATCATGATAAGGCGGGGAAAAGGTAGACAGAGTATTACAGTAATTTATAAAGGAGATGGTAATAAGTTGGAAACAAGATATTTTTCAATGGATTATTTAATAAAAAAGGTATCATTTGGAAAGTATAAAGATAAGTATACATTGATTGATATTTTTACTCATGATAATTCATATGCTTTATGGTTATTAAATAATTTTGAGTTTGCTCCGGGATTGAAAGGGGTTTTAAGAGACTCCCTCCACATAAAAGATAACACTAAAAGGGAAAAATTTTTGCTGGAAATATGGGAAAACTACAATTCAAATAAAATGAATAAACCCCATAAGAAAAAAGAAAATAAAGTTAAAATATCAGAAAAAAACAGGCATTTGGGCAAATCTTTGCTTGAAAAAATTTTGCATGAGACCCAAACCGGAAAGGCAAAATGGATAATTGATTTTAAAAATCAAGAGAAAACAAGATATAAGACTTCAATTGCGGGATATGATATTGAGTTAACCAAAACGTGGATTATGGAAAAAGAAACATGTAAAAAGAAAGAAAAATATCATCTTACATGCGTTCATAACGATATATGTTATGAAACAGGACATAATGAATCATTAGAAATAGCTTATTTGGTTGAAAGTAATGCTAAACCCTCAATAACGTGGTTTGAAAAAGAAGAAAATACTCTTATGCAGCAGTATAGCAATGTAGTTCATATCGGATGTGCAGACTTTATTGTCAGAACCAATATGTTCAAGTGTTTTAAACATCATAACGTAGAAGACATAGCGGCGGAGATTACCATTGTTGACAGAAAAGGCAATATTATTCATCCTAAAGTACATGCTACTTATTGTAAGACATGTAATAAATATTTTATTCAACAAAGTACATATGAAGATTTAAAACATAGAGGAATTATTTTGCACAGAATTATTACAAATGAAGAATTTCAATCAGGAAGCTATTTAAATATATCGTATGATGATGGATTAGCAGAAGAAAGCATTTTACATCAGATGGGATATAATGTTGGAAAGACAGACAACCTTTCAGATTCGCAAAGATGGATTATCCTAGAGTGTATGGTAGATAATAATATAGCTTCAAAGAGTAAAATTGTAGCATACTTAAATAGTTTTATTAGGCGCAATGGAAATAAAAGTAATATGGAGGATTCAGTTGACAAATGGATATGTGATAGAAATCATATCCAAAACTATAAAATCGATTCTGATCGCTGGGTTAAAGTAGGAAATTTAAGTATCAGTAAGTATAAAAAACATTTTTTTTAACAAAGCCGTGATTTATGATTAAGTTGATAGAAGACCGGAATTATGCTAAAATTGGTGTAATATAACTAAATTGTAAAGAGGCAGCAAATAATTATAATCGTTTTAAATATTTTTTAGTATATTAAAATTAGTAACTTATTAGTATAAAATTATATTTTGATAATCAAAGAACATTTTGGGAGGAATAAAAGATATGGAATGGAGTTTTCCTAGTACAAATAACGGACAGATTGTAGGTGTTGCCAATGCAGGAATTGAAACATTTCAAGGTGATGGAATAAAGGCATTAATAAGAGAAACCTGTCAGAATTCATTAGATGCCAAAAGAGAAAACGAGGATACAGTGAAAATGGAAGTTAAACAGCATTATATAGATTCTGCTGATATTCCGGGGTATTCAGATTACAAACATATGTTGAAATTAGCATTAGGTTATTGGCAAGATAATAGTGAAAAAGCAAAAAAATTTTTGGAAAAAGCTATTAAAAATATAGAGGAAAGGACAAATGTCGTTTTGCGCATAAGTGATTCAAATACATGTGGATTAACAGAGCCATATAAATTAGGATTTGGTTCATGGAATGCGTTGACTAAGATTGATGGAGGTGCTACTAAGTCTGGAGATACACAGGGAAGTTTTGGTATTGGTAAAAATGCACCTTATATGTGTAGTGCATATAGAATGGTTTTCTATAGGACGTTAAATCAGGATGGAGAACGAGCAGCTCAGGGAATGTCGAGACTGTTGTCATATCAAATTGGTGAGTGTGCATTTACTACTGGAATAGGATATTATGGTAATTCTGATACAAATGGACCTGTTGAATCAATAAAAGAACTTGAAAAACTAAATATTAGAGATGAAATTGGCACAGATATATTTGTATATGGGTTAAATGTTGTTAATACAAATGATGTTAAAGAGGAGGTGTATATTGAAGTATTAGATAATTTTATAATGTCAATTTATAGAAAAATGTTGACTTTAAGATTTGGCAGGGATGATGAGTTGAATTTTGATACATTATCAAAGTTTATGACAGAATATAAGAAAAAAGTATCTGATTCATATAACACATGGTGTGTGTTAACAAGTGATGAAACCAAAGAATATGAGAGAGATTTTTATAATTTAGGGAAACTAAAATTAAAGATATTAGTTGATAGTTCACAAAATTTGAACAGGAAAGTTTTGGTAACGAGAAAATCGGGTATGAAATTATTTTTAATGAAGAATATTTCAAAAACAATTTCATTTACAGCAATACTTGAACTTGATGGAACCAAATTGAACGAGTTTTTTAGAGAAATGGAAACTCCAGCACATGATAAATGGAAGCCGGAAAATCATAGTGATCCTGTAATGGCAAAAAAATATCTTGCTGAATTAAAAGGTTGGATTGTTGATACTGTAAATAGGCTTGGAGAACAAGATTATAATGATATAAATGATGTAGTTGGCTTAGGATCCATATTGAATATGAATGATAATATGAATGATAATGTGGATAAAGCCGAAGGCATAAACAATTATTTAGGCAATGTAGAGAAGATTGAAGTAGAGGTTCCAAATAAAATTCATGGCTATTTTTTTGCTGGGGAAGGAGATAATAATTCAAATAAGAATAATAGAAAGCGAAAAGAAAATGGAGTGATTGATTCTGATGGATCCTCTGATGCAATTAGAGTTCTCAGAGGACATAGAAAAAGAAAAAAGGTAAATCAATATAAAGGATTTGCTGATAAAGAAGGAGAGGATATTATTTCGAGAAATATAGGAGAAAGCCGGCCATATCCTCTTACAGATACAAGGATAATAAAAATTGCACCGGGCAAATATAAAGTGTCATATATATTACCGGTTGATCTATCGGCAGGTTACATTGAATTTGTTACAGTTGGGGAAAATGGAAAGAAAATAAAGTTGAACATTGTTGATGCTAAAATAATAAAAAATTGTGATTTTGTATCTGTGGAAAATGGTCAAATCAACTTTAAAGGGATGAAAGGTAATGAAAAGGTTCAGTTAGAATTTTACCTTCCTGAAAAAGGAAACTATGCAATGGAGGTAAAGGTTTATGAACATAACTAATAGACTTTATACATATCCGGTACTTAGTAATGATAAAGATGATTATAAAACATCTTTTTTTGAAGCAAAAGTTACTGTTGAAAGTAGTGACATTAATAATTTTAAATTGAATTTCATTTGTAGAGTTACGAATAAAGAAATTCGTGACTTGATGCTGTATGGAAAAAGTGCAGAATATGTGATTCATATCGAGTGCCCTACAACATCATATAGGAAGGCTATAAAAGGCGACGTTACAGGCACTTTTTCATATCAAATTCCATATAATAAGCTTAATGGTAAGGTAGAAATAGTAGCATTTATACTTGCTACAAAAGATATAAAAGAATTCTATAGCAGTGATTGGAACGAAGATTTTGATGGACTTACTTTTGATATACCTAGGGGTAGTGTTCTTGCTTATGAAAATTTAGACGATTATATTATTTTTAAAGATGACAATGATTTAATGCGTTCATCATCAATATTTTCAGTTTATAGGAGAACTACAGATGAAACAAAGCCGGCAGTGGTAGAATTAAATGATAATAGAATTAAAATCGGGCTTTGTACTAAAGAATATAATTTATACAATAAATATGCTGCAATAGAGGAAACACGTCATATTGTGAATGCCTTAGTTGTGCTACCCGCATTAGTGTATGTATTTGAAGAACTTAGGCAGGTGGATAGTGAAGACGCGTATAAAGATAAAAAATGGTATATATCATTAGCAAAAGCATATCAGAAAAAGGGAATAGATATTAAAACTGTACTAATTGATGAAACAAAAACTTCATACGAATGTGCACAGGAAGCAATGGAATTGCCAATAACAAGTGCGTTGAGTTCTTTGAATGAGGTTATGGACATTAAGGAGGATTAGTTTGAATGAAATTATATATAATGAAAAAGAATGCACTTGATACTTTGAAAAAAGATATGAAAAAATTATACAGTAACTATTACATTGAAGAAAATAATGAATGGATGAGTGAAGCATGTGGCGAAAATCCTTTTATTGAATTTGCAGATATTAAAGATTTTGAACTGGCAGATTTGTCATTACCAAAAGGAAAAATTGAGGCAGATAATTGTAAAATAATATATTCTAATCTGATGAAATATATAACGCCTTCACAGGCAAGTGATGAAAGATTGTGGGCTGGGTTATGTAATGGGACATTTTATGAATATGTAAAGAAAAGATGGGATTATATTGGTGAAATAAAATTTGATGATGACAAAAATGTGAGTAATATACTGTCAAGATTTTTTTGTGGGGATAATTCCACACGAAGAGGTTTATATCGTAATACTTTGAGTAAGTGCTGGTGGGTAGGATATAATTTATATGATGAAGAAAATAAGAATCATTTTTGGAGAATTGATTCACTTGGATACAATGATTTTAGTTCAAAAATTTCTGATATTTTTGCATCAAATAATTTTTCATCAAATATAGAGATTATAGATGGGATAATACAGGGAATAAGTTATTTTAGGGAACATGATATTATGCTAAGTGTGAAAGAACATATTAGAATGGCATTGCAATATTTGAATGCGATAGGTGGAAGCATTATATTGGATGGACTTAATAAAGATGAAATTGCTGATTTGGTGATTAATAAAATAAAAACACTTTTAATGGGAAATAAAGATGATTTGGATTTTGATGAGGCAGAGAGTTATGAAGAAAATATAGATGATGAATAGTACTCGCACAAGGGAGAAAATTATGGGGAAAAAGCATAATGCATAGTACAAACGAAGGAGGCAAATGGAATTGGAAATAATAGATAATGTCAATAAGACATTAAAAGAAGATTTAACAATTGAAATACATAAGGGCAGTAAAATCTCTATTGCTGCAGCCTGCTTTTCTATTTATGCATTTGCTGAATTAAAGAAAGAACTCAAAAATGTGGATGAGCTTCGTTTTATTTTTACATCACCAACATTCATTAAAGAAAAAGCAAAACGTGAGAAGAGAGAATTTTATATACCAAGACAGGAACGAGAAAAAAATCTGTTTGGTTCGGAGTTTGAAGTTAAACTTCGTAATGAGATGACACAGAAGGCAATTGCAAAAGAATGTGCGGAGTGGATTCGTAAAAAGGCAGTATTCAAGTCAAATGTGACAAATGAGATTATGACGGGATTCATAAATGTTGATGATAAAAGTTATATGACTTTGAATGGGTTTACAACCGTTGATTTAGGATGTGAACGAGGTAATAACGCCTATTATATAATAAATAAATTAGAAGCTCCAATGAGCACAGCATACTTGCAATTATTTGAACAGATATGGAACGATGCGTCAAAACTTCAGGAAGTGACGGATGAAGTGATAGAGAATATTACAACTGTTTATAATGAAAATTCTCCGGATTATCTGTATTTTGTAACACTATACAATATTTTCAATGAATTTCTTGAAGATGTATCAGAGGATGTTCTGCCAAATGAGGCAACAGGCTTTAAAGAAAGCAAGATATGGGGAATGCTCTATAATTTCCAGAAGGATGCTGCGTTAGCAATTATCAATAAACTGGAGAAGTATAACGGATGCATCCTGGCAGATTCAGTAGGTTTGGGTAAAACATTCACTGCACTGTCTGTAATAAAATATTATGAGAACAGAAACAAATCTGTGCTTGTGTTATGTCCTAAGAAGCTGGCGAACAACTGGAATACATATAAGTATAATTACATTAACAACCCGATTGCAGCCGATCGGATGCGTTATGATGTCCTGTTCCATACAGACTTAAGTAGAGAGTCAGGAAATTCCAACGGTATGGAACTGGATATGGTAAACTGGGGAAATTATGATTTGGTGGTTATTGATGAATCCCATAACTTTCGTAATGGTGGAAAAATATCAGGTGAGGATGAGAAAGAAAACAGATATCTGAAGCTTCTTAATAAGGTTATACGCAAGGGTGTTAAGACAAAGGTACTTATGTTGTCTGCCACACCGGTAAATAATCGCTTTGTAGATCTGAAGAATCAGATTGCCCTTGCTTATGAGGGAGAAAGTCGGTTACTGGATGAAAAGCTGAATACCAATAAGAATATTGATGATATTTTCAAACAGGCACAGACTGCCTTTAATACTTGGAGCAAATGGAAACCGGAAGATAGAACTACAAGCAAACTTTTAAGGATGCTTGATTTTGACTTTTTTGAATTGCTTGATAGTGTAACTATTGCGCGTTCAAGAAAGCATATTCAGAAATATTATGATACATCAGATATAGGAACATTTCCAAAGAGAAATCCACCTATATCAAAAAGACCGGGATTGACAGACTTAAACAAGGCAATCAATTATAATGAGATATTTGAAGAGCTGAACCAGCTTAGATTATGTATATATACACCAACTGACTATATCCTGCCAAGTAAATTAGCAAAATATAAAGATGTGTATGATTCAAACCATGTAAAGGGAGGACTTACACAGTCCGGTCGAGAGCAGGGAATAAGAAGATTGATGTCAATAAATCTTATGAAGCGAATGGAGAGTTCCGTATATTCCTTCAGTCTGACATTAAAACGTATCAACGATCTTATTACCGATACCATAAAGAGCATTGCAGATTTTGAACACGGTTATAATAAATCCTCGTTGAATTTGAATGACATTACAAATATGGATTTAGATGGAGATGATCAGAATGATGATGTGTTTGCAATTGGAAACAAAGTAAGAATTGACATTGCAGATATGGATTATAAGTCATGGAGACGGGAACTTGAAGGGGATAAAGAAATACTGGATTTGCTTCTTACGATGGTTGCAGATATAACACCTGATCATGATAGCAAATTGCAAACATTATTCGATGTGATTGATGAAAAGCAGGAACATCCTATTAATCCCGGTAATAAGAAAATTATTATATTTACTGCTTTTGCAGACACAGCTATTATTACAGGGTCAGTAGATGGAAAGACTACAATCAAAGGATTAAAAACAGACCTAAATACAGTATTAACATGCTTCTCTCCAATGTCTAAGGGGAAAAGTCTCTTATTACCGAACGAAAAAGCAGAAATAGATATTCTGATAGCAACGGATTGTATATCAGAAGGTCAGAACTTGCAGGACTGTGATTATCTGATTAATTATGATATACATTGGAATCCGGTGCGCATTATCCAGAGATTTGGACGAATAGACCGAATTGGAAGCAAGAATGAATGTATTCAGCTGGTAAACTTCTGGCCGGATATTACATTGGATGAATATATTAATCTGAAAGCCAGAGTAGAAACCAGAATGAAAATTGTGGATATGACAGCGACCGGTGATGATAATGTCCTGAGCCCGGAGGAAAAGGGTGATTTGGAGTATCGAAAACAGCAGCTTAAGAAATTACAGGAGGAAGTGGTAGATATTGAAGATATGTCATCCGGAATATCTATTATGGATCTTGGATTGAATGAGTTCAGACTGGACTTGCTTGATTATATTAAGACACATCCTGAGATTGAAAAGGCACCGCATGGAATGAATGCTGTGGTGAAAGCAACGGAAGAATTGCCGGCAGGAGTAATATTTGTACTTAGAAATATAAAGAATGAGGTAAATATCAACAGTCAGAACAGGCTGCATCCATTCTATATGGTGTATATGTCAGAAGAAGGAGAGGTAATCATAGACCATCTTTCACCGAAGGAAATGCTGGATTCATTCAGGCTTTTATGTAAAGGAAAAAAGGAACCGGATAAAGAATTATGCGCTAAATTCAATGATGAAACAGACGATGGTCGGAAAATGGAAAAATATTCGGATTTACTTGGAGATGCCATTGCATCCATCATTGAGTTGAAAGATGAAAGTGAGATGGACAGTTTCTTAAGTGGCAAACAGATGAGTTTTTTATCTGAGACTATAAATGGATTAGACGATTTTGAACTGATAAGTTTTCTTGTCATAAAGTAGGAGGTATTTACATGTTTGATTTGCCTAAAACATCTGAGATTAGGAAGCCATTACATAAAAAGCTAATCTATGAGAAATATGCAGCAGAATTATCAGGAAATAAAAAAGATAAGTTTGATGCTGATATAAGCAGAATGATTATTACAAATGAAATATCAGAAGCTTCTGTGAATATTAAGGCAACGGAAGAAATATCTGCAATATTTGTACTTCAGGTGGAACTGAAAAGAAAAGAGTATGATGATAAGAATATTATTATGATATCAAAACTTTTTGGTCAAAAGCTACTGATTGTACTTCATTATGATAATAAGTACCAGCTGGCAATATATGAGACACGCTTATTAAAGTCAGACTGGAAGAATGAAGAAGAAATATCGTTAAAGCTTAATGGTCTTGACTTAGGAAGTGTATGGGATAATTTTGTTACTCAGGTTTCAGGCATTAATGTGCAGGCTGGAAATACACTGGCAGAGCAGATAAATGTAGAAGCAGAAAAAGAAAAACTCCGAAAGCAGATTGATGATTTGGAACTTAAGGCTCGCAAAGAAGTACAGTCAAAGAAGAAATTTGAGATGGTGCAGAGATTGCAACAATTTCGCAGAAAATTAAAGGAGATAGTATGACAGTATATAAAAGAAGTGTAATTGTAACAGCTAGTATTTCAATTGTATCGTTGATTATTGTAATAATTATAAATTATGTGGGAATAAAAACGTTTTGGAGCGATGTATGTTTAGGACTCTTTGGAAGTTCAATTTTGACAATGATTACATCTATTATAGGATATTTTGTAGAAAGAAAAAATTGTATGGAGGGATTTTATACAGAGACGTTGAAGTTTGCAGGCAGACTAAAACGTTATTATTATATTACTGAGTTAGAAGAAAAAATAGATTTTTTTTTGAATATGATGGATTATGATATTGCAAATTGGGATGGTTTTTTTTCAAAAATAGATTTTTTTTGTAAAAAACAACGTGATTATATTTATCATAAAATATATGTACCGTTAAAGAAAATAGACGATGATATTTCAATGTGTGAGTGGCATTTTAGAATGTATAAATGTGGAACAGGGGGAAAACAGTCAGTAATAGCTGATTATGTGAATGAAATAGAAAAATATTTTTACGAAATAGAGGATATAGATGATTTTTTTGAAAATGGTAATAAGAGTAAAATTATTGATAAAGTGATATGTGAAGAATTATTTGTTCACTACTATAAAATTATGTATGGAAAGAAAAAAATATCAAAAATGGAGAAAAAATGGATAAATTAAAGATGAAAACGGAAAATATAGCTGATAAAAACTATGAGGTACTTTCAAAAATGTTTCCTAATGCACTTACGGAGACGATTACCGGTTACGATGATGACGGAAAACCGATTGTAGAGAGAGCGATTGATGCTGATGTGCTTAGGCAAGAGATATCTTGTAAGGTTGTAGAGGGAAAGGATGAAAGATATCAGTTTACATGGCCGGATAAGAAGAAAACAATGGCATTATCAAATGAACCCATATCATTAACATTAAGACCCAATAAAGACAAAAGTGTAAATTTTCAAAATACTCAGAACATATATATTGAAGGAGATAATTTAGATGTTTTGAAGATATTACAGGAAACATATTTGGATAAGATAAAGTTGATATATATTGATATAAAAACACCGAGATTGATACAATTTAATTTTTTCTCCACCGATTTTGCCGCTTGAGGGGTAAGTTTGCGTTTGAGGGGTAAGTTGTGGAAGTCGGGGTGTCCCGGCTGTTTTTATCGGTAGAAATGTTCATACATCGTCGGTATAATAGACGGCGAGAAAATGAGAATGAAGGAGTAAAATATGACACACTCAATGCAGCTGACACCGTCTCCTTTTCAAATGATTAAAGAAGGTACAAAAACAATAGAGCTTCGGCTGTTCGACGAGAAAAGAAGAAAAATCCAGATCGGAGACATAATTGAATTTTCAAATACTGAGACCGGCGAAAAAATCGGCGCAAAAGTAAGTGCGCAATATGTCTTTGATTCTTTTGAGTCGTTGTATAAAGAGCTGTCGCTTCTGGAGTGCGGTTACACTGAAGCTGATATTGAAACTGCCTCGCCCGACGATATGAACGTGTACTATTCAAAAGATAATCAGCAGAAATACGGAGTTGTAGGAATCAGAATAGCTTTGCTATAGGTTCATTTTTTGAGGTAATCGCCATGAAGCAAATCACAAACAAGGAATACGAAGAGTGGCAGAAATACAAAGCGGAGAAAGCGAAGGGCCACATCCTGCTGCCGGATACCGTCCGGTTCATCTGCGAGGCCAACGGCTATGACGCAGAAAAGATCGGTCAGCACTTCCTTGAGATCCTGCCAAAGATCTGTCCACTTGAGGAGAGATAGTCTCTGTGTAGAAAAAATGATTGGAGAAGAATAATGGGACATATAAAATTCTTACTAAAGTTTGGAGAAGAATCGCACCTAAAGGAGTTTGCCAAAGGAAGTTTATATTGCTCAAACGCAGAGACTTTTTGGGGAATTGAAGACAAGCAAAAGATAAAAGGACAAGGGGATATTCTCGAAGCTGGATCGAGGATTTTTTCTCAAAATATGACAATGCAATCTCTCGACACTGGTTCAATTACTTCTTTTAACATGAGCGGAAATATTCTTGTTCATCTTGAGCCAGCAAAGCATATACCCGTTTTTTGCCTTTTTACCGTTTATGAAGATGACTGTGGGATAGATAAGAATGGGCAGTACATTATAAATCTTTCGGAGGAAAAGAAAGAGACGATTAAGAAACATTTTCCAAAAGCAAACTCTGTAGCCATTATTACTGAGCCCTATAAATTTCTCGATGATGTAAGCGAATCTATAGGCTGCGAAATAAAGCATGGAGAAGTACACTATTTCCATATTGATAAAGGGTTAGAAATCGAGGGTAGCAATCAAAGAGCAATAGATATGGAGTATATGAAATATCTGATGCAGGATGTCCCGCCGGTGATCAAGGATGGAAAGACAACATATTCTTTTCAAGCGGACTATGTTTTCAGGGCTCTTTTCTGTAAGGATGTATTCTTTAGTGATGAGCAAGAATATAGAATAGTCCTCCCACACGAAAAAGTATCGAAAGGGACCAGTTACCCAGTTAAACTGAGTGAAAGCATAAAAATATTATCTCTCTCTGAATTCTTCAAATAACAAAAAACGCCTCCGAGCCAATGTGGTTCAGAGGCGTTTCTGCGTCTATGGGATTATGCTTTGATCTCGGTACCGTCCTTGAAGGTCACCCGGATGTCCTTTTTGCTGTGGACGGTGATGTAGTCCACCATCGCCAGCCAGTCTGTTTCCCGGAACTCCGTCAGCGGCTCCCGGCTCCGCAGGTTTTTCAAGTATGCTTCGATCTGGTGCTTTCGGGCCATGCGCTCGGTAATTAGATCGGTGACCTCGGTGTGTCGGGCCTTGGCCTTATCGAACCGGGCCACCAGAGCATCGTATCGTTTCTGGTATTCATCCTGATCGAGGGCGACGTGAGCGTTCTCCTTGATGCAATCCTCGATGAGCTCGGCAGCGATGTTGATTTCAGCTTCCAGATCCGAAAGCTCACTCTCAAGTGCCGTGGTGTTGAGGCTTCTTGAAAGGACCTGATCGTATATGGCTATAAACTGTTCCTTCTGGTCGATCACCTGATTGGCGGCCCGGAGGAACAGTTCTTTTATTTCATCCTCGGTGAGTGTCGGTGTGGCGCATTTCTGGCCGTCGAACTTGTGATTACACTGCCAGATGACCTTCCGGTAGGCGTCGTTGCTGTGCCAGACCTTCGGCCCGTACCAGCTGCCGCAGTCTCCGCACTTGACCTTACTGGAAAAGATGCTGACCGAGCTCTTGCGGTTCCGGCCCTTGGTGCGGGTAGTCATCAGCGTCTGCACCATCTCGAAGGTCTCCGGATCGATAATGGCCTCGTGGTTGTCCTTGACGTAGTACTGCGGGATTTCACCCTCGTTGGTCTTTTTCTTCTTGGTCAGAAAATCTACAGTGAAGGACTTCTGCAGCAGCGCATCACCCTTGTACTTTTCGTTGGTGAGAATGCTTTTGATGTTGCTGGGGTTCCAGTGGTCCTTGCCGCCGGGAGAAGGAATGCCTTCTTCGGTCAGCGTCCGGGAAATCTGGAATGGCGACTGGCCTTGCAGGAACATTCCGTAGATGCGCTTGACCAGCTTGGCCTGTTCCGGGTTTACCACGAGGTTGTGGTCCGGCCCCATGTCGTAGCCCAGAAATCGCTTGAACGGAACCGTGACCTTGCCGTCTGCAAACCGCTTCCGTTGGCCCCATGTGCAGTTCTCGGAAATGGACCGGGACTCTTCCTGCGCCAGCGAGGACATGATCGTCAGCAGAAGTTCACCCTTGCTGTCGAAGGTCCAGATGTTTTCTTTTTCAAAATAGACCTCGACGTTGTGCTCCTTGAGTTTCCGGATGGTAGTCAGGCTATCGACTGTGTTTCTGGCAAAGCGGCTGACCGACTTCGTGATAATCAGGTCGATCTTGCCGTCAAGGGCATCTGCAACCATCTGCCTGAACTGCTCACGCTTTTTGGTATTGGTGCCGGTGATGCCTTCGTCAGGATATACCCCGACGAACTCCCAATCATCCCGGCCATTGATGTAATTCGTGTAGTAGTCAATCTGCGCTTCGTAACTGGTCAGCTGCTCCTCGTTGTCGGTGCTGACACGAGCGTAGGCCGCCACACGTCGCTTCTTAGTGCTGTTGATCGGTGCCGCCGTGAAGCGTGACAGCGTCGCCGGTATCGTGGTTACGGATTTGGCCATTTCTTTTCGCTCCTTATTTTCTTGATTCTTTCACTCATTGCCTCCCTGCGCTCGTCTGTCCAAGCGGCCTTCATGGATTTTTTTGCTTTTTCCCGCCGTTCCTCGGTCCAAGGGGTGCCGTGCCGCTTATCCAAGAAGTCTCTGGATTCGATGTGGCCGTCCCTGAAATGGAACGTGACCATGTGGTCGAGGATTGTTGCACTTTCAATCTGAGCGTCCATCGCAGCCTCGTCGAACTCATCAAGGCCAAGGATCTCAGTCACCAGCCGCTTCATGGTCTCGTCCCTGATAGCCGGATTCCGACATTCGGAACGTGGACCGGTGCAATACCAAGACCGTGTCGGGGTGCCGTCCTTACGCTTTCCGGATTGGCAGCGGTAATTGGCACCGCAGCAGCCGCATTTTATGAATCCGGTGAACTCGTAGAAGGTATTCCGGTTCGGATTGGTATCCTTGCGCTTGTGCCGTTCTCCCCAGAGCTTTCTGCGCTCGTCTGTCCACCAGTCGGTCTTGGCAGTAGATTGCCATTTGGTGGTGACCTCGTGGCCGTCGTAAAAGCGGAAGGTCAAGGTATCGTCTCCGATAACGATGACTTCCTCGATCTGCTGACTGAAAACGTCCTCGTCAAACTTATCAAGGCCCAGCACCTTCGCTGCGGTATTCTGGAGCATCTTCTCCGGGATGTTCTTCGAGGGGCAAGCCGACACACCTTTCTGGCTTTTCGTCTGACAGATCCAGATGTAGTAAACCTCACCGGCGGTATTCCGTTTTCCACTGTGGCGATAGTGTTTTCGGCAGCAGCCACAGGTGATCTTCGTGGAGAAAGCCGATAGTTTCAGCGACTTGTTTCCGAAGGGACCAAGGTCCCGTCTGCGCTTGAACTCGGCCTGTACCGCTTGCCATTCGTCCATCGGGATAATTGCCTCGTGAGTGTCTTCGACAAAATACTGTGGCATCTCGCCGTAATTCTTCCTACGGTGCTTGGTGATCGGGTCTTCACAGTATTCCTTCTGGAAGAGCATGTTCCCGGTGTAGGTGATGTTTGTCAGGATAACCTTCACATTGGAGTCCACCCACGGCTTTCCCTGCCGGGTATAAATGCCTCGGTCCATCAAGGCCCTGCCAATCTCAATCCGGGATGCGCCTTTCATGTACTCGGCATACATCCAACGGATGATCTCTGCTTCCTCCGGTACGATGACCAGTTTGTCGTCCTGCCACTCATACCCGAAAATGCTGAACTTGCCGTTGGGAATGCCTTGCTTGAACCGCTTGATCGTACCCCACTTGACGTTCTCGGAAATGCTGCGGCTTTCTTCCTGTGCAAAGGAAGCGAGGATGGAAAGCATCAGCTCTCCGTCGCCGCTCAAGGAATTGATTTTTTCCTTCTCGAAGCGAACCTCAATGCCGAGCTCCTTCAGGTGCCGGACCGTGTTCAGAAGGTCCACGGTGTTCCTCGCAAATCGCTGGATCGACTTGGTGAGGATTATGTCGATGTTTCCGGCTTCACACTCAGCCAGCATGTGGTTGAACTCATCACGCTTTTTGGTGCCGGTGCCGGAGATCCCGTAATCCGCAAAAACGCCAGCGTATTCCCATTCTGGGTTCTTCTGAATCAGTGCGCTGTAGTAGCTCACCTGTGCAGAAAGCGAGTGCTGCATCCGCTCGGATTCCATCGACACTCTGGCGTAGGCAGCGACTCGCTTTCTTGTTTTCAGAACCGGCAGTTTTCGCTCGATTTTCTCTACTGTTTTCAATGATATCCCTCCTTCCGGTAGTGTCTATATATCACTCTAAAAGGCAGGAATATCAAGCGTTTTCGGATAATAATGTACCCAAATACGGTCGGTATTTTTCGAGTAGAATTGTATCAATTTCAGCGTATTCCTCCTCGGTGATCAAGCCCTTTTCGAGCATGGATTTCGCCATTGAAATCGCTGCATGGTAGAGCATATCGTTGTGGAGCTCCTCCTTGCTCATCAGGCATCACCGCCTTTGAACCGGGCCGCAATATAACAGACGTGGGAGCAGTACTTGCGCTTGGCGTTTCCGTAGGCCGTGAACTCCTTCCCACACTCTGGGCAGATAAAGGTATAAACGGCCTTCTGCTTCACAGCATCCGGGTGAGCGTTCCACCATGCCGTCCGGCATTCCGGGCAGCAGAACTTTTTCTGTTTCCGTCGGGGGAACTGGATCAGCGTTTTGCCGCAGTTCAGGCAAAGCTGCGTGGGAACCTCCGCAAGGCTGTGGCTCTCTGCCTTCTCACCGGCGAGGCCGTGGGATCGACAATATGCTTTGACGCTGTCCTTTGACAGTCCGACGCTGTTGGCGATGGCCGTATATCCAAAGCCCTGATGCCGCAGGGCCGTTATCTTTCCTCTTTGCTCATTTGTCATGAGATTGTCCTCCAGTCCGAGAGGGGCCCCTCTCACTACCCACTGGAGGGAAATGGCCATCTTGAACGAAAAAAGAGCAAAAAAATAACGCCCTCCACGGAATGATCCGCAGAGAGCGTGTGATGAGGTTCGGTTTACTTATTCGGAATCTTGAGCTTCATACCGCTGTAGATGACATTGCTTTTCAGCCCGTTCAGACTGACGATCTCCTTGTAGCGGCTGCCGTTGCCGAGATACTTCTTTGCGATTGCCCAGAGGGTATCTCCGTGCATTACGGTATGGATGCGATAGTCATCGGCGGGTTTCGTGCCTGCCACGGCAAGTGCAGAGGTCTTGACCGGCGACATGATGGCGTACCTGCCGGATTCATCCTTGTTGATGACGGCACGGTCGCCGCTGACCTCAACCACATACCAGCGGAGCTTCTTCACCCAGCCGGGAATGGCTTTGCCGTTATAGTAGGTGCTGCCCGTGATGGTCACGAGGTCACCGGCCTTGATACCTACAGGTGTGGGCTTGACCGTGTCGGCAGGTTTTACATCACCGCCGAGAGCTGCCGTGACCTTGGATGCCAGATCACCCATACGGGCATACATCCAGTTACCGGGACAGGATTTATTCGCAAACCACCGATGGACGGTCAGAACCATCTCGTCGGATTTCGGGGTGTAGTTCAGCGTCTTGGCCTTATCCCCCAGCCAGAGCAGCTTCG
>OHNP01000418.1_pt1 | contig 28298 bp, 30 predicted proteins | sample 1569531 | NCBI WGS metagenome assembly OHNP01 (sample SAMEA3879587, study PRJEB24766) | human gut metagenome | biome: human-associated habitat; feature: feces | place: USA | collected 1985/1987
AACAGGCAGAGAGTTTTCGTACCTCTCCACCTGTTTCCTCACTTAAAGGCTATTTTTCAACCGCCTATTTCAAAAAATTTTTCAATCTTTTTTCGGCGGCCGCAACCGATTTTGCAACGGCCTGAAAAGTGCATCCCTCCATTTCTGCGATCTGCTCATAGGTCAGGCCTTGAAAGTAGTAGAGGATCAGCCTCCGTTTTTGTATTTCGGGCAGTTCGGAGATCGCCCTATGTAACTGCGCATATTCTATGCTCTGCAAGGTACTTTCTTCGACCGTCGCCGGGCGATGCACGGCTCGGTCATACAACGATGCCTCCGTGAGCTCCGACTGCTCATAGTGGCGATCCACCTCGTTCAGATAGGAGAGATCGTCCAACTCAAAGGAATCGAACAGTGTAAATACGGCAGCACTGATCTCAAAATGATGTCGATTGCCTTGCCCGTCTGAAAAGGTCAGCCAGTGGCGGCCGTCCTCGGTCGTGCAGATGGTATAGGGATTATATTTGTCCTTTCTTCGTTTCGGATGGTTTCCATCCATAGCATTATCCTCCGTTTCGATTTGAATTTGGGAAATTCAAATCGGACGGAGGGCTGCGGCAGCCTACGCTGCCACACAAAAGGCGCAGATATAGCAAAACGCACCTGCAAAGCAGCAGAAGCCGCAATGCAAGTGCGTTTAATTCATTATTGTAATGACATAGCCGTTCAGCATCAAGGGATGAGCAGAAATCAAGTTGAATAATTGATGCAAGCGATGGATCAAGCACCTGATGTTTTTGCCATGCTTTCAGGATAATCCTCATTGTCCGGCCACAACAGCGAAAGCATCTTTCAAATCGGCATCATGTTTTTGATATACACCGCAAGGTGACAATCATTTTATGGATTTCCGCAGCCATATCATTGAAGGTATAAAACATCAAGTCACCAAAATGGGCTCTAAACTGCAAGCGAATCTTTTGGTATATGGCACTGTCGGTCATTTTCCTTGTGCAAATAGGTGATGCAACGGATCAGTGAATCAACTTACCGTCTTTCATCTTTAGTAGCACATCGGCTACTTCTGCTACTGCGGGATCGTGGGTGACAATGATAACACAGCGATTTCCCTCATGGGCCAGCCCTTGCAGAATACCAACAATGTTTCGGCTGTTTTCACTGTCCAAATTGCCGGTAGGTTCGTCTGCCAGAATAAGCTCACTGCCTGAGGTTAGCGCGCGGGCGATAGCCACTCGCTGCTGCTCTCCTCCGGAGAGCATATTGGGAAACCGCTTGAACTGATCCTCCTTCAACCCAACTTGCAGAAGTTTTTCTGCTGCGAGCTCATCCGCTTTTTTCTTTGGCATTTTGCGGACATACAGGGGATAGGCGGCGTTCTCCAACACGGTCAGGTGTTGAAACAAGTTGAAATTCTGGTAAATCACGGACACATGGTTCAGCCGGTAAGAATCACGGTTCATTTTCGCCGTGGATTCTCCGTCTAATTCGATCGTGCCGGAGGTCGGCACATCCAGTCCTGCAAGCAACGATAGAAATGTAGTCTTCCCGCTGCCGGAAGGCCCTACAATGGCATAAACATGCCCCTGTTGAAAAGTGCAACTGACACCATTCACAGCCCTTACTGTCTGGACTGCATTTCTATATTCGTATGTAACTTGTTTGGAAGTCAGGATATTCATATTCAATCCTCCACCTTCATGAGATTCATAACATTTATGCTTGTGATCCGAAGTGCTGCAACCGCGGAACCGAGTAAAGAAATACCTGTCATCAGCGCAGCATGGAGCAATGCACTTGTCTGTATTTCGCCTTCCAGAAGAATACCGCCCGCTATACCAAAAAGTGCACCTGTAAAAGCGAGAATAGAGAGTTCTCCCATGACTAATCCAAAAATTTTACATTGTTTCATGCCGAGACAGCGCATGACAGCAAATTCTTTTGTCCTGCCGCGAGTTGCCAGAAAACTTGCGAAAAAGCCGATGCCGCCACATACAATGATCAAAACCGGCAGCAACAGACGCAGCATGGAAAGGTTCGCCTGAATCTCCTCTATATTTTTCTGATAGGTCTCATCGTGAACTAAAACGCCAAAAGTAAGACCATCCATTTGATTGCTGAGGTCGGGGCGAACAAACCACTCGTAAATGTACGATTTGCTTTCTTCCAGCTTTTGATTGTTTCGGATATCGAAAGAACAACTGTCCGTCAGAAAAGCAACGGAAACGCCTTCACTCCATGACATGAAATAGGGACAATATATTTCATTGCTCGGGCCGTTTGCGACAGTCCCTATGATTCGCAATCGTGCGGATTCGCCCATATCGGCAGCAACGGTAATATATTCGCCATCGGTGAACATGTCAGATGAAATCAGACATACTTGTTCTTGCCCACGCAGATCTTCTTCCTCCCAGCCTTCAAAAAATCGGACATAGACACCTTCTGCCTGAGAAAGAGCGGGATCGGAATCGATCGAGAGGATCCGGCTGAGTGTTGCACCTTCTGGTTTCTCCAATGACATTTTCGCTTTTGCCCGCACGTTTTTTACATAATCATCCAAATAGCATTCCCGCAACCGTCGTTTCCCCTCCAACATCTCTACAAAAGCGGAAAGCATCTGTAGGTTGCCGGAATCAGTGCCTTTTGCATTTGTTACGGTGCAGGAAATCGTGGTGTTCTCAATTGTGCTGCTTAAAGCGTTCTCCTGACGGATAGTTAAATTCTGCAAGATCATTGCAGAAAGAGCACTTGCGGCAGTAACTGCAATAAGGAGCAGACTTGATGTCCATCGGCGGAGCATGGCAGTCAGTGTTACACTTTCAAGAGCGTGACCGTTTTTTTGAGACATAGACAATTATGCTCCTTTCAAGGCAAGCCTTATTTTGCTTTCATCAGCTTGCGGTTCGCAAAGATCGCCGTGCTGATCATAGTAGAAACCATGAGAAATACAAATGCAGTAACAGCAGAAACCGCCATTGCCTCCGGTCGGAGCGTAAGAGCGCTCGAAAGCAGATTCCGTGTAACAACATCAAATAGTGCAATTGCAGCACATGTGCCAAACAAGACTGCAAGGGTTTCCAAAGGAATAAGTGCCATGATGATTTCCCGGAATACTGCCTTGGATGACCTGCCCAAGAGGCGAACACCACGGATCGTCAAGTTCATTCTGCGGAAATTCAGAAACAAAAACAGTGCGGAAGTAAGCAGGAATACTCCGATGCCGACCATCATCAGGCGCATGGCATTGGTTTCAAGTGCATCCAGTGATTCCTGCATAGAAGAAAAGTCCTGATCGAAATAGAGAAATTGTCCAGCGAGGTTCTGCTGCTCCATGTACTTTTCAAATTCTTTTGCAGAGCCATTTTTCAGGACAAAAGTGTTCAGTAAGGAATTTGCCCGTGTTTCATAATTCTGCGCATTAGGAACAGATGCTTTGGGAACCAAAATCGTGTCCGCATTAAGCTGATATGCGCCAAATGCGAATCGAGCGCCAGTATAAATGCCAATAACGGTATAATTTTTGCATACACCGATCGCATCATCGAGAGACATATAGTATCGTTGACGATAAGGGCCCGGATCTTCCGCCGCAAGCATAGAATTCGCCGTCGCACCGTTGTTGTATTCCCCAAATCCAGAATCATAGTAGTCAAGCTGAATCATATCTCCCAGCCGGAGGCCGTTTTGTTCAGCATAGGCTGCACTGATGACACACACATCATCACCGTTTGTGTACTCTTCGCCTGTAAAAAAGCGCCCGGATAACAAAGCCTCATCACCGGTATTAAAAGAATACATACTCTCTGCTCGATCGGTCAGTATCACGGCCGCAGACTCATAGTTAAGCTGACAAAGCGGTACAATATCTTCCCGCCAAGTCGAAGCTGCATCGCTGTTTAGATAATCTGTCACCGACCCTGTATATTCACAGACCCAAGGAAGTTGTCCTGCCGCAGGGAAATGGTAGTCCAGCCCATTATAACTACCAAGTTCAAGACTGCTGGGCTCACCATAGAAATTGCTGTTGATCTCAGGGAACGGAACAATGTAGCGATTCTCATTTTTTACCTGATCATGCCCATCGGCGGACCGAACGACACGATGATCTTGGTATTGGCCGAACACAAGATAGGTTTTACCTTTTTCAAACGGTGCTGCTCCATTCGATTCGCGTACATCGCTGTAGATATGTACCGAATCAGGTCTGGGGAACGTATTATATGCGTCTGACAAGCAGACGATTTCCTCAACGCTGAATGTTGCATCATACAGAAACATACCTTCCGTTGGCTGCTCCCGGATGCCGCTGCAGCGCAGTGCAAATACAGCAAGAGAATAACATTCTCCATCAAATGCAGTATTATATTCAGATGGGTCGATGCTGCTGGAAGAGAGGGATCTACTGCCCGCTATATGAGCAGAAAGCAGGCAGCGACGGTCAACCATGGTGATTTGGGGAGCCTCCTGCGCTGCGTTGTCTGCAAATACACGATTCTGCAATGCGGTGGCGATCTCCTCTGGTGACAGGTTGCTTAGATCAGGCTCTATCGGGATTGCAATCGTTGTGTAACCATTTGAAATCTCACTTTTCTGTGTTTTGGCGCTTTCCCACGCGGAATAACCGATGCAGGATAGCAGAACAGAGAAACTGAGCAGTAATACCAGCAATGTGGTAAAGAGCGGCCTTCTTGTTGCCTGCTTGAGGAAAATATTCATAATTCGTTTTGCCTCCTTGGGATATAGTCGTTCGGCACATATCGTGTAATCGTCCGTTTCATACATTTTACTCTTGAGTGTATGACGATTCAATCGGTCACGCACGAAACGACAGTTTTGATGCGGTTTTGGTCATGCTTCCTATGGCACATTCGGGGGTGGTGCTTGCAAAAAACACAAAATATGCTATAATGATTTTACTTATATAAAGTGCAAGGGTACTATTATGCGTGTGATTTTTTGCGATGACGATTCGATTATTCTTGAGCAACTGCATTTATATGTATCGGAGTATTTTGAGCAACTGGGCGGAATGATACCGGAATTTGCCTGCTATTCCAGCGGAGATGCTCTGTTAAATGCTAAAGCTCGTGCGGATATCGCATTTTTAGATGTTGAAATGCCCGGCGTTAGCGGGATCCATGTTGGTGCAAAGCTGAAAGAATTGAATCCAAATATAAAGATATTCATCGTGACCTCTTATCCGGATTATTTGGACGAAGCCATGAGATTTCAGGTGTTTCGGTATTTGTCAAAACCAATCGATAAAAATCGGTTGTTTCGCAATCTGAAAGATGCAGTTTACCAGTACAATATGGAAAGCCGCGAGTTCCCCATTGTAACGAATGAAGGAGTATTTGTTCGTCGTGCGGAAGAGATCATTTGCGTTGAAGCGACACAGAGAAAAGTTTTAGTTCATACGATAGATGGAGTTCTGCAAAGTACACAGAATATGGAGTATTGGCGGCAAACTCTGACCTTGCCATGCTTTTATATGACGCACCGGAGCTATATCGTCAATCTGCACTTTGTCAATTCTATTCACAAAGATACGATCCTGCTGAAATATCGGGGCAGGGAGATGACCGCTTACTTAACAAGGAGAAGGTATACTGCATTCAAGGACACCTATTTGTGGTATATGGAAAGCGTGAAATGATGGCTGAATATATTTGCTATGGTGTGTTATATATTGCAGAAGCAACCATTGCGTGGCTGTATTTTGACGCTCTGTTTTGTAGAAAATCATCTGGCCTTAAAATCGGCATTACATTTACGGTTGCCTATCTTCTTTTATTTGGCATTACATGGTTTAACAGCGTCGTTTTGAATGGCGCAGCATTTTTCCTTTCTAATTTACTGCTGCTATGGATGAATTACGAATGCAAGCTAAGATCTGCCATATTGCATTCTGCTTTTCTGACCTCGATCATGGCTATTACAGAAATTATCGCAGCATGGATCATCAGCTTGTTTGGTTTCCGTTTTGGTGCCTATGCAGATAGTTTAGCCATCATGATCGTCATGGCTGTGATTAGCAAAATGCTTTATTTTTCGATAACGGTCATTGCTGCAAAGCTTTGGGCTCCGAACAGACAGGCTCAGGAAGAACCTGCGTTTATGGGATTGCTTTGCATATTACCGATCTTTTCTGTCATCGTCTCGGCAGTAGTGGTATATATCGGGATACGCACGGAGATGACGAAGCCGGTAGAACTTCTCATGATAATCATTGTATTGACATTGTTGATCGTCAATCTGATTTTTATGGTCATATACAACCATTTGCAGCGAATGCACGCCGAACAACTGGCTATGAATTTGAGTATTCAAAAAGAAGAAGCAGATGCTGCATATTATCAGGATCTGCAAAAGCAGTCCGAAAACCAACGCATTCTCATACACGATATCAAAAGACATCTAAATACTATTCACGGCTTGGCAAACGACTTCAACGTTCCGGGGATATCCGAGTATATTACAAAACTTGTGGATGATGTACTGCCTGATCAGCAGGTAAAATTATGTTCTGACCCCATACTTAATTTCATGCTGCAGCAATTTCGGGATAAATGTAAAAGCCAAAAAATAACCCTTCAATGTGATATCCGGGATAATTGTCTTTCGTTTATGGATGCCCCAAGTATTACGACCTTTTACGGTAACCTGCTGACGAATGCGTTCGAGGCGGCGAGCTCCTCTACAGAACGGACGATAGAGCTATCCGTAAAGAAAAATGAGGATCAACAGGTTGTGATCGTTTCAGTTGTCAATTCTTGCGATACACCGCCGGTGCCGGATCATGAGGGCTTGTTTCGAACGAAAAAGCGCAATCCCGGAATTCATGGTGTTGGTCTGAAGAGCATTGGGCGTATAGTAGCCCGATATCACGGCGTTGCAACGATGCGTTTTGATCCCGAAAGTAAGAAATTTTATCATATCATTCAATTCCCCATGCAAGAAGAGCGGAAAAATCGTAGCTGAATACATCTGTTGTTTGAATCATCATATGTAAAAAGAGCAAGTGGTATAGATCAAATATGCCATTTGCTCCTTTTTATAGGCCTAATTAAAAGGCTGGTATTCCATACCCAAGGATCTCATAATGCCCCACGGGGTATTGGTTCTGTCGGCAGCTATCGCCGGAATTGCCCTCGATGGTGTAGACAATGCCGTTTTCGCATTTCTCCACGATACCGACATGATCGGATTGCCCATCCTGCGGGCCGGAACTGCCTTTGTTGTCCCAATCGAAGAAAATGATCTGACCAGCGGACGGTTTAAAGCTGCCGTCCTGCCATTGCCCACGGTCTTTGAACCACTGGACACCGTTGACGCAGCCTGCGAACTTCGGAATAACGCCGCTGTCGATATAGCCACACTCATTGGCACACCAGCTTACAAAGCAGGCGCACCATTCTACACGCCCGTCAAAGCCGTACCACGACCAATAGGGCTGACCGCCCACATTGCCAACCTGCGACAGTGCTACCGTAACGATGGCGTCGTCCCCGGAGTAGATGCCATAGAGGACAGCAGACCACATACTGCGGTTTTCCTCGGCAAGCAGTTCGGAAAGCTGCTTCCGCTGATCGGCGGTAAAGTTGAAATGGTCTGCCATTTCCTCGGCTGTCTTGTGATTGACCGTAATATAAAGGTAGGTGCGCGTGACCGTTGTGGTGGTTTCCACGATGTTCCCGTGGCCGTCGTCGGTTTCGGTGATGACTTCCTCGGTTTTGCTCTCGGTGCGGGAAGATAGCTCGTTCATCCGCCAAAAAATATCTTTGAGGATGGCTTTCTTGGCATCGTCCACCGTGGCGACCTCCTGCGGATTGTCGGGATCGGTGGTGGTTTTCACCGCATACACCGCCAGCACCTCCGGCCACACCGCACGGGAGCCGGACATTTCCAGCTCATCGTAGATGATGGTTGCCCTTGTGGTGTCGATCTGCGATTGATAATCAGCGTTGATCTCCTGCACGGCCTGCCGCATAGTCTGTCCCGTGCCGCTGTCCTCACCGGAGAAAAAGATGCCGAAGCAAGAGCCGACGATCAGTCCGATCAGACAGATGACGATAATCACGACAACGGCGATCCAGCCGCCCGCAGCGATGGCGGCGATCAGTGCCTTTGTTCCGGCAACGATGGCTTTGACAGCGGCAGCAGTAGCCTTGACCGCCGCCTTGATGCCTGCCGCAGTTGCCTTTGCCGCTGCACGGGCAGTCTGCGCCGCAGTTTTAGCGGCTTTTGCCGTGGCCTGCGCGGTTTTCTGCGCCGTCTTTGCCGCAGCCTGCGTCGTTTTTATGGCCGTCCGGGAGGTCTGCTCGGCGGTTTTGATGCTTTTCTGCGTGGTCTTGACCGCCGCCTTGCCCGTGGATTTTGCCGTCTGCTTGATGGTTTTGCCGCTGCGGTCTACCGTCTTGATCGCCTTTTGCGTAGTATCGGCAGAGCGGCGCACTCGCCGCATGGCGTCCTTCGTCTGCTTTTTCGGCAGGTCTGCCTTTCTCCGCTGAAAATAGTCCTTTGCCTTGGAGATATTCTCCTTGGTGGTTTTTACGCCCTTGCGGCCGGCCTTATCCAGCCCGTGGGCGGCTTCGTGCGCCGCCGTTTCCGTCCCGGTCAAAGTGCGGTCGGCGGCATATTCTTCGGGAGAGGATTCCGCCGCAAAAACACCGTGCTCCGCCTTGTCCTTGGTGCGGACATAGGCATCCTTCATCCGCTCGGCAGCTACCGCCGATTTGTCGATCACCTTTACCGTTCCCTTGATCACATCTCTCGTTTTGATGTCAGGCATCGCTGCCCACCTCCGCAGAGGGTGCGGCGATCCTCTTGGCGACAACGACCATGCGCCCGTTTTTGCGGCTGTATTCGCAGGTGGAGAGCGTGATCAGTCTGTCGCCGTATTCTGCCGTTACGCCGGTGTCATAAAGAGAAAGTGCCTTGCATTGGGCGATATAATCATCAAAGTCCTCCGCCGACTCCGCACGGGTGAAGTGGTAATACTTGAAACCCTGCTCGGAATAGGCAACGGTCTTAAACACCGCCACGACCTCATATTTACCAAAGCCGGACAGGGTATCAAAGCGGATGATCTTGTGCTCCTGATAAAAGCCCTCACTTTCGTATTTGCAGAGATCGGCAAACATCGTCCCGTTGTTCATGTGATGGCCGTAGATCACGCAGTTGTCGGACAGCGCAAGGTCGCAGTTTTCCTGCACATAGGGCACGCCGTAATCGCTGTACTGCTTGTCAAAACCCCGTTTTAGATAGAAATTCGGCTCGTCCACGGTCTGCATCACGGGATAGTCGATGTTTGTACCGGGAATGGAGAGCCAGCCCAAAAAGTCGCTGTTCTGCTCCTGCACCGCCCGGTACTTTTCAAATGCCGTCAGCTCCGGCAGATGCGCGGTTTCCTGCGGTGTGTCAGCGGAAGCCGGCTCGGTTTCCACCAGTGCGGCAACCTGTTCAAAGGCTTCGGCGCTCTGCTTTTCGTCCGCATACTGCCGACAGAGCATAACGCCGGAGAAAAGGAAAAGGGCGGCACATACGGCCGCCCCGATCATCAGATATTTGCTTTTCATATATGGCCTCCTTTAAGATGCGTTTCCGCTGCCGAACACACCCTCGCCGGGGCGTGTCGTCATCAAGCGGTAAAGCTCGGTATCTTTGGGGAAACGGTTGATAAACGGCACCAGCGCCGAGCCGTACTTGATCAGCCCACAGCCCGCATCGGCGTTGGTGACATAGCTCATCTGTTCGTCAGAGATGTTCAGGAGTTTTGAGAGCTTGGCACGGTCGGAAAACGCCTGATTGAGCATGACCACGAACTCGGAGTTGGAGAGCATCGTGCTTGCCTGCACGGAATCCAGCAGGTATTCTACATTCTGCGTGATGGCAGTGGGATAGCCGTTGCGCTTACGGAACTGCCGCCATGCGGAATTGAAGAAAATGCCGCTCTGCTCATTTTCAAAAACGACATGAAATTCGTCGATGAAGATGTGGGTGCGCTTGCCCTTCTTCCAGTTGAGAGTGACACGGTTGAGGATGGTGTCGGTGATCACCAGCAGTCCCGTCGGCTTCAACTGCTCGCCAAGGCCGTGAATATCAAATACGACGATTCGCTTGTCGAGATCGACGGTGCTTTCGTGGCCGAAAATATCCAGTGAGCCGGTGGTGAACAGCTCCAGCGACAAGGCGATCTCCTTTGCCTTTTCTTCGGGCTGTTCCAACAGCTTGTTTCGCAGGTCACAGAGCGTAGCGGGCTTACCCGTCCGCTCGGCATCCTGATACACCAGCGCCGTGCAGCGATCAATGATGGATTTCTGCTGCGGGCCGACTCCGGCCTTGTCGATCTGCTCCACAAGGGACATGATGAATTGCGATTTTTCCACGATGGGGTTGTTCTCGCCGTAGCCGTCCACCATATACATGGCGTTCAAGCGATCCTTGCCGCCCGCCGCCATATGAATGACGGTCGCCGTTTCTTTGCCCAGAGCCGCCGCCAGCGCACCAAATTCGTTTTCCGGATCGCAGACCAGCACATCATCGGCGGTGTTGAGAATAAGGAAAGCGATCAGCTCCTTGGCGCTGAACGATTTGCCCGAACCGGGCACACCCAACAGGAACGCCGACTGGTTCAGAAGATTTGCCTTGTTGCACATGATGAGGTTGTGGGAAATGGCGTTCTCCCCGAAGTAAATGCCGCCTTTGTCCTGCACCTCCTGCACCTTAAACGGCATAAACACCGCAAGGCTCTCAGTGGTGAGGGTGCGAAACGCATTGATCTTCCGTGTGCCGATGGGGAGGACGGTGTTCAGCCCGTCGATCTGCTGGAATTTCAGCACGGCAAGCTGACACATATGCTTTCGTGCCACGGCAAGCACCGTTTCGGTGTCGCTGTCGAGCTGATTTTTGTCGTCGGCAGTAATGACCATTGTAATGACCGCCAGCATCATCCGCTGATCCCTCGTAGTCAGGTCATCCAAAAACTCCTTGCTCTCTTTGCGCTGGAGCTCCATATCATAAGGCACAACGGCGGAAAAATTGTTGTTGGCGTTCTGCCTGCGCTGCCAGTTGGTGATGTTGGTTTCGATGCCGAGCAGACGGTTTTCCACCTCCCGCACGGCCTCGTCGGTGGGGATCGGCACAACATCGATCGACAGCATCATATTTCGGTTGAAATCGGTCAGCTCCGTGACCATGCTGTCTTTGATATACGAAGCGTAGTCCTTCAAAAACAAGACCCTGCAGTATTTTTCGCCCAGCTTCAGGCAGTCGCTGCTTTTCTCCATCGAGTCGGGGCAGATATAGTCCTTAAAGTTGTGCCCCTTGCGCATCATATCCTGCGGGTCAAAGTGAAACGCCGCTTCTTCGCCCTGACGGAAGAAGTCATGGAGCACCCGCAGCTTTTCGGCGGCGTCCAGCTCGGTACACTTAGAGCCGAGGGCGGCGAAATGGGCAATCAGGTCAGCGCCGATCCGGGCAAAGTAGGTGCGGGCTTCTTCGATGTCCTTTTTGCAGACCGACACCGTGATATATTTCTCCTGAATGATGCCGTTGGCGCCGGTGGCCTTGTCCAGCAGCATTTGATTGTATTCCCGGCGGTACACATCGCAGGCATCACCCCGCATGGGCATCAAGATCGACTGCTCAAAATTTGCCCGGTTCAGCCTGCGGTTGTTGATGGTGATCTTCGTTGTTGCCCCGGAATCCAGACTGTTCAGCAGCTCCGAGTAGGCAAGGAACATCTGCTCCTTGTCCTCACGGCTTGCTACAAGGTAATTGATGTCGGTGAACTGATAGGTTTTGGAAAAGCGGCTGCCCACCTGAAAAACGCCGTCCTTCCAGATGCGGCGGACGGGGATCACATCCTGCACCTTGCGGGGCACGGTGTATCGCTCCTTGTCCTGTTTCAGCAGGTTTTTCAGCGTTTTGATCATGATTTTCCTCCTTCCAATTTGTCTTTGAGCGCTTCATAGTAGAGGTTCGATGCTTCAAAACGAAGCGCTTTCGGCTCTAACAGCTCCGAGCGCAGCCACGCCCAGAGAAATTGTTCGGCGGTCATGCCGTGATAAGTGATAAAGCCCAGCGCCGCAAAGGGTGCGGCACCGAGAATGCACATCCAACTGACGGTTTCCGTCCCGAAATGGGGTTTCAGCAAAAAGTACAGCCCCACGGCGACGAGGATCGCCAAGACAGAAAAAACGAACTGCCGCATGGACAGCCCGAAAAACATGGATTCCGTATAGTTGCGGATCTCCCGATTGATTTTTACTTCCAAATTTCTTCCTCCTTTACAGTCCCATCATTTCACGCACAACACGGTCGGCCATTTTGACTGCGCCGACGAGCACCAGCATATTGAAAACCAACTCGCCCACATACGACCACACCTGTGTCACCGCCGCCGCATCGGGATCGACGACGGGCGGGCTGGATGCAAACAGGGAGAAGATGATGCACGCCAGAACGATAATTGCCCCCTCCAAGCAGACGGCGGCATAACTCTTGATGAAACTCTTGCCGATGTTCTGCGACGGCTCGCCCGCAAAGGCCGAAAGCGGGACCGGTGCAATGGCCGTGTAAAGATAGAGTTTGAAAAATCTGCCGTACACGGTCATGATCATGATAAACGACAAGACCGTAATGAACAGCCCGCCGATCAAGGTCACTGTCCACAATGGGATGCTTTCAAAAAAGCCGCAGTCCTCCACGGCGGTCACGATCTCGGCGGGCAGCACGGTTTCCTGCGCCGCGCCGAAGCCTGCGGCGTTCATGATGGTAGAGATCAGCCCCTGCACGATATTGAACAGGGCAATCATCAGCTCCAAGCCGTATGTGACGGCGGCTTTGGCAAGGACGAAGCGGATGAACACTTTCAGGGCGTGTTCCGGCCGCTTCAGTTCCGCAAAGCTGCCGCAGGTTTTCATCACGCCCACCACAAAGAACAAAACGAGCAGCGCAAGCCCGATAGCCTGCACCGCACCGTGGATGCCGACGATCACATTCCAGATCGTGCCGCCCTTGAATTGCTCTGGCGACTGCGTAATGAGCTGCCAGATCTCTGCCAGCTTTTCGTTCCAAGTTTCGAGTGCGTTTTCGAGATTCTGTACGACCCAGTTATCCGACATTCGGCGCACCTCCCGTCAGCGCAACATCACAGGCGACCTCGTTGCCCCAAGCATCCCATCCGTCCGCTTTCTGACGGGCGAACAGTTCAATGCGTGGCAGATCGCCCATCAGCTCAACAATGCGCCGTCTTGCTTCTTCCGGCTTTTTGCTGTGTTCCTCGATGTGGGAGAGGATGACTTGATGCACCCCGGCAGAGCGGCGTTTCGGGTGGCCTTTGGTGGCAAGCATACAGAACTCCGCATTGGCTCTCGTCCAGTGTCCTATACCCCAAAACAGGCTGTCGGACTTGCGGTTCTGCTTGATCCACACGAAAGCCACCGTCTTATACGAAAAGCCCCACGAACGCATGACCGAAAAGCAGTCGTGCAGCAGCGGGATCGTTGTCCATAGAAACAATACGCAGTCATCGGCGGCAAGTGTGCTGACCGGCAGCGCCCGTATATCTTCCAGCTCCATTGTCGGGTAGTGGGATTCGGCGGAGCGCCCAAGCCCTTTTTTAGAATAGACCTTGTACCGCCAAGGCGGATCGGCGTAAATAATGCTGTATTTCTTCACAGCTTCCTCCTTTCCGGCAAATAGGGGCAGGCCGAAGCGACCTGCCCCGTGCGCCGTATCATTTATCTGCTGCCTCGGTCGGGTGAACTGCGGATCACGCCGTACACATCGTCTACAAAGTAGCGCCCGGCAAAGGGATTGAATATGGCGTGGCACTTCACGCCGTTGTATTCGGCAAGGTAGTCGTTGTCCCCTATGCGTTTGAGGATCGTCGCCTCACCGAGCACATGGGTTTCTCCCTGTTTCAGAGAGTGGATATAGCACTCACACTTTTCCATCTGCGGCCTCCTTTCAGCCCGTGATCAGGTTGAGAATTTCTTTGGCAAAGGTAATGACGATGCCGCCTGCAAGGGTGAGAAAGCCGTTGCTGCGCTGGCTGGGATCGTGGGACTGGAACGAAAGTCCCACCTGCACGATGCCCCAGCCGAGCAGGATCAGTCCGACCGCACGGATCAGACCGAAAATGAAATCGCTCAGGTTGTTCACAACGGCGATCGGGTCATTGGCGGCAAAGGCCGTAACGGAGCAGCCGAGCACAAGGGCCACCGACAGCACAGCGGCACAGTAGAAACGGAAGCCCTTTCTGACCTTGCCGGGCACGGGCAGCTTGTTTGCGGTCTTTTTGGTGTTCTTCATGGGTTTATCCTCCTTGAATTGAATTAAAAAAGAGCCTCTATATCCTCTTCGGAAAGAAGCTCATAATCGGGTATGGGTTCACTCGGTTCAGACAGCGTTTCGGCGGCAGTGCCTGCAACCGAGAGCGTTGCAATGGCATTTTCCGTCCCGCCGTGTTCATAGGGTGCTGCGCCGCCGTCCTCGGTCAGCGCAATGTTCGGGTGCTTCAGAATGTCGTATTTTTCATCCATCACCGGCCGCTCACCACGGATAAACAAAAGGGCGTAACGGTTGTCCAGCATCCGTACCTCGTCCGGCGTCAGAAGCTCTCTGCCGCTGATCTGATAGTTCGTGCTGTAATTGCCGTTGCGCCCGGATGATTTGCCGTAGGTGTTGGTGTCGATGGTGGATTTGCCGAGATAGGATTCCGAGATCAGCTTGTGGGTCGAAGTTTCGTTGCCGCCGAGGTAAAGAAACTCGTCACAGTTGCCAAGTATCGACTCCCATTCCTTTTCAAACAGTGCTTTGAGTGCCGCTACATTTTGCAGAATGATCGACACGAACACATTGCGGGAACGCATGACCGCAAGGATCTTGGAGAAATCCTCCGGCAGGCTGACATTGCTGAACTCGTCCATTAAGAAATGAACGGGAACGGGCAGACTGCCGCCGTATTTGTGGTCGGCCAGATAGAATAGCTGCTGAAAAAGCTGGGTGTACAGGATGCTGACCAAGAAATTAAAGCTGGTGTCATTGTCGGGGATCAGGGCAAAAAGCGCCACTTTCTTTTCTCCATGGGACGGCAGATCCAGCTCGTCCGTAGCGGTCAGCGCTGCCAGTGAGGACAGGTTGAATTTTTCGAGCCTTGCCGCCAGCGTGATCTGAATGGATTTCAGCGTTTTGGCGCTGCCGGAGTGATAGTCCTTGTAATATTTCACGGCGATGTGGTCGGGTTCCCGCATCTCCAGCCGTTCAAACAGCTCGTCCAGCGGCGAGGTGTATTCGTCGCAGTCCTCCCGCACATCCGCCGCACGCAGCATCTCCATGACCATCGGAAAGTTCTGCTCATCGGGCGGCGCTTCGTATTTCAGATAGAAAATGAGCGCCAGCAGAAGCATAGATGCTGCCGTATCCCAAAAGGGATCGTTGGACTGACTGTCTTTCGGCGTGGTGCTTTTGAACAGATTGGTTACAAGCCGCTGCACATCGTTGTCGTCCCGCAGGTACACAAACGGGTTGTAGCAGTGGCTTTTCTCCATGTTCAGAAGATCCAGCACACGCACCTCATAACCCTTTTGCCGCAGCAGATGTCCCGTACTGCGCAGCAGCTCGCCCTTCGGGTCCAGCACGGTAAAGCTCGTGTTGGCTTGGCATAGATTCGGTTTTGCGTAAAATCTTGTTTTGCCTGCGCCGCTGCCGCCGACCACGACCGTGTTGAGGTTGCGGCGGTGTTTCCGCCCGTCCAACCCCATACGGACATTCTGCGTGAAAACTTTGTTGTCCTCCGATGCGGCTGCCCGGTATTTTCGGTTGACGGTTCGGGCCGAACCCCACTTGGCCGAACCGTGTTCCTCGCCTCGGCGGTAATTGCGGCGGGACGATAGAATGACACCCACCGCAAGCCCGTAGGCACAGAGCAAAATGAGGACAGTTTTCAAGCTGTCCCCGCAAAACTCGATATGAAACGGGTCGTTCATCACCGCCGGAAACCGGGCGACGATCTCCGGCAGACCGCCGTGGGCGGCAGGGGCGAGCAGCAGCCCCAGCCACACCACGGGGAGAATCCCGAATAGACAGAGGATAAGGGGGTTATTCTCTCGCTTCATCGCTTCGGCACCTTACCTTCTTTGCGGGGGCATCGATCACCTTCAAAAGCACTTCGTCTACAATGTCGGTGGGGCGTTCTTCCTCCAGCAGATCGTTCCGCATTTCATTGAGGGCGTTGACCACAACACCGTGCTCATAGCGGTCAAGGGTCAATACCCGTTTTTCCTGTTTTCCCATGGTCATCGCTCCTGTTCACTCTGACGGGGCGCTTTGCTCTGTTCCAGCGACCGCATCATTCTTGCGGAAATGTCATAGGCAGTGTCACGGATGTCGGTCAGCTCAGCACGGATCGTCTGCGGGTCATCGGTGCGCAGAAAATCGGCAGGTGCATCAAAGGCATATCCGCTCACATCTATACCGAATTCTTTGCCGAGGATATAGGAAACGCACTTCGCCTTGAACCCGGCGTTTTCCTCGGTGTATTCCTCGCCGGTCCGGGCAAGCTCCGCCTGCACCAACGCCTTGGACAGACCGCAGAACAGGTCGTTTGCCGAAAGCCCACGTCGGACAAAAACGGTGTTCTGCTCACGGTCGTACACGGCATCCATGCCGTTCGGCAGCTCGTCCACGGACTGCACCGGCGCAGGGCGCTTGTAAATCAAGGCGTTCAGCAGCGCCCGTGCGTCATGGGAAACCGCTTGCGGTGCTCTCGTTCGGGCGGTAGTCTGCGAGATGTCATAGACACGCTTGATGTTGTAGGACACGCCGATGCTGCCGTCGTCACGGGTGTACTCACCGTTGGACTCGACGATCTTGATGGGGCGGCCGAACTCCTGCCGTTTGATATACACGCCCTGATCCCGCCAGAAATCTTTGTCGCCCAGCCTGCGGGCATCCGGCTTCGTGGCAAGGATCAACAGGGCGTTGGTGGCAGAGTAGTTGCGGAAAGTTGCCTGCACATCCAGATAGTCACGGAACTTGCCGCCGTCCGCACAGACCGCCTCGGCGGTGGCATCGACCAGAGCGTAAACCTCGTCACGCTCCGCCTTTTTCTTTGCCGCCCACGCCTCCTTGTCAAACTCATCGGTCTGCGGGGCAGATTCAAAAATATCGTCAAAATTGCTCATCGGTCATCGCTCCTTTGCTTTCTTCGGTTTCTTTCGGGAGGGCTGCTTGTGGGTAGTGGCCGGCTGCTTTTTCGGCTCTTTCGCCGGGGTGGGTTCGGAAATACCCGGTTCTGCCGCCTCTTTCTGCCTGCTCTCCCGGATTTCCCGCAGTTCCTCACGGACAGAGGGGCGTTCTTCGGGAGATTTAGCAGTACCCTCGGCGGTTCTGTTTTGCTTCTCGGAGGTAGGCGCGGACGGACGGGATTTCTCCGTCTTTGCCGCCGCAGGGTTTGGGGATGTGTGTTCCTCCTTTTGAACGGGTGCGCCCAGCAGGTCATCCAGCAGGCGGTCATCCGCCGCCTTGTCGGGCTTCTCCTGCTCAGGGGCAGACGAGGCGGTTTTGTCCGCCTTGGACTGTTCAATGTCCCGCTTGATGGAAACGGTATCGACCGTCGCCAGCTTGAACCGCTCTACGATGCGGTTGATCTTGGACGCATCCTCGGCACGCACCATAATGTCTACCATACCGTCAGCAGAGCGCTCTTTGCCCCGCAGGGCACAGTAGACAACGCCGTACCGCTTGGCCTCGGTCGCAAACTGCTTCAGATGCTCTTCGCTGACGGTGAACACTTTCAGCTCCTTGCCGCTTTTGAGCATGGCGGAGAGCCGCTGGTGGCCTTTGGTCTTGTTCTTATCTCGGTTTTTCCAGACAGCGTAGAGCATGGCGGCGATATTCTTTGCCGCCGAGCCGGTCAGCTTCAAGGCAACTTCCGTACCCTCCAAGCTGATCCGCACGACTTGCTCCGCTGCGTCACCGGAATTGTACATGGTCGGTTTTCTCCTTTCTTTCGGGTTGCTCGTCCTCACGGACGGCTTTGATTTTCTCTTGGATCACGCCGGAACGCTCGGCAATGCTGTTACATAAAACCACCTCCTTCCGCAGTGCGGCAAGTTCTTTGGAAAGTGCGGTGATCTGCGCTTTGACCTCCGCCGTCTTTTCAGGGTCAGACTTCACCGCTGCCGTCCGCTGTGCTTTATAAAGCTGTTTGCGCTTCTCGGTCAGAGCGGTGATTTTTTCGCTTACCTTATCCCGGTAGCAAAAAAGCTGCTCGGCGGTATCGATCCGATGTCCTATAAGCAGCCTTGTTTCGGCGGTGATGGCGTCCAGCTTCAACAGATCCTCCCGCAAGAGAAAGTGCAGCCGTTTTCTGCTTTGCTGCGGGCGGTTCTTCGGGAAGATGCCCAGCAGATAGCAGTAGTGAACATACAGCGCCCGAAAGCCGGTCAGTTTTCGGGCGGCTTTCAGATTGCCGATCAGTCTGACCCGCAGGATCTCCGGCTTTTGTTCGGGCTTTTTCCGTTCGGGGCGGCTCTGGGATAAAATACGCCTGCGGATGTTATCCAGAGAGTAATCCTCACCGAAATTACGCATCAGGCGCACAAACCGCTCCTTGCCCGGCGGCCTGACCGAAATATCTTTGCCGACCTTTACCGCATAGCCCTTTTTCCGCAGAGCGTCAAAAAACTGCCGCTCGGTCATGGCTTGCCGTATCGCCTCGTCAATGTCTGCACGGATCAGCCCACGCCAAGTGGGGCGCTGTTCCTGCTCGGCACGCCATTCGCCGTATTGCTTGCCCCGGCCTTGCTGCGGTTGCTCGATCACCGACAGTCCGTATTCCCGGCAAAGCTCATCGGAAACCGTCTGCATCTCGTGGTAGTCCTTTCGGGTGCGGTGGTATTTGATGCCGTCCGCAAAGGAAACCGTGTTCACCACAAAGTGATTGTGCAGATGATTTTCTTTGTCAAGGTGGGTGGCGACGATCACCTGATAGCGATTGCCCCATAGCCGCTCAGCCAGCTTTACGCCGATCTCATGTGCCAGTTCGGGCGTTGCCTCGCCGGGGGCAAAGGACTGATAGCCGTGATAGGCCACCGTGCCGTCCTCCTTGCCAAACCGCTTTTTCACCGCCAGCATCTCGTCACGGGCGGTGGCGGGAGAGCAGTTGATGCCCGACACAAAGCGGTGGAGCGGTGCGCCGTCCTCGCTGCCCATTTCCTGCGTTTTCTCCGAATTTATGGCATAGCGGATCACATCGGAAAGCTGCTGCCCGTCCTGCTCGTTCAGTTCCCGGTCGGCGTAGAATTTGGGATTTGCCGTCTTTTCGGGATTTTCCGCATAGATCACCACCTTGCCGAGCCAGCCTTTTACCCGCCAAATTGATGTCGTCGCCATAAGCGTCACTTCATCGGACGGGGCAGAATGACCGCTGCGGTGATCGTCTTGATGGCCTCGTCCAGCTTGCGGCAGTTCTCGTCGTACCGCTGCACATCCAGTGCGTTCAGGGTATGGGCTTTTGCGGCGATCTGATTGAGGTTGTTGCCGATCCCATGCAGTTCCCGCATCATGGCGTAATAGTCGGGCGGCGGTGCGTCCTGCGGTTCAAGGCCGTTTACCAAGTGCCGGAGATACGCTTCACGGGAAAGTCCGCTTTTCTTGACCTTCTTCTGAAACGCCTCGGCTTCCTTTTTGTCCAGCCAGAATTGAATGTGAACATTGCGTTTTCTCATAGGCTCTCCTTATCTAATTCGTTTTGTATTTCGGCGATCCGCTTGCCGACCGCATACACGACGGGGATCGTCACGCCGTTGCCAGCCTGCTTGTAAAGCTGGGCATCGGAATTGACGGCGGCGGCACGGTCAAACATATCGTCCGAGAAGCCTTGCAGCCGCCAGCACTCACGGGGTGTCAGCTTGCGGATGCGTCCGCAGCTGAGCGGAATTGCGGAGCCATTTTCAGCTTTGGTCTGATCCGCTTCTTTTGCTCGCTTGACGGGCAAGGCATATTCGCAGGAATCGCAGGCGCAGAGATAAACGCCGTGCTTGTCCTGCGTATTCAGGCAGAAAGCCGGTTCGCCGCACGCCTTGAAGCGCCGTCCGTTTTGCCGCTTGTTTTCCCGGTCAGGGGTGAGGACGGCACGGCAGCCATAAAAAATACCGGAGCTTTCGCCCCGGTTGCTGACCCCGATCTTGTCATAGCCTGCGATCAGGCATTTGGTGTGATCCTGCTCCAAAATTTTCGGATCGCCACGCTTTAGCTGAATGAGTGCCGTTTCTTCGGTGCGGTCCGGGCACTCGCCGCTCATGCAGAGAACGCCGCTTTTGTCGCCGCTGTGATTGGTAATGCCGCTGTCATACCTTGCTTTGATGCAGCGGGCGTGCTCGGTCAGACTCGGTTCGCCTTTGCACAGGTCGATGAAGTACATCCCCGTGCGTCCGGCAAAGCCGCCGCCCTCGCTCATCAGCGTACAGCTCACGCCCGCAGGATCATAGACCCGCTTACCCTGCGTGCCGCCGATCAGTTGTATAAGAGCCTTGCCGTCGCCTGCGGTGACAGGAAATATTTTTCGTCCACCCTCGGCTCTAAAATGTCGATAAGCGACAAGGTAGATGCGTTCCCGGTTTTGCGGAACGCCGTGGAAGCGTGAATTAAGCAGTCCGTATTCGATATGATAGCCGATTTCGGCCAACGAATGGAGAACGGTCGCAAAGTCCCATCCTCGATTAACGGAGAGCAAATTTTTAACATTTTCAAGGACAAGCCATTCGGGTCGATCCTCGGCAGGCGTGCCTTTGAGGAGTCTAACGATTTCAAAAAAGAGAGAGCTTCGCTTGCCTGCAAGCCCTCGCTGCCGGCCAGATACAGAAATGTCCTGACACGGGAATCCGCCTGCCCAGAGATTGACTCTCGGCAGGTCGGCGGGATCGGTTTTGGTGATGTCCTCGCCATACCATTCATCCTCCTTTACATCGTGGATCGCGCGGTAGCTGCGGTCTGCGAATTTGTCGATCTCGCAGTGGCCTTTGCAGACCATGCCGCAAAGTTCAAAGCCCTTGCGGAAACCGCCGACACCGCTGAAAAAGTCCAAAAAGGTCATGGGTTCGTTCACCGGCTGTGACCTCCTTTCGGGTATAAAAATATCGCCCTCCGCATAGGCAGGGACGAAAAGGGTTTCAGGGATTTCCCTGACAAGTGCCGTTGTGGTATCACAACGGCGATGCTTGCTGGTACAGTGCATGGCGTTCGTCCCATAGGCCGAACATTTTGCCACCGACCGAAAAATATCACCGCTCCTGCTCCGGCTGCGGACGATACGGGATGCCGAGCAGCGTGCCGTTCACCCGCGCAAGGTGTTCAGGATAGCGGAACATCTTGCCGTAGCGGTCGATCTGCTCGTCGGAAAGACTGTCCAGATTTTCGCCCCGGCAGTCGCAGATAAAGGCGGGGCCGAAGATGAAATCCACCATCACGCCGTCGTCGTTCTTCACACTGCGGTTCGGGCGCATCCCGTTGATCTTGCTTTCTTCATTGCAGACGATGCAAACCTGCTCCTCAAAGGGATAGAACGGCTCGATCAGACCGCCCACCGTTTTCTGCATTCCGGCAAGGGATGCGTCAATCTCGGTCGCACGGGCGAGCTTGCCCGGCTCCAGCAGAACTACTTTGATTTTCTTTTCATTTTCCATTGCAAATGCTCCTTTCGTTGTTTTCCGTAATCGTGACCGTCAGCCCGTATTCATCCTCCAGCGCAAGCAGCAGTTGGTTCAGCACCTCACGGCTTTTTATGTGGGGAATGTCCAGCGCCGAGGGGAGAACACCCAACGCATCCGCCAGCGCACAGAGCAGAGCGTGTTTCGGTGTTCTTGCACCGGATTCATACTGTGCGATGCGGATGTCAGCGGTTTCGGGTGGAAAGCCTGCGGCGATGCCCAGCGCCTTTTGCGTCATGCCCCGCAGCATACGATAGTGCCGGATGCGCCGTCCCGGACTCATAAAGTCACTCACCGTTCTTTGCTCCTTTCTCTGCGCTTGGTAATGGGCAATCCCAGCCGCATACAAAGGCAGTCGTTGTAGTCCTTGCCCTGCGGGGGCGGCTGGATGTCTACTGTGACCGCATACTTTCTCGGCAGCAGGGTCTTGATGGTTTCTGCGGCGATCCGTCCCGTGGCGTCGTTGTCGAGCCGCAGCACCACACGGCGGATATGGGGATGCTCGGAAAGATACCGTACCAGTGCGGCGGGCAGACTGCTTTCCTCGATTTTTGCCCTTGGTTTGTAGACCCCGGCGAGGGAGAGCAGGTTTTCACTGCGCCAGTCCTTACTGTCCAGCTTTTGCAGCGTCCCGTAGGACAGCAGATCCACCGCCGACTCAAACATGTGGAGTGTGTCGCTTGCAGCCACCGCAGGAATCCCAAAGGAATAATGCTTGTCGCTGCCGTTGGCATCCCCGATGAAGTCCGAGCCGATCCCTCGCTGATTGGCGTAGCGGGGCTTGCCGTCCGCATCCATCCCGACGAACACCACATTATGATAGGGGTAGCTTTCATAAAGGCGGCCGGTCTTGATGCAGAAATCGATCAGCTCATAATCGATTCCTCTGCGGTGCAGGTATTCGACGGCATGGGTGGCGCTGCGGTTGACCTGCGGCAAAAGGAGCACCTTTTCTTTCGGTGCTTTCGGAGCCGGGGCAAAGGCGGGCGGTGCCGCCGCAAGATTTCCCATGATGGTTTCAACTGCCTGCGTAAAGGGCATCTCTTTGACCTTGATGAGATAGTCCAGCGCAGAATAGCCGCCGATCCCACGGGAAAACCAGCACCATTTGCCGTTGGAGATTTTTAAGCTGTCGTGCTCACGGGTGCAGTAGGTGCTGCCCCCGAAATGCACCAACTCCTGCGGCTCATAAGTCCGCAGATAGGTCAGCAAGTCCATCTCACGAGCTCTTGCCACCACCTCCGGCGGGATATATGGCATATGTTTCACCTCCGTTCTGACATAAAAATAGCCGAGGGGTTTTCAGACTGAAAACCTCTCGGCTATGTAGTTATCTGCATATACTTTGACCTTTTATATGCAGATAACAGAACTGTATATGCAGAAAACGGCACAGGTTTCCGTGCCGTCTGCGTTAGATCGCTTTGATTTTTTGAGGTAGGCCACGACAATATGCTGCCGTTTCATAGCAACCTCCGACCTTTCAGAAGATGAACACACATTTTTCCGGCCTTTTCTATTGCAAATTCGCACATTTTTCCGAACGGTGAGGACAGCGGCCTGCTATAACACCCCATTATAAAAAATACGCCGGATGGCTCTCACATGGATGAAAGCCGTCCGGCTATGCGATTATCTGCATATATCTCGACCGTTTTATATGCAGAAAGCGTTTAATAGTCCTTGCTCAGCAGAAAATCCGCCAGATGCACGATCTTGACACCGTTGATGTTGCCTGCGGCCAGTTCGTCCAGCGTTACTACATATTTCGGGTAATGGTCTTTGATCTCCAGCAAGTTGGCAACCTCCCGGTCGGATTCCTCCGGCAGATTGCGGCATACCTGCACATAGATCCGCTCGTCCCGCCGCACGGCTACGAAGTCGATCTCCTTGGTGGCGTTTTTGCCGATATACACATCATAGCCCTTCCGCCGAAGCTCAAAGTACACGATGTTCTCCAGCATAGCGGCAACGGATTTCGGATTAAAGCCCATCATGCAGTATTTGAGGGAAGCATCCGCAAGGTAGAACTTCTCCTGCGTTTTCAGGACGGTCTTGCCCTGCATATCGTACCGCTGACAGCGGTAAATCACGAAAGCCTTTTCCAGCCATTCCAGATAATTATAGACTGCTTCCACCGAGAGGGAGCGTCCTTCGCCTTTCATGAATTTCACGATAGCATTGGCGGAAAAAGTCTTGCCGACATTCTCTACGACATACTTCACCACACGGTTGAACAGGTCAAAGTTCGTGATATTATGCCGCTTGGTGATGTCACTGGTGATAACGGAATTGTAGATACCCTCGACGATCTGATAGGACGAACGCTCGTCAAAGTTTCCGAGCGCAACGATGGGAAAGCCGCCCATGCGGATATATTCGTTCAAAAGCTCTTTCGGCGTGCGGCCGCTGTCCTTCTTAAACTCCAAATATTCAGCAAAGGACAGCGTAAAAACGGGAATGGAGATATACCGCCCTGTCAGATAGGTGGAGATCTCGCTGGACATCAGTTTGGAGTTGGAGCCGGTCACATAGATGTCGGTATTGGAATCCTCCAGCAGGCTGTTGACAGCCTTTTCCCAGCCGTCCACCTCCTGCACCTCGTCCAGCAGAAGATAGTAGCGTTCGCCGTCGGTCATTTTCTCTTTGATGTCACGGTACATCTGCTTGGCAGTCATGCCATCGTCCAGCTCTTCCGAGGTATAACGCAGATGAATCACATGGTCTGCCGCAATGCCGCTGCCGAGCAGGTCGTCTTTCAGCATATCCAAAATGGTCGATTTCCCGCAGCGGCGAATCCCGGCAAGGATCTTCACCAGCGGAACATCCCGATAGGTTTTCAATATATCCAAATAGTAGGGTCTAACGATCATGGTATCGCCTCCTTGCTATTAGTATAGCCAAAAACGCCGTTTTGGTCAATAGTTTTTACTTAAAATTCAGAAAAACTTTTTATACAGAGCATCTTTTTCCACTCGCTTTGCATTTCTGCCAACAAAAAAGCGGCGCAGATCTCTCTGCACCGCTTTCGTCGTACTTATAGCGCTTTGATTTTTTTGAGGTAGGCCACGGCATCGGTATGTCCGCGGAAGTAGATGTGCTGCCGCTCCATGTCCTCCATTTGCCGGGCAAGATTCAGATAGTCCACATACGCCCGATGTTCCTCTGCGGTCATGCGGATCTCGCCGCTGTCCTCGTTCATTTTGTCAATGACGGGGTACTGCGTTTTTAACTTGTCCATGCGGTCGGAAAGTCCGGCGTAGTCCTCGTCGGTATTCAGCAGATCCATCACAATATCACTGTCGATCTCCGCAAAAGCATCCTCAATGCGGGATGGCAGATCAAAATAGCTGTCGCTCATGGTGCTCACTTCCTTATCGTTTTTATTATACTATACCCAAACCGCAAGACAATATCAAAGGTGCAAATTTTATCGTTCAGGCTGCTCCGTCTGCCGTGGGGCTGCGGAGCGGACGGGAACGGCGGGTGAACTGATCCGATATTCTTCGGGGATGTTCTCGATGTCGCCGTCGTAAATGTCCACAAATCGACTACCGTTTGACCGCACATAGCCGTTATCTCCGAACACGCCGCCTTCTTCATACCGAATGTCCCGTCCGAAACCCTCATAGTCAACATAGTTTGCCAGTGCGCCGAGGTTGCTTGTGTCATAGCAGCCGCTTTCCTCGATCCAGTAATAGCCGAGGTCGTAGTCGTTCCGCACGCCGGGCAGGTAATCAAAGCAGTCCATATTTTCGGTCAGGTTGATCAGCTCCCGCACGCTGCCGGTGTTCTCGCCCAAGTCCAAGACTGCCTGCCAGAACTCGTCGCTCTCCCGCATCTCCATGATCTGCCCGGCAAGGTAGTTCAGCTCGCTCAGGCTCTCATATTCTCCGAGCACCTTGCCGATGGCCGCATCCGGGCAGTCATAGTCTGTGATAAACCACTCCTCATAGCGCCGCCCGATGCCGATGCGCCGGAAAACTGCCTGCATTTCTTCATTGGTCACGGGAAACTTTACCCATTCGCCCACCAAAAAGCCCTCGTTGTATTTGCCGAGGTTGGTAATAAAGGCTTCAAAGGCGCAGTCCCTTGTATCTGATACATTCATCATAGCCGCCTCCGTTATCGCTCCTGCACCGGGGTCTGCCTGCGGGGGATGGGAAAGCCGTAAACATGGGCGATCTCGTCGCCCAGCCTGCGGGTCACTCTTGTAATGTCCGCACGGGTGGCAATGCCCCGGTAGAGTTTTTCTTTCAGATTCTCGATCTGCGTGTCGCTCACGCCGTCCTTGTAGGCACGGTAAAGATAATGGTTCGTGCCGTCGTGGTGGATAGCGTCGCAGCGGAAGTCACCGTTTTTATCCACATACCAAGTGCTGTAATCCATGTCCCGTTCGCTGTAAAGGCAGTCCCGGATATTGCCGCTCGGAATCTCCTTATATCCCATGCGGCGGTCGTGCCAGAGCCCCAGATCACCGACAACGAGAATTGGACGGGAGAGCTGAATGTCCAGATTGGATCGCTCGTCGTCCAGATAATCGCCGTTCAGCTCATACATTAGCTCCATACGCTCGGCTTCGGTGAGGTCGGGGTACTGCTCCTCCAAGTCCTCCCGCCAGTCGTCGTAGTCAATGTCGTTGCTCCAAATGATGTGTCTGCCGTCCTTCATTGCGTCCGTCCCTCGCTTTCTGCCATCAGGAATTGTCCGAACTCGGTAAAGGCGTACCAATTCGTGCGGTCAAAGCGGATCTCGTTAAACCGTCCCTTGGTGAGCACCCGCCCCTTGACCAGCCGTTTCAGGGCGTAGCGGATCTCATCATAGGACAGAAACGGGAAAAAGCCGGTCATCATCTGCACCGAACAGCGCATCCAGACCTTGCCCTCGTGGAGCTGCGGCGACTCGGTGCTTTTCTGCTCGATACAATCCCAAAGGAAGCAGGCCAGCACCGCTGCATTGACTCCGTATTTTTTCGCTATGTCCGAATCGAAGAAATGAACCATAATTTTTGCCTCCTTTTTGTTTTTCGGGATATGTAAAAGGGGCAGCGAATTTCGCCGCCCCAAGGCTTACTTCTTCTTTGCTTTGATCTTCAGGAAGATCAAAGCGCCGACGATAAATACGACCAGTCCGATTGCAAGAATGGTTTTCAGCTCCATTATTCCGCACCCTCCTTTCTGCGTTTTCTGAATCCGACTATGCCCAGCACAGCAGCACCCGCAGTGGAAGCACCGAGCAGGGCAAACCACAGGGCGGGATTGCTGTCGTCCCCGGTTTTCGGCGTGTCACGGAGTTCGTTGTGCATCTCCACTTTTGTCACCGCACCTTCAAACACGGATGCCGTCTTGTCGGCGGGCAGCACATAGGCAGAAGATGCAACGTCCGACACCTCGGACACCACATACTCCCCGATACGGAGATCATCAATGATGATCTCGCCGTTTTTATCCGTCGTGAATACGCCGGCATATCCGTTCGGACCGGCGACACGGAACGAGAAGCCCTCAATTTTGCCGTCCGAGGAAGTCTTGATGATTTTCAGAGAGCCGACCTGCGGCGCATTGACAAAGCCCTTTCCGGCCTCGTTCTCCACGGGCACGATCTTGCCGTCCTCGACGATTTCAAAATAGTAGGCGTTGCCGTCCAGATAGAAGCCCTCCGGCGCTTTCGTTTCTTTGACAAAATAGCCGCCGTAGAGCAGATCGGCCATTTTATAAACGCCGATGCCGGTTTCAGTCAGCGTGCCGACCAGTTCATCGTCGGCATCCAGTTCCTTGTTGCCGTTGCTGTCACGGTAAACGGTGAACTCCGCACCCGTCAGCTTGTTGTCGGGAGAGTCCCGGTCGGTCTTGGTGAGCTGTACCGTACCACGGATGCGTGTGTTTTCGATCTCTACCTCGATCACCGCACCGTCTGCATCGACGGTCACGGGGGAGGTTTTCTCCGACAGCACAAAGCCGGTCGGGGCTTCGATCTCCCGCACGATCCAGTTGCCATAAGGCACACGGGCAAAAGAAAAGCTGCCGTCCTCGGCAGAGGTGGAAGTCAAGATGGCGTTTTCCGTCGTAAACTCGGTGCAGTCCGCACGAAACAGCCCGATCAGCGCACCGGCAAGGTCACTGCCGTCCTCGTCCTTTTTCAGTCCGTGGATCTCGCCGTAGAGCAGCTTGTTTTCGATGGGTGCGCCGCCGTTTGCCTTGAATTCCACCAGTACGGTGTCCTGCCCGGCGTACTCGAACGCAATGGGGTATTTTTCGTTGGAGAGGATATAGTGTCCGTCCGTGGAAAGCTCTTTGAGATAGTAGCTGCCAAACGGCAGATCGGTTTTGCAGACGGCATGACCGTTTTCATCCACCGACACGATCTCCAGCAGGCCATCGGCGGGAATGATGCTGCCGTCAGTGGCGGTCAGCTCCCCGGCGGCGAACAGCCCAAAGGTCACGGCGGAAAGTTCACCGCTCTTGCCGATGCCGAAACGCTCATCCTGCTCCAAGACTTTATCCAGAGAAACGGCGGCTTTCTGCCGCTTGTTGCAGAAGTCGGCGGCAGTTTCGGTGATCTCGACCTCCTGCCCGGCAT
>OHNP01000452.1_pt1 | contig 25883 bp, 28 predicted proteins | sample 1569531 | NCBI WGS metagenome assembly OHNP01 (sample SAMEA3879587, study PRJEB24766) | human gut metagenome | biome: human-associated habitat; feature: feces | place: USA | collected 1985/1987
AAATGACAGCAGAATTTGTAACAATAGGTAATTGCGAAACAAGTCCGCAATCCTGACTGAAAACAGGCGAAGGCTCCTGTCATGCAGGATTCTTGGGATAGGAAGTGAAAATCGTTCATTTCTTGGCACAACAAATAAACCTCATGGGCTTATGAAGTTGGTAAGTCCTATGCTATGAGTGGTTTTAAACTTCGTATGTATTGATGCTGGTGAATTTTATCAGCAACCATGACAGTTATTAACTGAGAAATTCCTGCAAGCAACAAATCTGCATGTAGTGTTTTCTCATTTTGGGTTTTACGACCGGCAATACAGAAACTGTCTTTAAAATGGTTGATTGATTTTTCAACGTTTACACGGATTTTATAGGTCTCATCCCATTCTACGGAACCACGTTCCACACCGGGATAGGCACGCAGATTCTTTTCGGGGTAAATGTAAATCATTCTTCCACAGGAAGATGTGGTACAGGGGTTCTCACAGCGGCAGACACGGCGTTTCGTTTTGGTTTCACGGTTGTATTCCCATTTCATTTTGGGACATACAAATTTCATGGTAGGAAGCTTGCTACGTAAATGAGATTTACTTCCTTCCCGTTTCATGGGAAGTGACGAATCATGTGGACAGCAGGGAATACCATTTTCATTTACTGTGTAGTACGTTCCTTCCATGGATAGTTTTACCCGGAGAGGAATAAAAGCCTTACGAAATCCGATATCATTGAAAAGAGATTTATAGATTTCAATTGTATCAAAAGCTGCATCGCCAAGAAAAGTTGTTGGCTCTATTAAGGGATGTTTTTTGAAAAAATCGATCAAAACAGGAAGCAGAGCTTTTGAATCGGCAAGAGATTTATCCTCATCCGGTGAATCTGATTTCTTCCCTACAACGATATCAGGATGTGCTTTTAGAAAGTCCTTGTTGTAGAAAGTGATGTCACGAACAATGCCAAGCCCATTCGTAATAATGCCAAATTTATAGGCATAGCAGAAATGTCCATTGATGTACATCTGCTGAATTGCCTGGTTGGATGCAGCATGAGTTGGCATGAAACCATAAGCTGCTTTGTAAGGATTATAGGAATCATCAAGGTTATGGGATTTCTTAAAAACCTTCAGCTGTTTAATAATACGGTTGGCATACTTCGGATTATTTTCCGTAACCCATGCTTCAATACCGGAGGTGTCGAATATTGTCATGTCGGCAAGAACTGGATTCAGCTTTTGGCATATCGGTTCGGTCAGGTCTACAAGATGATCGAACATAGATTGTAAGTCCAATAAGAAATCCTGTTTAAAGCGAGTGAATTTTGAACCATCTGGTACAACATCAAAGCCGCAGAAATCACGAAGTTCCTGAGAGTATTTTAAGAACACAATCAGGAGCGTGTCAGTCGGGATTGAAAAAATACGCTGGAGCAGGAGTGCCTTGAGCATAGGATAAAGTTGGTGCTTGCGAGGTCTTCCGGTTCGTGCGTGAAAATGAAAAACAAAAGAAACAGGAACAATTTCATCAAGGTTGATGGCTTCATCAAGAAGTGAAAGGAACTGGTATTTGTCGTTGTTAAATTTATTTTGACAATCTTCAAAAACTTCTGCCAAAGTGAGCTGCTTATGTGTTATCATATAGGTATATCTCCTTTAAGGTGGATTGGTATTTAGTTTCTAGTCAACTCTATTTTACCATAAACCTTGAGGAGATATTTTATTTTAACAACAAAAAAATGCCGTATTTATGCGGCTTTTGGCGTTTCGTAAACGCCTAATCTTTTGAATATATGTAAGGAGATTTTTTAGCCGGCATAAAAATGATTTTTACAACAATTAGAAACAGAAATGAGGCGATAAAAGAATGAAATATGAATACATGAAGGAGTCAGAGCAGATGCTTCAGTACTTCCAGTTTCCGAAGTTTTTGCTCAAACTGTGCATTTCCCAAACTGCAAAATTTCTTTATATATTTTGTATGACCGGGCACGGATATCGAGAATGAATAGCTGGATAGACAAGTATGGAAATGTTTATCTGATTTTTCCGATAGAGGAATTGTCTGCTCAAATCGGCAAATGTAAATCTTCTGTAAAAACAGCATTGAAGGAATTAGATGATGTGGGACTATTGGTTCGCAGATTCGGTGGATTTTCAAAACCCAATCATTTATATGTAAAAATTCCATCTGATGCGATAGGTTTACAGACGGTTGATGATAAGGCGGTTGAAAAGATGGTTGTAATAGAGTTGGAAAAGTACCCATCATCTGGCCGTAAAAATGGCTGTGCAGGAGTCGGAAATGTGGCACCTAGTAAAGTAACTGAGAAATATAAAAGTAATAAATATCATGAAGTAAATTATTGCTATGGGGAAGGAGAGAGTTTGTGATGAGAGAAGAAGATACTGTATGTGTAGGCAGTGATGGTTTGCAATACTGCAAAGTCTGTGGGGAAGCGAAAGAAGCATTTTTTTCTGAGGGTGGTTTTATGGGGATGAAAAAACATTCCAGGCAATGTGCCTGTGACAGAAAAGCGTATGAAGAAGAACAAAAATATTTTAAAGACAAAGAGCACCGGGAATTAGTCAGCAGAAATACGAGCATCTGTTTTGACGAGAGCAGAATGGAAGAGTGGACATTTGAAAATGCAGATATGTCAGATGCTGTAATGCATAAGGCTAAAAGCTATGTTGATAACTGGGATGAAATGAAAAGAAATCATATTGGTTGTTTGTTTTGGGGAGCGGTTGGCACCGGGAAAAGTTATATTGCAGGGTGCATTGCCAATGAACTTCTTAAGCAGGAAGTAACGGTAAAGATGACAAATTTCAATACTATTATCGATGATATATTTCCGCTGGCAGACAAAACGGAATATATCAATGCATTGGCTTCGTATCAGCTTTTGATTATTGATGATCTTGGTGTGGAACGAAATTCAGAATATGCGTTAGGAATTATTTTTAGCGTCATAGATCGCAGGATCCGTTCGGGACGACCTTTGATCATCACAACGAATCTTCCGCTGAAAGAAATAAAAAGCGAGACCATGTTGGATAAAAGGCGTATCTATGACCATATTTTAGAAATGTGTACGCCTATGTATGTTGGAGGCACAAGCAAACGAGAAGTGATTGCAAGTATGAAAATGGAGAAAGCGAAAACGCTGTTGAATACAAACAGAGGAGGAATGCGAATGAATCATACAGAAAAAACAATACCTGTTTGGAAGAAATATTCTTTAAATGTTTCCGAAGCGGCTGAATATTACGGAATTGGAGAAAAGAGATTGAGACAGATTGCAGGTGAAAATGAAGGAGCAGATTTTATTTTAGAAGTAGGTTCCCATATCCGATTCAAAAGAAAATTATTTGAAGATTATCTGGATACAGCCAGCACAGTTTAAGTAACAGAATAGGAAAAATAGTAATGAAAATAATGTTCATTTTATCTTAGCGAAGGAAAGGTCTTGTGGTATAATGAATGAACCGAGACGGTCTTCCGAGTTAAATGAACATTTGATGAAGGAGACTAAAAAATTATGAGTGAAAAAAGGAGAAATCATAGAGGACGTATATTACACAATGGAGAAATACAGTTATCTGATGGCAGATATCGATTTAAGTATGTCGATGAGATGGGAAAGGAGTGCTGCGTATATAGCTGGTGCTTAGACCATAACGATGCAACTCCGAAAGGAAAGCGCCGGGCTTTATCGCTTCGGGAGATGGAGAAGAAAATCCAGGCAGATTATTTTGAACAGATTGCAACAAATGGCGGAAATATGACGGTACTGGAACTGGTTGAAAAATATACATCAACAAAAACCGGTGTCAGACCTACTACAGTTGCAGGATACGGAACAGTTATCAATTTATTGAAGAAAGATCCATTTGGAAAAAGAAGGATTGATACGGTTCGGATTTCGGATGCAAAATGTTGGCTGATACATCTTCAGCAGGTAGAAAAGAAAAGCTATAGTTCCATCCATTCGATCCGAGGCGTTCTTCGTCCGGCATTTCAGTTGGCGGTGGATGATGACCTGATCAGGAAAAATCCATTTCAGTTTCAGCTAATGGAAGTGGTTGTGAATGACAGTGTGACAAGAGAGGCAATCAGCAGAGCAGAGGAACGTAAGTTTCTACGATTTGTGAAGGAAGATCCTCATTTTTGCAGGTATTATGAGGGAATCTACATTTTATTTAAAACCGGTCTTCGCATCTCGGAACTTTGTGGTTTAACGATTTCTGATATTGATTTCAAGGAGCATACAATCAACATCGATCATCAATTGCAGAAGAAATTAAAAATCGGATATTATATACAAGAGACTAAAACAACCAGCGGAACGAGAAAGATACCTATGACTGCGGATGTAGAGGAATGCTTTCGGAAAATAATAGAAAAACGAAACCCGCCCAAAGCAGAACCTATGGTAGATGGAAAAAGTGGATTCTTATACTTTGATAAAAACGGAAGTATTTGTTATTCTCTGCACTGGGAGCATTACTTTCAACACATCATTCAGAAATATAATAATACTTACAAAGTACAGATGAGTGTTATCACACCGCATGTATGTCGACACACCTATTGCTCAAATATGGCAAAATCCGGAATAAATCCAAAAGCATTGCAATATTTGATGGGTCACTCAGGCATCAGCGTAACGTTGAATACATATACGCATGTAAATCTTGAGGATGCCAGGGAAGAAATTGCTCGGATTCAGGTTGTGTAATTACGATTTTTAATTGAAAATAGCAAGGTGTAATATAGAAAAATATACACCTTATTTTACACCTTTTGCTGACGATATTATGCGAAAATAAACTAGGTTATGCCAGAAAGCAAAAATTTACAAAGGCTTACAAAGCCAGAAAAGCCAAGAAAAACTAAGAAATGCGAGGTTATGCAACAATGATAAAAGTACTTTTCATCTGCCACGGCAAGAAGTTGCTTTTCCGGAAGAATGCAGGAAAATCAAGGGTTTTGGGAGATTGAGAGAGGATTTTTATACCAGATTTATACCAAAAGGATGTGGATTTGGGGCTGTGACGTGGTGGAAGAAAGTGTAAAGTAAAATCGGCTATTTCTAAGTGTTACTTAGAGATAGCCGAAAAAATATAGTATAATGAAATTATGTTTATATTTGCAAACATGATATAATATTGAGGTGTAACAAGATTTGCAAGAAATAGGAAAGGACGAGCATGGAATTTATACAGAGTGTATTTAATAATCGAGAGATTGCAATTGCATTTTGGGTTATTATAGTTGTAACGATACTAATATTTACTAAGGCAGGAAAAGATTTTCTAAAGTCAGTTACTCCAATTCTATTTTGCAAGAAGTTTGTTATTTTTTATTTTGTTTTTATTTCTTTCCTGTGTCTTGTTATATATGGCTTGTATAAAATTGAAATCTGGAGTCTGAAATTGGTAAAGGATACCATTTTTTGGGTCATGTTTGTAGAATTGCCGTTATTCGCAAAAACTATTGAAGAGGCTAAGGATGCACGCTTTTTTAGGAAATTGATAAAAGATAATATAGCTATTTCGGTTGCTGTAGAGTTTTTAATAGGATTTTGGACATTTGATTTGTGGGTGGAAATATTGCTTATTCCATTCCTGGTATTTATTTCTGTATTATACGCGGTTGCTGAAAGAGAAAAGAAAAATAAGCCGGCGAAAAGTTTTCTGCAGGGAATCTTAACATTATTAGGTGTAATTTCATTTATATACGCAATATACAATTTAGTACATTTTCCACAAGACTTCTTTTCTGTAGATACATTAAAAGTGTTTGTATTACCTCTTATTTTGTTGATTTTGAATTTACCTGTTGTATATGGATTGGCTATATATAATGTTTATGAACAAATATTTATACATTTAAAAGGAACAGCTAGAGAAAAGCGTAAGATGAAGGTTAGCCTTGTTCTTTTTGCAGGGATAAACTTACATAAGCTATCTATGATTAGATCAAATATGCATAAAACAATCATAATTAGCTTAACAAACAAAGAACTGAAGGATAATCTTCATAAATTACAAAAGGAATTAGATTTACAGATTGGAGATAATTATATGAAACGTTCAAAATTTTATGTAAGAGTTTGTATCGTAGCACTATTTGTAAGTGTAGTGGGGCTCATTGGAGTTAATGCAGAGGTATCAATAAAAGATTTATTTACCTTTAATTTTGTATTAGATATTGTACGTGTTAAGGAGATATTTACATATATTTTTTCTACTATGCTCGTGGTTACTATGGCACTACTTGTCTTGGCAATAGGATTCAAAAAGAAGAGATATGAAGAGATTAGCCAAATAAAAAAGTTTGCATTGTATGAAGTACTGACGGCTGTGAAGAGACAAGAGGAGTTGTTGATGGAATATCCGCCGATAGAGGATCCGGTTAGTTTATTTACATCTTACGTGTATAATGCACATGAAATAAAAAAAGTAACTACAAAAGTGCTGGTGACCTATGAAAATTTATTGACTTCGTGGGAACGTGAAACAATGGAAAGTTTACAGGAAAAAGCAATTCTCTTTCTTGCAAATTTTGTTAGTGGAGATAGTGAAATTCTTCCATATAATGCAGAAACTTTTAAGGAATATTACGAAGATAAAGTTAGAAATGCACCACAGAATGAAAAGATAAATACATTTGAATATGATGTAAAGAGAGATTTGGAACAATATGTAGACCAAATTAAAAGATTTAGTAGGGATTTTAAATCGTACTATTGAGAATGCCTAATTAAGAGCATAATATGTGAATGCTTTAGGTGGAGGTAGATATGGTAGAAGCACGAAACAACATTGAAAAAGGAAACCAAGGTGAAGCGTATGTCAGAGATATTATAGAGCAAGCTTCTAAATTTGTGGGAAAAACAATTAGAGTTTTTAATCATGTAATTTTGGACTTTCCTTCTGTGTATGGAACAAGAACGGCAGAAATTGATCATATTATTGTGACAGATGACAGGATTATTATTGGAGAAACCAAAGCGGCAAAATATGTTCAAACGGATTATAGCGAGGAGACATGGACTCTTTTAAACGGTGTTACAACAGATAATCCTATTGAACAGAACCATTTTCACAAGCTAATTTTTTGTTCGCATTTTGATATTCCAAGAGAACAAGTAGCAACTGTTGAGTTTTTGTTAGAGTATTCTGAACGTAGCTTAAGAAGCCATTATCCAAACGATTATGTTTTGGGAAAAGATAATCTGTTGAAGGGGCTCTGTTTGCTACTTTATGACGGTAATGAGAAACTGGATTTTGAGGAATTGTGTAAGCAACTTGAGAAGATAGAAGTGAAGTCTGCATGGAGAGATGCCGAACATAAAGAGAATCTAGAAGAGATAAGAGAGATTGAAGAGAAAACTCGAACGAGGGATAAACATTATAGGTTTAAAAGAACAGATATAGTAAACTGTCCATTATGTGATGGTTTTTTGGTATTTAGATATAAGACTTGGGTGAAGAAAGAACTTGGAAATAAAAAGAATACATGGAACATTGCATTAGGATGTAGTAATTATCCGAAAACAGGATGTAATGCATTCATTAAACCTAAAAAAGACGGAGGTCAAGGGTTTGATGATGTAGAAGAAATCCATATAGAGGATAGAATGGGGTGGACGATGGAAGAAAGGCATGTGGGGACTATACTAGATGAGTATATTAACCTAAGGAAAGAAAATGAAAGATTAAAGAGTAGTCTGCAAGAGGAACGGTCAAAAAATCAAGCTAAAGATAAACTGATTTTAGATTTGCAAAAAAATAATAGTTATTTGAGAAGTGACGTTGATAAAGCAAATATTCGTGCACACGAAGCAGAAAAGGAATGCAAAAGTTTTCAAAGATTATTGGGGAAACTTTACGTAAAAAAGTGATGCCGGAGGGATTGCGTTGGGGAATAATAAAAAAGAGAAGACAAAGAAAGAACACTTTGTTCCTAGATGTTATTTAGAAAGATGGAAGAGTGACAAAGGCCAGGTTTGGGTATACGATAAGAAATTAAAAAGATCTAGATTGAATAACGTTTATGATGTTGCCTGCGAACGTTACTTTTATGATATTGACTATAAGGAGTTATCTGCTCAAAAAATCAAATTACTAAAGGAATTAGGAATTGAAGTATCACAGGATGAGCAGTTTTTAGAGCATTTTTTCTCTAGGCATGTGGAGGGAGTATTCTCAGACTTATTATTAAAGATTTTGGATGTCGATATTACACCTTGGTATGAGAAAGAATGTTTTTTTCTTTCAGAGCGAGATAAATTAGATTTGTCAATATTCGCATCTTTTCAATACATAAGGACTGCTGAAACGAGAAGAATGCTGAAAGATATGTCAAATTGTTTGGAGCAGGTACTGAGAGAAATGAAGGTATCTGATGAGGTTATAGATAAGTATACAATGAAAGATGGCGATGAGAGAAATATACATGGGAATATGATTTTGGATATAGATTATATAAGAGATATGGCGTTGTGCTTTTATAATTTGACATGGATATTGGGAATAAATAGAACTTCGGTCGATTTTTATACATCAGATAATCCAATTGGAACTATCCCACATGTTAAGAATGATTTTATATCTATGTCAGGAATTAGAAGTGAAAGAGTAGAGGTGTTTTTCCCTTTATCACCCAAACATATTTTGATAATGTACGATGGTTCATATCATAAATGGGTTGCCCCCTATGACCGAAGGTATGTCTCTATAGATGAAATCGATTGGGTGCAGGAGTATAATAGACGGAGTGTTTATAATTGTAATAGATGCGTATTTTCGAAAGATGGAGATTTATCTGTGGTTGATAAAATTTCTAAAGAGAATCCGCAAGTACTAGATATACCGAAAACAAGATTGTCATGGGGTGGAAAAGAATTTTTGCCTAAATAGAAATACTGCTAAAGAGATTGGCTTTGGGGAAAAGAGAGAACTGGGTGCTCGTAAATTTACGACTACTACAACTAAGAACCATAACTAGGAAAGGAATGTAAGAATGAGGCATAAACCAACCTACCCAAACATAGACATGCAAAGAACCGGAAGAAAAATAAAACACATGATTGAATCATCAGGTTATACTCCACGAATGATTCAAGACTACCTGCAATTGTCATGCGTACAGCCAATTTATCGTTGGTACAAGGGATTGATATTGCCATCGGTGGATCATCTGTTTATGCTTAGTGAACTGCTGAACGTTCATATGGAAGATTTCTTGGTAAAGAAAAATGCAGTACCAGTGATATACGATATAGAGCAGCACTATTCTCAGGTTGCACAACAACGACTTATCGCATATTACAAGATAATATATCAATCAGTGGCATAAATGGTTTTGGACTAACCGTCCAATGAAAATACTATTGACAAATGATATCCTCTTATCATAAACCCGCAAAGGGCCTATGATAGGAGGATATTTTTATGCAAAGAAAAGTAAATGTAGTTGAAGATTTGGACGGAAACAAGATTGTATTTATTCACGACATTGTATTCAAAGGGAAGCGTTCGGTAGAGTGGTCAGATGTAGAAGCATATTTGAAGCGATTCGTTGGAGAAGAGCATATTGTTGAGGATACCGGAGATTTGGTTTATATTGGCCCAGACCTTCCGGATGAATATACGCATTCGAATTATACGATGCTTCTTAGAGGTGCAAATGCAAAAGCGAAAGCCAATGCAGCACAAGGAATCCCAGAGATGTTGTTAAGTGCTAATGAAAGAGAGTTTGAGGAGAATCGTAAGGATAAACATTCAAAGAATGCAAAGTATGGATGGTATTCGTATGTAACAAGATTTGCGTTGCCGGTATACGAAGAAAATGGAAATATAGAACGTTATAATGTATTTCGTGCAATTATGCTTGTAAGACATGCGGAAGATGACAAATTATATTTATATGACATTATTAAAATAAAAAAAGAAACGAGCAACCTTTTCCAATCCGAAGACCTTACTCAGTAACAAAACCCATTTCTTGAGTCTATAATATGAGATTCAGGATAAATAGTCAAGAAGAAAAATGTATAACCTTTAATAGATTAAAGGTTATGAAAAAATAGTGGAAAGGGGAAAGAATATGCCTAGAAAAAATATTAATCTTACTCCAAGTACGGTGAAGATGTTAGAAAAAATGGGCACTCAGATAAAGAGAGCAAGGCTACGCAGAAATATTAGCGTAGAAGTCATAGCAGATCAAGCAGGCATAAGTGAGACAACGTTTTATGCGATTGAAAAAGGAGTGTCTACAGTTTCTATAGGTGCATATGCTGCCGTACTTGCGGTGCTTGAATTGGACAATGATTTAGAACTAATAGCTTTGGATGAGGACGGAAAAAAGCAGTTCTGGGAACAGAATCTGCAGAGAAGAGAACGTGCTACTCGAAAGAAAGGAGAAAGACCATGATACCAACACTATACGAACCATTCCGCCACTGGTCAGATGGTGGTTCTGTTTACATATTATCTGATTTACATTTTGATGATGAAGATTGCAAGTTTATGAGTCCGGACTGGATTACGCCGAGAAAACAGCTTTCCATTATTAATGGAATCGTAATGAAAAATGATACATTTATTTGCTTGGGAGACGTTGGAAAACCGGAGTATATCAAAGACATCAAGGCGAGAAAAAAGATTCTGATTCTCGGAAATCATGATGCAAAAGGTGCATATAACAATTACTTTAATGAAATCTATACAGGACCACTTTTTGTAGCAGAGAAAATATTGCTGTCACATGAGCCAGTGTATGGATTGCCATGGTGTCTGAATATACATGGTCACGACCATAGTAATGTGGAATCATATAAAGAAGGATGTAAGCACATCAATTTGGCAGCAAATGTATGTGGATATACACCGATAAATCTTGGAAAGATTATCAAGGAAGGTGTGATTGCAGATGTTCCAAGCATTCATCGAATGACGATTGATAGGGCGAGTGAAAAGAGGAAAAAACATGACATCGATTGATTTACAGCTATGTGACATTCAAGGAAGGCTATTTAAGCTTTCTGTCCGAAGAGGAATCAGCAGCACAGAGTTTGTAAAAGTATTTATGAAATCGGCGACCGCAAAAGCATTGGATTCTTCATATAATCGGATGCAATGGGCAGGAGAGGAGTATCTTTTGGAGGAAGTGATTGACGAAGCTGCAGATAGATTCAAAAAGCCTGGTGAGGTTTATTCGGAGGAGCTGATATATTGGATAGGATATATTTATCGGTATTGGCATTATGTGACGGGTGAATCTAGTAAGGAAATAATAAAGCTGGCACCGGTAAAGGTGATGAAGCAAAATTATGAGCGGCTTTATTTGATGACACCGGAAGAGGTAATAGAGATGTTAAAAGTAAATAATTAAATATGTTTACTGTAGGAGGTAGCTGTGCTAGGCTATTTCTGTCAGCAAGGCTCTGATTTGTAGATGCTTATTGTCTATGAATTGGAGCCTTTCTTTATGCCTTGCAGCATGGCTACAGGTTCCTGCAGTCAACATATGAGCCAAGATTAATAAAAGAAGGTCAAACGGGTCAAATTTAGGAATTCACTTTACGTTCACATTACGTTACGATGGATGTGGTTAAATGGTGGTTTAGGTGGGATTTGAAATGAAAAAACTATTCGCGAGTGAGAATAAAAAGCCATTGAAACTATTCGTGATAAAGAATATAATACAAATAGCAAATTGTTGTTTGTATATGGAGGAAATCTATGAACTTTGTACCATCATCAATTAAAGCAAAAGAATGGGGAATTACCCAGAGAAGAGTAGCAATTTTGTGTAAAGAAGGACGCGTCCCAGGGGCTGAATTAGTTGGAAACAGGTGGTTTTTACCAATAGATGCAGTAAAGCCAGAAGACCCTAGAAAAACAGATAAGAAGCTTAAATAGTAATGTAGTGGAGGGATTGTTATGCATGAGCAGATGTTGATGAAATACTATATCAAATATTTGAAAGAAATACGGGGATTGTCAGATTCGTCAATAGGACATTATACACAAGCTATGCGAAAAATATCGTCATTTCTTGTGGAGAAGAATATGATACAAGAAACAGTATATGAGATTCAAGATATTGGGGAATTGGAAGTAATAAAAACATATCTGTATAACAATCCAGAATTTGTAGATTTAGATGAGCGTGGACATAGAATGTATAGTGCAGGCTTAAATAATTATTACAAATTTGCAAATGGAGAAGGGTTTGAAAATATTAGAGAAAGAATAGGAATTCTGGACACAGAGATGCCAATTCCTGAATTGACAAATAGAACGGCTACGGCAAGAAAACGTTCTTCAATAATTAAGATTCAAGCTATAGAGTCTGCTGGATATCAATGTGAGTTCGATTCAAGCCACACAACATTTATTGCTAAAAGTACTGGGCATCAGTACATGGAAGGACATCATGCTCTTCCTATGAAATATCAAGACAAATTTGATTGTAGTCTTGACGTTTATGCAAATATAATTTGTTTATGTCCTATTTGCCATAGGTTACTACATTATGGGGTAGAAGATTCAAAAGAAAAGGTTGTTAGTAAAATCTATTATGACCGTGCTGATAGATTGGCAAGTAGTGGTTTGAGAATCTGTAAAGATGATTTTTATAAGTTGGCAATATAGGAATATTACAATTAAGATAATGTGAAAGGAATATGTGCAGTGTTTGATGAAAAGCTAGGGTATGACCCAACAAATCCTGAAAGTATAGAAAATTATGCGATACAATTAACTGATAAAACATTTATGGATGTTATTTTAGAAAAAAATAATGTGATGTCAGATGCTGTGGAAGCATATGCAAACAAACTTCGCAAAGGAGGATTAGGAAATCTTCTCGAAGAGGTTTACTTTGGATATAAAGCCAATTCAAACCAAGAAGCAGATTTCCCAGAAGCAGGAGTTGAACTTAAAGTAACTCCATATGAAGTAACGCAAAAAGGGGAGCTTCGAGCGGGAGAACGTTTGGTTCTTACTATGATTAATTATGATAGTCCAATAGAGATGGAGTTTTATAAGTCTCATGCTTGGGAAAAAATGAGACTTATTATTCTGATTTATTATTGGAGAAATAAGCAGCTTAATAGCAATTTGCTATATAAAATAGGTTTTGTTAAATTGTTTACCCCGCCAGAGGCTGACTTAGAAATAATCAAGCAAGATTATGATTATATAGTTAATACAATCCGTGATGGACGTGCACATGAATTATCGGAAGGAGACACAATGTATCTTGGTGCGTGCACGAAAGGTGCCAATGCAGAAAAGAGTACTGTGCCACAATATTACGGTGACAAAATTCCGGCAAGAAAAAGGGCGTTTTGCTTTAAGAACTCCTATATGACATATGTTCTTAATCACTACATAGCAGGAAAAACATCAGACAATTCAATTTTAAAAGATGCAAATGCATTGAAGGAAAAATCCTTTGAAGAAATTCTTGAAGATATTGTTATGAAATATGTTGGAATGTCAGATAAAGAGCTTTGTGAACTATTTGGGCGAGAATATAATAACAACAAAGCACAATGGAATGATTTAGCATGTAAAATCCTTGGTATTAGGGACGAACATGCGGATGAGTTTGAGAAAGCAAATATAAAGGTTAAAACTATCAGAATAGAAGAAAATAATACAATGAGGGAAAGTATGTCTTTTCCACCATTCAAATTTATGGATTTAGTTGAGGAAGAATACGAGGATTCTGCATTACATGACTATTTTGATGAGACGAGACTGTTCTTTTTTGTATGGAAAAGGGACGGTGATGTGTATCGAGTAAAAGGCTGCCAATTATGGAATATGCCACATTTGGACTTGAATGTTACAGTTCGTAAAGAATGGGAGCAGTATAGGCATATTATTCAGTATGGAGTAAAATTTACAAAATGTGTTGACAGTAGTGGAAAGATGAGTTTTAAGAATAATCTTCCAAATAAAAGTGAAACAGAGGTCATTCATGTAAGACCACATGCAACAAAGGCAGCATATCGTTTTAAAAATGGAGAGGAATACGGAAACGTTGAACGAGATGCCAATATGTTGCCAAGTGGGGAATATATGACAACACAAAGTTTTTGGATTAATAACAGTTATATTTTGAAGCAGCTAAAGCGATTATTAGACAATGAATAAAAAATGGTTAATCAAAAAGCGGTTTCTTGATATAATTGATTTGATTATATATAGAAGGAGTCATGATTAATGGAAAAAACAGTTTGTGAGTTATTTGCCGGTGTAGGAGGATTCCGTTGCGGCTTAAATCATATAAACACATTAGAAGACATGAAAAAAGAGGAACCATGGAAAACCGTTTGGTTTAGTCAATGGGAGCCTGCAGAGAAAACTACGCAGTACGCACATGACTGCTATGTATATCATTTTGGTATTTGTTTGGATAAAAATGGTAATGATACAACTAATATCAATATTGAAGACGTGGACAAGTCAACGATACCAGACTTTTCATTATTGGTGGGAGGATTCCCTTGCCAGGATTATTCTGTTGCATCGTCTTTGGCAACATCTAAAGGACTTGAAGGAAAGAAGGGTGTTCTGTGGTGGTCTATTAGAGATATTTTAGAGGAGAAGAAACCACCATTTGTATTATTGGAAAACGTTGATAGATTAATCAAATCACCTGCAAAACAAAGAGGACGTGATTTTGGTATTATTCTTGCATGCTTTAGGGATGAAGGATATACAGTGGAATGGCGTGTTATAAATGCTGCTGAATATGGATATCAACAAAGAAGACGTAGAATTTTCATTTTTGCATATAAAAATAATTTGAATTATGCTTCAACAGTTCGAAATCACATTAATTATGTTGAAGGAGCGGGAGAGGAATTGCATCGTCATAGTATGGCAAAACTTATGTTTGAAGAAGGATTCTTCGCAAAAACATTTCCAGTTGATATAGAGGATTCAAAGAAAGTGAAAATTGAAAAATTGCCACAGGGGATAGGTGATTTGTCTGCAGAATTTAGCTTTTCCTTTGAGAATACGGGAGTAATGAAAGATGGCGTAATTTATACGATAAAGACTACTCCAAATTATTATGGTAAGCATATTACATTAGGTGAAATCATGGATGATGGAGATGTGGATGAGAAGTATTTTATTCCAGAAGAGAAACTGTATTATACATCTCCAGATGTTACTCATAGTGATGAAACGCATGGTAGATTAAGTAAAGAAGCACGCCAAACTTGGCAATATTTGAAAGGTGCAAAGAAGCTTCCTAGAAAAGCAGCAAATGGACATGAGTATATTTTTTCAGAAGGCCCAATTGCTATGGTTGATGCATATGATAAACCTGCAAGAACCATGCTTACTTCTGAAGGGGGATTCAGCAGAACAACCCATATCGTAAAAGACAAGAAAAACGGAAAAATACGATTATTGACGGCGGAAGAAACAGAGCGCATTCAGGGCTTCCCTACGGGGCATACAAAGTGTTGTTTGGTAGATGGAAAAGTAGTAGAGATGCCTACCAATAAGCGCAGGTTTATGATGGGGAATGCGTTGGTAGTGGATTTGATAAAGGATATGGAAAAAACATTAAGTAACATAATATATAATGAATGAGACTAAAGAGGACGGAATATGGCAGGATATATTTTTTCAGTTGCAAAGAGCTTAATGAATGAAGTAAAAGAAGAAAATATCAAAAAGGGATATTTCACCCCTTATACCCCAGCTATTACAGAAGAATATATGTCGGTAGAAAAAGAACGTTCACGAAAGGCTTTAGAAAAGGTTCTTGTAGCCACTTTTGCCGATTTTATTACAATGCAAGCGGGAGATAATATATATTTCATGTCTGATAGAAAATTGTATGGCGTAGGAACACTGGTGAATATAGGAGATGACTGCAAGTATGATAATTATTCCGATGCATCTAAATTACTTCCTAATTGTAGGCAAGAGATTACAACTTACTTAACAACTGAGAATGACCGAGTTAGATGGGTGTGTTTTTTTATGCCGGGAAATCATTTTTTAGATAAAGGTGTTGATATGGATGATGTATTACGGTATAAACCATCAGCTTTTAGAATGTTACGGGCATTTGAAGGATTGAGTTTTATCAAGATAGATGATGAAGAAAATAGAGCTTTAAAGGAGTACCTTTATATAGTAAACGAGGCTACAGATTCTAATTTGGAAATGTGCAGAGACTTTGATTCATCTGTTCATGAAAGAGTTGCAAGTATTAACTTAGATGCATATAAAATGGACATAAGCAAAGCATTATTAGATGAGGAAAATAAAAGCTTTGTATTGTCTGAAATGTTTATCGAGGCGGCATTACTACAATCTATAGCAAGACATGAAAATTCGATTATTGGCGAATGGAATTATTTAACGCATCAATTAATAGCGTCACCGTTTAAACCGTTGGAGTACATAGATAAAATGGATGTTTTTGGATACAAATTTTCAAAATGTTATCCAGATGAACCTAAACTGATATCAAAATATTTACTAATTGAGTTGAAAAAGAAAAAAATCAATAAGGCTGCGCTTGAACAGACGATGCAATATGTAGATTGGGTGTGCAAAGAATATGCTTCGGGCGATTATTCGAGGGTAGAGGCTTATGTGGTTGGTGATTCTGCGGTTAGAAATGTTGATGAAATTATGGAGGATAATTGTCAAAGAGACTTTATTATTGAGACGCATCCTGTCAAGACACAGAGATGGAATAATCTTCATTTAATAAAATATTGCATAGGTGATAGCATTGAGTTTCAAGAGATGTAGAGGAAAATTGCTTTAGAGATTCTTAGAATCACTTTTGGTCCTCGTGACCAAAAGTGGAATTCTAGATTATGATTCCTATAATTTAATATGTACCAACACACCGGTGAGGTTGCAATTGCAGCTTCACCGGTATTTTTTTGACCTTTTTTGCTCTGGGAAACTTCTCCTGAAGTCACTTCTGGTCAAGTTGACCAGAAGTTAGGACCTTTGGTCCTGAGGACCAAAAGTGAAAAAAGTATTTTTTTTGTAGATTTTTTGTAAGCAGCTTTTTGGAACCCTAAGTACATAGTAGAAGAGGGCTTCAGGGTTTGGCATAAAGCGTTCTCGTATTTACTTTGCGTGGATGATATGAAAAATTTTGAAAAAATATGAGCAGTTTTTCTGTAATCAGCTTTTTCTGACTCCAAGTAGTATATGAAGGGCAAAGTGGAAGGGCACCATATTGGCACCATCTCATCCGGAATAAAAATATTGGGAGAAATTTTGAAGAGGATTTAGTAATCGGCTATATTTCCACCCAAATGTATAGTGAAGGGATGAGATAGCACAGTCAGCACAGAATACATCTTCCTTCCCGGGATAAAGGAAGATGTATCTCAAGCGGGGACCGTGGTGCAGGAGGAGGAACTCCTGCACGGGTCAAGGGCGGCAGCCTTGCCCAATAGGATTGACGGATGCGTCAATCCGTACTGGGTATTATTTGGCACAATTTGGATGCTATCAGGATGAAAATGAAGCAGGACCAATTTTCTCTTTGCAAATAATTTTGGAAAGGAGCAAGCAATGAAAGTAACAAGACACAATGGCAGAAGTGGTAAACACGGTGTATATAATCCGAAGCATAATGACCGGCAATTTGATGTTGCGAAGAGTGAACATATTGATGCTGCGAGGTCATCGGGAAATATCAATTTGGATTATCAGAGAGAATATAGATTTCTCGAGGAAGATGGAACTGATGGCATCAGTTTTGAAGATGTTGAGCTGGATTATTATAGAACCCATTATGGAGACTATATCCGAAATCAAAATGCCAGCAAAGCGGTCGATTGAAGACTGGTTTTTATATGACATAGAAAGAATTTTAGGATTCTTGATGTTGGGTAAAAACACGAAAGTATCTGGAAAGAATGGCTATGATAAGCTTCAACGTTTGTATAAGCATATAAAATGTCAAGACCGAATGTACAAAAAATATTATATAAAAATGTACAGTTAGTCTGTTTGTCTTAAATGATCTTTTAGCCTATATGATTTTCCTGATATGGGCACTACATGTGCATGATGTAATATTCTATCCATGATTGCATTTGCAACTACTGCATCATAAAATACTCCATCCCATTCATTAAAATTCATATTTGTGGTAAGTATTGTGCTTTTCTTTTCATAACGCATATCTATAAGCTGAAAGAATAGGTTTGAATCCTCTTTATTAATCGGCAGATACCCTAATTCATCTATGATAAGAAGACGATATTTACTAAAGTGTTTTAATCTTGCATCCAGGCGGTTTTCCAACTGTGCACGCTTTAATTGCTGCAATAAATCATTACATTTGATAAAGTAGGTGCTTGCATGTTTTTTAGCAGCTGCAATACCTATAGATGTTGCAAGATGCGTTTTTCCAACGCCGCTGGGTCCTAAAAACACGATATTTTCATTCTTTTCCAGAAAACCAAGGCTTGCAAGTTCCCTCATTTCCTGTTCGTTTACACTTGGTTGAAATTCAAAATCATAATCCTTTAGTTCTTTTACAAAAGGAAATGCTGCAGTCTTTATCATAGATCTGGAGGCATTCTGTTCTTTGAAATCAACTTCATAACTGCTCAGTTTTAATAAACCTTCCGTAAACGATAATCCGTTTGTTGTCACAAAATCCCTTATTTCATCAAGATGTAGTTTCATCTGGGTTAATTTCAGCAGCTCCAGATTAGCAGTCAGCTGATTGTATGTACTATTACTCATAATCATAAACCTTTCCTATAATTTCTAGATTTTCTTTTGCCCTGTCCATTATATGCTCATCCCTGAAAATATGCGATTTTCTTGCAATTGCGGCATAATGCTCAGAAATATAATTCAATTTTTTTGAACTTAACTGATGAATGGTTATGAATTCTGTGTTACAATACACATGTATATAACCATCATATACTTGTAATGAGACAATCTTATCAATGTACTCTGGTGGTACAGAGTATTGACAGCTTTTGTAATTAAACATGCTTGAATGATTGACTTTTACCGTATTTGTGGTGATTTGGTAAGGCTTTCTTATGTTATCAGCGGGCAGGCTGTTTAAGAAAGCCTTTTCTTTGTTATAATACATCAGCGGAATCCTTCCTGTTCCCTGGTTTACCTGTGTATTGACACGATTATTTATTCTTGTCACTAATTCGACTAATTCAATGTAATTCAATTTTCCATTATAAGCTCTTATTTCATCCAGTATTTTCATAGGTGCCTCAACTTTGGCTTTAGTATGCGGATGTCCGGAAATACAAGGCTGGACTTTAAAACCATAATCATCAGCGAACTGCTGGAATTTGTTATTAACTTTACCGGCATAATATTCTGTTCTGGCTTCATCCATAACAGTCTTCATGTTATCTGTAACTATTTCATCCGGAATACCACCAAGTGTTTCAAATGCATCATCAAGAAACGAAAAGAGTATATCCTGTGTTTTAGAAAGTGAAACCCTGTATACTCTGAATCTTGAATATGAAAGCAACAGGACAAAAATATTCACTTCTATAATTTCACCTGAAGAAAGAATAAACGGAATAGATTCTTTCCAATCAAGCTGAGCCTGTTTACCCATAGGAGTTTCATATCTGACAGTAACCTTATTGGTATTTGATGGTCTGCTTTTTCTGAAATATGAATCGAATTCAGGATATTTCCTGAGATAATGACAGAAGTTACAATAAACACCTTTAAAGCCATGATTATCAACCAGATATTGCCATAATACTTTTCTGTAGTAGAATACCTGCTGATTTTTATCTGATAATAACTCTGTAATAATGTCATAAAAAGGTGTAATACAGTCATCACAGTTTCTTGTTTCTGGCTTTGTATATCCATTTATATATTTATCAACAGTCCGCCTATCTACCTCCAATTCTCTAGCTATTTGACTTTTATTAATCTTCAATGTGCCATCCTCCAAAAATGGTTTTAACTTGTACAGGTCATTGACACTTTCTATTCTTATATCTGTTATGATTTGATTTATTAATATCATTATGAGTTCCTCCTTGCAACTCACATATCATAACATTTGTACATTCTTATTTAATATTTATTGTACATACTTAAGTATAACTTTATAAAACGCTTCCTATTAGTGAGAAGTATATGCTCACCATCAAGGGGGCAGCAGCTTATTTTAATATTGGTATAAAGAAACTTAGAACAATTGCAGAGGCTAACCTTGGAACGGTGGCGGTGTACTGTGGAAACCGATTCCTCATTATCCGCCCGAAGTTCAAAGAATTCATCCTTAATTCTTCAGAAATATAGTTCCTTTTATCTGCCGAAAGTAGTTGCTATTACAGGGCATAAGAGCGAACATAGGATGACCCCGAAAACCCTTGAAAACAGTCACTTTTGGCAGAAAGGAAGTACTTTTATGGCAAGACCCAGTTTAGCAGAAAAAGATATTTTAAATCCTTCTGAGGCAATTGAATATTTTGTTTTGAGCTGGAGAAAATTTTATGATTTATTGAGTAATACGGATGGAGAAGATTTTCTGGCATACTACGGAGAACGCAAGCTGATTCTTCGTGTTGCATTTGAAAGGTATCTGCGTAACCATCCAGAACTAAGGAGGCGGGTCTAATGGCAAAGTCAGGAAGAGGACAGACAAGACGGGATTCTAAACGCAGAGTATTAAGACCGGGAGAAAGCGTAAGAGAGGATGGAAAATATCAATATAAATATCATATTGATGGAAAACCACATTTTGTATACAGTTGGAAACTGGAGCCTACGGACAAACTTCCAAAGGGCAAAAAGCCATGTCTTTCCCTTCGTGAGTTGGAAAAACAGGTAAACACAGATTTGGATTTGCTTGTAAATATAGTGGACGGACAGATGACAGTCTGTGAACTTGTAGACCGATATTTGAAAACAAAGACCGGAGTAAGGCAAAGCACGAAACAGGGATGTGTTACAGTACAGAGATTACTTGCAAAGGAAGCATTCGGTAAAAAGACGATATGAAGTGTGAAAACTTCCGATGCAAAGCTGTTCCTTATAAAATTGCAACAGGAAGATGTGAAAAGCTACAGTTCCATTCATACCATCCGTGGAGTGTTGCGACCAGCTTTTCAGATGGCGGTGGATGATGATATTCTGGTAAAGAATCCATTCGGATTCCAGCTTGCCGGAGTACTGGTAAATGACGCAGTTATAAGAGAGGCAATTTCCAAAGATCAGATGAGAAAATTCCTAAAGTTTGTGCATGACGATGTGGTGTACTGTAAATACTATGAAGTAGTGTACATATTATTTCATACAGGAATGCGAATATCGGAATTTTGTGGACTGACGCTGAAAGACATTGATCTTGAAAATAGAACCGTGAATATCGAACATCAGTTGCAGAGAACATCGGATATGCGATATATCATAGAAACCACAAAAACGGATGCAGGAACAAGAGCATTGCCGATTACAGAGGATGTGGCACAGATGTTTCAGGTAATCATCGAGGATAGAAATGCACCGAAAGTGGAAAAATCCATTGATGGCTACAGTGGATTCCTTTTCTATGATGATAATGGAATGCCACTTGTTGCAATGCATTGGCAACACCGCTTTAATCATATGGTCGGCAGATACAATGACATTTACCGAGTACAGATGCCAAATATTACACCTCATGTATGCAGACACACCTATTGCTCGAATATGGCATAAGACGTTACAGTACCTCATGGGGCATTCGGATATATCGGTCATAATGAATGTGTACACACATATCGGATTCGATGATGCCGAGGAAGAATTGAAGCGGATGGAAGAGTTTAAGAAAGCACAGGCGGAGGTTGAAAAGAAAAACGATGCAAAAGCGGTATCGCAAAAAATGTTTAAGGTAATTTAATATAAAAGGGATGACGCTCTGGTTTAGACTAGGGCGTTTTTTCTGTGGAAAAGAAGTGAAAATGACGATATAATATGATACAGGATAAGTTGCGATTTGGAGATGAGATAATGAATATATACGAATTATTGAATAAAATTGTAGTGAATAGAAGACATTCGCTGTCGGCCAATTTGTTTACTGAAGAAGCTAGGGAAGAATTAGATGAGAACGAAAAACATATTTTTGATTTGTTGAGGAATATATCTTCTCTAGGAACAAAAATTAATAATAAAGGAATAGAATTTCATCCAATTTTTGTAATGTCCGATGGTAGTCGGACTTTTTCGATAGATGATATATCTGAAGATGATTATTTTGTGTTGCAGAATTTGGAATTGGATAAAATACCTTTGATCTTACGTGCGTTGATTGCAGATCTACTGTGGACTAAGAAAAAGAAATTTGATGCAGCTAAAATTGCAGCAGATGCATATTGGCAATTATTTAAGCTGTGGTATAAGGACGAAGATAATATTGGTACGCTTGATATGATTCGCAGAGCAGTGTGTATTTCAGTGCAAACAAAGCAAACTGCATTGTATAACGAAATACAAGAGTGGTTTAAGGAGTTTATAGATACTAGGGCAGCAAGTACAGAGGGCTTTTTTGCATTGAGAGTAATGGAATTGTTCTTTGAACAAAAGCATTTTGACGTATCGGTAATTTTGAAAGTATTAGATGATTTGATTGAAGAAAACAACGATAATATTGCAAAGGTAGAACAAGCTTATGAGTTAAAAGTGGAATGTTTATTTAAATTGCAGAGAAAAGAAGAAGCAACGCAAAATAATATTTTGTTGGCAGATTATTATATAAAATTTGCTGAGAAAATATTTCAGAAGGATATACAAGGAGCGTTAAGAGCTGTTAATTTTTTTCAAAAAGGAATAATATTATATCGGAATAATGGAGAGCCAGAAAAGGCAGAAACTACTCATAAAAGGCTTGTTGAAATTCAGAGAGAAATCCCCAAAATAATGGTGCCGTTTTCTATTGAATTAGATATTAAAGGTGTTGTCGACAATCTTAAAGTTAATATGGAGGGTCTATCGTTTGAGGAATGTGTAATTCGGCTGACTCAAATGTTTGTGTTTGAAAAGCAGGAGGATATTAAAAAACGTGTAATAGAAGAATTTAAAGATAATCCGATTTCACATTTGTTTGGTAAGAGTTTAATAAATGCTCAAGGACAAACAGTGCTGGCATTACCACCACTTGATATTCATGATCCAGAAAAAGATCCGAAACTTATGGAACTACATATGTATCAAAATGCATTGGAAAAGCAAAAAGTTACGGGTGATATTTGGATGAAGAATGCTTTGCTTATAATAAGAGATAAATTTGTTATTAATAAATCTATGGTGGAGTTTTTGATTAAAGATAATCCAATTATTCCAGATGGAAGAGAAAGAATTTTTCAAAGCGGATTATACATGTTTTTGAACGGAGATTATTATGAAGCATTACACATTCTTGCACCACAGGTAGAAAACCTTTTTAGAAATATTGCACGAGAGGTTGGAGGCTTAACAGTAACATTGGAAAAAGATGGTTCGTCAATGGAAAAGGTATTGAGTTCAATTTTTTCTTTGCCAGAATTATTAGATTGCTATGATAATGATATTTTGTTTACATTTAGAGGGCTGCTAAACGAGCAATCTGGTGCTAATATACGAAATGAAATTGCACATGGCATCATAAGTGAATATGCTTGCTCTACAGGTGTTTGTCTATATTTTGGTGTGGCAGTTATAAAGTTACTTTCGCTTACATCATCTTCGTGTTATCGGATATTAAAAAATAGTGAAAAGCTAAAGCATTTTGAAATGCCAGACAAGGACGCACTCAAAGTAGTTAAGTGATATTGTGAAAATCCTTAGTAGTAAGCCTACCTCGTTTTACTACCAATTTTACTACTAACAGGTAGTAACAACTTGCTCAATCTTGCTCTGATTTGCCACAATCTGTAATTTCAGAGCATTTTACTATAACCCCAGAAACCCTTGCAAAACAGGGCATTCCGGGGCAAAACAAGGAGAAACAAAACTATGATAAAAATACAAGAAACGCCTGTGGCGATTCTTTTCATCTGCCACGGCAATATACTAACCTTGATTAAAAATACTTGATTTTACGGCGTTTTGGGGATGTTACAGTAGATTTTTACCAACGATTTACCAAAGCTATTTGAGTAGGGGATAAACTACTCAGGATATGTAAAGAGAAGTATTATAATAGAGTCCTAGCAAAGAAAAAATCCGCAATTTAGCGGATTTTTTTAATACATTCGTTAAATAAGAGCAATCTGTTAATCTTATCATCATAAAATTCTTTTTGCTGTTCAATCACAGCTTTATCATTATCCTCATAGGCAATTAAATCCATCTGTTGTTTACAATTTAGATAAGAACAAATAGCTTCATTTATTTGTGAATCTTCAAATGTCATGTGTATGCTGCTGGGGATGTAGTTGCCATCTTTATCCTTATCAGCAGATATTTTCAATGGAGATTGTTCGTTAAGCTTCATAACTAAAGAAAGAACATCACTAATAGTATTAATATCGTAATCAAGAAATACAGTTACGCTAATGCCAAGAGCTTCTGCTATTTTTTGAAGCTGATCTGGTTTTGGATTTCGTTCACCGCTTTCATATTTCTTTATGGTAGATAAATAAATACCGGACTGTTTTGATAATTCGTCCTGTGTCATATCTTTTAATTTTCTATATTTTTGAATTTTACTTCCAATTGAATGTCTATTATCCATTAATAATCACCTCAAACAAATTGATATGAATATTTTAACACAGAGTTCACAAAAGTGGTACATTATTTTGAAAATATATTGACAACCACAAATGTGGACTATATAATAAAAATATGAACAGACCACAAATGAGGACTAACATAAAAAGAATAGATATGTTGAAAATACTTCTTTTGGCGAAGTTCAAGGATTGAAAATTTTGCTATATCATAATCCTGCGAGTTGCAAAGCAGCTCATACAATTGAATAACAATTACAGATATAGTGATAATTCCGGTTCAGATACCTGATGGAAATCAAATATACTTGCGAAGAGTGCTGAAGGATTGAGAAATGAAAGTGGAGCGAGTAAGGGTAGTCAATACTGTTGCGGAAGGATAATAAACTATGAAGGTGTTCAAAGGGAACTTCCTGGCTCTCGAAAAGGCGGTAGAGAGGATAGCATTATTTAATTTAACTTAATGCGTCGTAAACGCAGATGCGGCTTATCTGTAATTCCTATGTGTGCAGGCAAATGGGAAAAAAGCACACCTACATGGCATGAGCCGTGTAGAAAGCAGGTAAGTAGTGAATGGAATTAACTTTTAAAGGTGTGGATATAAGCACTGAGGAAAAGTTCGTCAGCTACATTAATTCACTGAATACAGCGATAATGAAGCAAAATGTCATGAATGAAATCAAGCAGGATTTATATGATGTTTCTTATTTGAAAAAGCGTTACCGAAAGATTGTAGCCAGGAATGAGAAAGCACTATTTATGGCAGAACACGAATGTTTGAAATGTGTTTATTTTCAAAGACTGGCACGAAAATGTCAGGCAAATTGTAAGTGTCTCTTAGAAGAATCTACGGAAGGAGGCGTATTTACATGAAGCTATGTTGGATTGTAGTGTTGGTCGGAATAAGTATCATCCTGGTTTTTCTATATTCATTAGTTGCAATGTCGTCCAGAACAGAGAGGTTTATTGAGCAGCTTATGGAAGAGGAGGGGAGAAAAGATACAGATGTGCAGGATATGGAAGCAAATATTACGGAATGGAAGGAGAGACAGGAATATGAATAACAAATTAGAAGTAATCGGCATTGATCATGGATGGTCAATGATGAAAACAATCTCTCAGGTATTTGTCACAGGTGTTAAGGAGATTA
>OHNP01000549.1_pt1 | contig 21455 bp, 16 predicted proteins | sample 1569531 | NCBI WGS metagenome assembly OHNP01 (sample SAMEA3879587, study PRJEB24766) | human gut metagenome | biome: human-associated habitat; feature: feces | place: USA | collected 1985/1987
ATTGTGGGGCTGAAATTGATGATAAAGCCACATCATGTCCATATTGTAATGCTATGCAGTATGATGCTTCAGAAGCTGAATATATGAATAATCTTTATAAGATGAATTCGCAGATGGATAATCTGGATGATGAGGCTAATAAATATGTTTTTTCAAGTGTATTAAAGAGTGCCGCAATCATAATTATATGTATTGCGGCAGCTGTTTTAATTGGGATTTTTTGGGGATTTATGAGGTACCGGGCTGATAATAATTCTTCGGCAGAGCGAAAAAAGATTCACCAGTCAATTGAGTGGTATGACAATAATGTTTCTAAGCTGGATGAAGCTTATGCAAAAGCTGATTACAATACTGTAAGTGAATTGGTAGATGGTTATAAGGGGAACAGCAGTGTTATCCAGAAATGGAATCATTATTCGTTTATAACATTGTATGGCAGTTACTACAGGCGTGTGAATGATATATATAATAAAAATGATATGCTGAGCGAATATGAATTCGATTCTGGTTTCAGAAGGTCGCTGGATTTGGTTTATTTTTCAAAAAATATTAAATCAGACTATATGGGCAGATATTATCTTGCATGCAGTGACGATGAAAAAAAGATTGTAGACGGATGGGTCGAATCGGCATATGATTTTCTGGAAAATAAAGCAGGAATTACACAGGAAGAAATAGACTCCTTTATGATATCACTTTACCCTGATGGTTATTATGATTACAAAGCAGGAAAAGATTACGAAGATAAATATTATAAAAATTATCAGGAGCGTTAAGGTATATGAAATGTAGTAAATGTGGGGCACCGATACAATTAAACCAGAAATATTGTGCAAATTGTGGTTCGCTTAATGAGGAAAATGCCAAACATGTCTCAGACATGGAAAATTATGACAGTAAGTTTAATAAAACAAGAAAACAGGTAGTAAGCAATAGCAAGTGGTTTGTAAAATATATGGCACCGATTACTGCCATGGTTATAGCTATAATAGCGATAGCGGCCGCTATAGTCTGGAATCAGGCACTTGGCGGATATGACCTGGCTCATGCCATTAACAGAAAAGAAAATAAAAAAAATAACAAAATAATACAGTTACAGCTTAATAAGATGCTCGATGATGAAAATTATACGGGACTTTATCTTTTAGACAGAGATGCCGAGCGTACTCTTGACAGCAGTGAGAGATATGGCTGGTCAGATTTTTATAATATGGCATATTATTACAGGGATTTGAGAGTAAGCATCTGTTCGTTGTATGACCCGGGACAGGAAAATTCGTATTATACAGAGACTGCACTGTCAAATGCGTCAAGGGCAATAAGAAATGCAGAAGACATAATAAATAACACCAGCAGATACAGAAACAGGGCTGAAGAGTCAGTTCCATATATTGATGACATAACAGATAAGATATATATGTTTTTAAAAGCATACTGTAATTTTACGGATGATGATATAACAGGTTTGCCAGAAAAATCACAGACAGATATTATAACGCTTCTTTCAAGGAGGATGTTTGATGATGAACAAAAAAATTAAAAAAAGCAAAAGACCGCTTCAAGTAAAATTAATGATTGCCGTTACGGTTATAGCAGTTCTTGTCATTATTCCACTCACATCAAATATCATGGAGGATGTGTTCAGAATTACCGGACGGCAGAAAGGTTATAGCGAAGAAACACTTTTCCAGTGCTTTATAGATAATGAATACGGATTGTTGACTGACAAGATAGAGTACAACAAGGGTGTGGGAAGAAAGATAACTAAAGAAGAAGAAAATTATTATGCATTTTCGGATTGTTATAATGCTGCAGTTGACTATAAAATGTATATAAAAAATAATGAAATGACAAAGGCAGAAGAAATGCTTGATAAATTCAGGAAAAATGAGGAAAAAATAACAGGAAGAATTTTTATTGATGCACTTGTTTCAATAAAAGAAGTGTATGGAATTAATTAAAGGAGAAGATAATGGAAAACAGAGTTATTAATGCGGCAATTTTGGGAGCAGGAACAGTCGGAGGCGGTGTATACAAACTCGCACAGGCAATGGAGGAAGACATTTTTCACAAGACAGGTGCAAGACTTGTCATTAAAAAGATGCTTGTAAGAAATGTAAATAAAGAGCGTAAGGGAATACCGTCAGAGATTCTTACGGATGACTGGAATTCAATAATAAATGATCCTGAAATAGATATTATAGTTGAACTTATGGGTGGAATTACACCGGCAAAAAAATATGTTATCGAAGCATTAAATGCCGGAAAGCAGGTAGTTACAGCTAATAAGGATTTACTTGCTGAACATGGGGAAGAGGTTATGTCTGCGGCTGAAAAATCAGGTAATGACCTTCAGTTTGAAGCGGCTGTAGCAGGTGCAATTCCGATTATTCGCCCATTAAAACAGAGCATGGCGGGCAATCATATAACTGAAGTTATGGGAATTGTCAACGGAACGACTAATTATATTCTTACGAAGATGACAGAAAAAGGAATGGATTATGCAGATGCACTTGCAGAAGCCACAGAACTTGGCTATGCAGAGGCAGACCCAACGGCTGATGTAGAAGGTTATGATGCCGGAAGAAAGATTGCAATTATGGCATCAATAGCATTTAATTCAAGAGTGACATTTTCACAGGTGTATACAGAGGGAATCACAAAAATTTCCGCTGATGATATAAGATATGCAAAAGAATTCGGATATGTAATCAAACTTCTGGGTGTTGCAAGAAATGTAGACGGTCAGATAGAGGTGAAAGTTCATCCTATGCTTATAGATGAAAATCATCCTCTTGCAACAGTTAAAGATGCATTTAATGCCGTATTTGTACATGGTGATGCGATGGACGATGCTATGTTTATGGGACGCGGAGCCGGTGAGATGCCAACAGCAAGTGCCGTTATGGGTGACATAATCGATGTTATGAGAGATATTGTATGTGATTGTTGCGGAAGAATCGGATGCAGCTGTTATAAAAAGTTATACGTTAAGAAAATTGAGGAGACAAAGAGCAAGTTCTTTTTAAGAATTAAAGCTAAGGACAAAACGGGTGTTCTTGCCAACATTGCGAGCGTACTTGGCAACAATGATGTAAGTATAGCACAGGTTGTGCAGAAGAGAAGAAGCAGTGGTGTTGCAGAACTTGTAATTATAACCGACGAAGTTGAAGAAAAGAATTTTAATGATGCAATGGCAATATTTGAAGGAATGTCTGTCATATCAGAAATTGCAGGTGTAATCAGGGTTCATTAATTTATATAGATTCCTGTCGTTTTTTCATAATTTACGTGTATTTTACAAAAACATGATAGTAGATTTTACATTCCGTTGTTAGCATATGCACAGTCATATATAATGGAATGGAGATTTATTATGAGAAACAGATTTGACAGGGAACTTGTAAGACTTAATAATGAGCTTATTGAGATGGGCAGCATGATTGAAAAGTCAATTGAGACAGCAGTCAAAGCAATGGTAAATCAGGATGTTGAACTTGCAAACCGGGTTATTGAGTCTGATGATGAAATTGACCAGCAGGAAAGACAGATTGAGGATTTGTGTCTGAAACTCCTTTTACAGCAGCAGCCGGTTGCAAAAGATTTACGGCTTATATCGTCTGCATTAAAGATGGTTACTGATATGGAGAGAATAGGTGACCATGCGACAGATATTTCTGAGATAACAATTGCACTTGCAGATAAATCATATATTAAAAAGCTTGAACACATACAGCAGATGGCAAAAGAGACAATGATTATGCTTGTAAAGAGCATTGAAGCATTTGTAAATAAAGATATCGAAGAGGCAGACTCTGTAATTGAAAGAGATGATGTTGTGGATGACCTGTTTTCAAAAGTAAAAACAGAGCTTGTACAGATGATTCATGAAAATGTCGATGTTGGGGAGCAGGCAACAGATTTGCTGATGGTTGCAAAATATCTTGAAAGGATAGGAGACCATGCAACCAATATTTCTGAATGGGTAATATTTTCAATAACCGGAACTCATCCCAGAGAAAAAGGAAAGTAAAATCCATATGAAATTTTACATAGATTTTACATAAATTTGATATGGATTTCAGATGGCTGAATTATACTCCAAAATGTAAAAAATAAGTAAAGCATTTAAGGTGATTTTCACCTGTATGGAGGAAACATATGAGTATTTTTAATGCAATAGCATTGATTGGCGGTCTGGCACTTTTCCTGTATGGAATGAATCTGCTTGGTGAGGGACTTTCTAAGACATCGGGAGGAAAGCTCGAGTCAATTCTTGAAAAGCTTACTTCAAATCCGATTAAGGGTGTACTTCTCGGAGCCGGAGTTACTGCCGTTATCCAGTCATCATCTGCAACAACAGTTATGGTTGTTGGTTTTGTTAATTCCGGAATAATGAAGCTGCATCAGGCAGTCGGAATTATTATGGGTGCCAATATTGGTACAACAGCTACATCATGGCTGTTAAGTCTTACAGGAATACAAGGGGACAGTTTTTTTATAAAAATGTTGAAACCAATGTCATTTTCTCCGATTCTTGCAATTATCGGTGTTATTATGATTATGTTCTGTAAAAAAGAAAAAAAGCATGACATCGGAAAAATACTTATAGGTTTTGCAATTCTTATGTATGGAATGGAAGCAATGAGTTCGGCTGTAAAACCGCTCGCAGATGTGCCGGAATTTACACATATACTTACCATGTTTTCAAATCCGGTGCTTGGTATGCTTGCGGGACTTGTACTTACAGCAATAATCCAGAGCTCATCGGCTTCTGTCGGTATTCTTCAGGCATTGTGTGCAACAGGAAGCGTTACATTTGCAACAGCACTTCCTATTATTATGGGTCAGAATATCGGTACATGTGTTACAGCGATGATTTCAGCTATCGGAGCTAAGAAAAATGCAAAGAGGGCAGCACTTGTTCATCTTTATTTCAATATAATTGGTACACTTGTTTTTATGTGTCTGTTTTATCTTATTAATGCATTTATACATTTTGAATTTTTGTCACAGGGAGCTACACCTGTAGGAATTGCAACGATTCACAGTGTATTTAATATATTTGCAACAATAATTCTTTTACCGTTTGGCAAGGGACTTGAGAAACTTGCATGTCTTTCGGTCAGGGATGATAAGGAAAGAGAAGAAACAATTGATGCCAACAGGGATTTTGACCTTCTTGATGAGCGTTTTCTTGATAAGACAAGCCTTGCGATGGAACATTGCAGAATGGTAACTAATAATATGGCAGATTTGTCAAGAGAAGCATTGTTTAAATCACTAGATTTGTTTTCAGATTTTAGTGAAGAAAAAGCCGGTGATGTCTGTGATATAGAAGAACGTGTTGATAAATATGAAGATGTACTTGGGACATATCTTATGAAATTAAGCAGCCGTGATTTGACAGAGCAGGATTCAGAGACGCTTAACATGCTTCTGCATTGCATAGGAAATTTTGAGAGAATATCAGATCATGCATGCAATCTTGTAAATGCAGCAAGGGAAATGTTTGATAAAAACATGCATTTTTCAGAAAAAGCGGCACTTGAACTAAGAATTTTTACAGAGGCAGTAAGAGATATTGTAAATATGGCTTTTGATGCTTTTAAGGCAGAAGATATCAATGAAGCGACAAAAGTTGAGCCACTTGAAGAAGTTATAGACGATTTGAACATGGAATTAAAAGCACGTCACATACGAAGGCTCAGAGAAGGCAAATGTACAATTGAACTTGGTTTTGTACATTCGGACATAATTACTAATTATGAAAGAATAGCAGACCATTGCTCTAATATCGGTGTCTGCATAATTGAGATAAAGCAGGAAGGTTTTGAGACACATGAGTATCTTGGAATCATGAAACGTGAAGATAATGAGCAATTCAGAAAACAGTATGCTTTATATAAGGAAAAATATAAGTTACCTGAGACAAGAAAATTTACTGAAAATGATATGCAGCCTGCAGCAGTCAAAGCTTGATGATTAATTGGCAGGTATGCGGAATGGAGGAGTTATGGCACTCATATATGTAGTTGAAGATGATAAGAATATTAGCGAAATAGAAAGCTTTGCATTGAAGAATGCAGGGCACCAGATTGTAGAGTGTGCAAGTGGAAAGGAATTTCATAAGCAAGTGATTGAGCGTATACCTGACCTTATTCTTCTTGATATTATGCTCCCTGATGAGGATGGGCTTCAGATTCTTACAAAAATGCGTGCCATACCGGAGACAAGAAGAGTTCCAATAATACTTGTCACAGCCAAAACTACAGAGATAGATAAAGTAAAAGGGCTTGATATGGGAGCTGATGATTATCTTACAAAACCATTTGGTGTAATGGAGCTTATATCAAGAGTCAAGGCACTTCTCCGCCGTGTGGGTGGAATGGAAGAAGAAAAGTTTATAAGAATAGGTCTGCTTTTTATAGATGATGAAAAGCATGTTGCATATGTGGATGATAAGCCGGTAGAGCTTACTTTTAAGGAGTATGAACTTCTTAGGTATCTTGCAATAAATCAGGGAATTGTTCTTTCAAGAGATAATCTTATGGAAAAAGTTTGGAGTTTAGATTATGAGGGTGAGTCGCGTACTTTGGATGTCCATATTAAGACACTCAGACAAAAGCTGGGCGTTGTAGGGTGTTATATTAAAACAGTAAGAAATGTAGGATATTACCTTGATGTAGATGACAGAGGCTGATTATGGGTTTGAAAAAAAGAATTAATATTCAATATATGCTTCTTACACTGCTCGCAATAATTGCAACTGTAGCAATATCAAGTGTTGTGTTTTATGAACTTATAAAAAAGGAAGTCGTCGGAGATTTAAAGACATATACTGATTTGATGGTTGATTCTGATGCATGGAAGATAGTGACTGACCCCGATAACAACAGTATGGAATCGGCATTACAAAATAATAATTCACATCTTCGTATAACGTTTGTGGATGCATCAGGAAAAGCTTTATATGATACAAATGCAGATGTCGGTTATATGGAAAATCACAGGGAGCGTCCAGAGATTGCGAAAGCATTTGAAGATGGCAGTGGTGAGGCAATAAGAAAATCAGAGACAATGGGGAAAAGTGCTTTTTATTATGCGGTAAGGCTTAATAATGGCTGTGTTTTGCGTGTTTCAAAGGAAGTGAGCAGTCTTACGAGTGTTATAGCAAAGGCGGTTCCTGTTATGCTTGTTCTCTGTGTGAATTTGTTTATTTTGTGTGTGATTTTATCAAATTTCCTTACTAAGAGTATAGTAGGACCGATAGAGAGACTTGCGGGAAATCTTGATGCCTCGGATTCTATAAAAGTTTATAAGGAGCTTGTTCCTTTTGTGACTACAATCAGAAAACAACATGAAGATATTATGCGGAATGCCAATATGAGACAGGAATTTACTGCAAATGTATCACATGAGTTAAAGACTCCGCTGACTTCAATTTCGGGATATTCTGAGCTTATAGAGAGTGGTATGGCAAGCGATGGTGATGTTGTCCGTTTTGCAGCAGAAATACATAAAAGCTCTAACAGGCTTCTCACACTTATCAATGATATAATAAGATTATCAGAACTTGATGTTACGGTAAGAGAGGATATATTTGAGAATGTTAATCTGTATGAAATTGCAGAAAGCTGTGTTGATATGCTTCAGATGAGTGCGGATAAACATAATGTGACTCTTTCAATTAAAGGAAGCAACCGGACAGTTAAGGCAAACAGACAGATGATGGACGAACTTATATATAATCTTTGCGATAATGCTATAAGATATAATAATCCAGGCGGAAAAGTTGAAGTTACGGTTGATGAAGATAATGGTAAAACATTTGTTGAAGTTAAGGATAACGGAATAGGAATTCCGAAAGAACATCAGGAACGCATATTTGAACGTTTCTACAGAGTTGATAAGAGCCGTTCAAAATCAACAGGCGGAACAGGTCTTGGCCTTGCTATTGTAAAGCATATTGTTGCAAAACATCCTAATGCTGAACTGAAACTTGAAAGTGAAGTCGGTAAGGGTACAGCTATAAGAGTTGTATTTAATTAATAATTGTATAAATATGTATAATATTATCCAAAATTGTATTAAATGTGAAAAACCCCTTGAATTAAGCGGATTTATGGTGTAGTATGTCAAATATAGCGGGTATACAAAATATACTAACTGTAAAATAATTATATGCTAATGCAGATTATTGCTATATATGCAGGTTTCTGCTGAGGGGAAAAGAGGTTTTATTTTGAAAAATTGGCTGGCACAGGCAGTAAGTAAGCTGGCACTTACAGGAAAGAAATTTACGGGATTTTGTAAAATTATGGCGGTCACACATGCGAAGGCATGTATAATAGCGGGCTGCGTCGTTACTGTTGGAACTACAGGAACAGTTGCAACGGCGGTTTACGTTAATCACGCAAATAATAACAGACAGGTTGTTGTTGCAGAGACAGTTCCTGCAGAGACTGAACCTGCTACATTAAAGGCGGTTGTTACAGAAACAACAACTGAACACACTGAGGAAGTAACAGAAGAGCAAACAGAAGAGCAAATAGAAGAGGAAGTTGCACCTCAGGATATGAACGAAGAACAGATTACAGATATGATTGAATCAGGCGATATTGAGATTATTCCAATTGAAGAATTGGAAATAGTTGATGATAATTCGACTAAACCGGATCGTAATGAAGACGAAGTTATAGACAATACACCGGTGGAGGAAGCACCGAAGTCTGATCAGATATATGAAGTCGGACAGCTTGTTCATGGTATAGATGTATCAAGATGGCAGGGTGATATCGACTGGGCAAGGGTTGCCAATTCCGGAATCACATTTGCTATGATAAAGTGTGGCGGCGGTGATGACGGACTTTATGAAGATAGAAAATTCCAGCAGAATATCCAGGGTGCCCTAGCTAACGGAATTCAGGTCGGCATATATTTTTATTCAGGTGCAAGAGACGTTGAGACTGCGTACAGAGAGGCAAGTTTCTGTGTAAACCTTATAAGAGGATACCAGATTACATATCCGGTTGCATTTGACTGGGAATTAGCATATGGTGATGGCAGCTATGATACTATTACAAAGGTATGTGAGACATTCTGTGATGTAATATCAGCTTCAGGTTATAAACCAATGGTATATTCTAATAAATACCGCTGGTATGATGGATTTAACGGTGCACAGATTTCTAATAAGTACAAAGTATGGATGGCTGCATATCTGAGTGACTATTACTATACATCAAGACGTTGGCAGCTTGGTGATGTGCTTCCGAACTTTGACTATCACTTTGATATGTGGCAGTACGGCGTAACTAATACTGTAGACGGCATTGATGGTTATGTAGATATGAATATCGCATTTTTCGGATATGCAAATTATCAGGTAAACGGGCTTCAGAAACCTAAGATAGAAGTTCCGTCAGATAATGTGACTGTTACAGAATCGGAAGGTGCTTTTGACATATGGAACGGTGTTAAGGCAACGAACTCTATAGGTTATGATGAAGATTTGGATTATGTAATAAAAAATGCCAATGGTGATGAAGTTACTATTGAAGACGCTAATGTGACACCTGGCGTGTATACAATAGAGTATAGTTTCATTGATCCGAAAGAAGGTTATACAAGCAGGAAGGTTACTCTTACTGTATTAAAGAAAGAGGAAGAGACTGAAAAGCCCACAGAAAAACCGACAGAGGGCGAGACCGGAACAGGTGAGAATCCCACAACAAAAGCATCGGAGGAATCATCATCCGGGACGACGGCAGGAGCTGAAAACAAAAATTAATATCATTCGTGTTGAAAAAATGTCATTTCGTGCAAATGGCATTTTTTTTTATGCTGTTTAATGTATAATACTGTTAAGATATATTATCTTCTCGTGATACTTTTATTGTACGTTTGATATTAATAATTTTTATATACAAAGGAGGGACTTGTATGAGATTAATAAAAAAAATTAAAAAAGGAACGGCAGTTATACTGTCAACTGCATTAATGGCGGGACTTGTTCCGTTTATGCCACATAGTGTGAGCAAGGTGCAGGCGGCAGCAGGAAGCAAGAAACCGAGCGTAACGGCGTATGCGACAAAGGAACAGTTGATGGATGAGACATTTACACCGAATTATAAAGGAATATCGGATAATGTCGGTAAGCTGGCATTTGGTAATGATGAAGACGGAAATATACAGGAATGGTATATTCTTGGAAAGGATGGGGGTGTAAATAATGTAAAGGATAATACAATTATTTTTGCAGCCGATTCCATAAAAAAAGAACAGATATTTGAGGACATATCTTCAGGTTCGATAACAAAAACATATAAGGAGGAGTACGGAAATTATGGAAATAATGCTCCGCAAGAAGTATATGCAAGTCACTATGGTGCAAGTGAGTTAAGGAAAGTTCTTCAGGATATGGCAAGAGATGACAATGATACATACTTTTCCGATGCAGAGAAGGATATAATGAATGAGGTAGAAGTAACAACAGAGGATTTAGACTATGAAAGGTATACTATATCGGATAAGTTATATGCTCCGGGTTGTGATTTTTATAATTATCTTAGTCATAAAGAACTGCTGATAGCAGTATATACTAATACAAAGAAAATAGCAAGCAACGTATATTGGGCTGTCGGAGAACCTTTTTGGACACGTACACCCCGATATGGTGGTTCAATTAGCGAACTTGCAGCGAATCCCTATGAAATACAGAATTCGTATCGAATAGAAGGTCATGATGTGAACGAAAAATTAGCAGTACGTCCGCTTGCGAATCTGAATCTGGCAACAGTTCTTTTTGCGTCTTCAGCCACGGCAGCTACTTCTGATTCTGCGGTGTATGGCACAATCGCAGAGGGTACGGCGATGAGACTGCGGATTAATGGAAAGAATAAGGATATAGGTTCTGTGTACTATAACTTTGAGAACGGATATATTAGGGCAACAAAGGGAAGCATTTCTGATACGGTGTCACTTGTGATACAAGGAAACGATGGAACGAATGACTGGTATTACAGTAAAAAAATAGATAAAACGGATACGGTTAAAGTTTCAGATATTCAGAGAGCATTAAATATTTCTGATGATATTGATTGGAGAAATTGTCAGATATGGCTTGAGACAACAGATGAGGACAGAATGACTTATGCTGTACCGGCAGAAATCAGTACGGTTTTTGCAACAAAAGACCAATTGATGGATTCGGTTTTACATTATGATGGAACACCTGATGGTATCGGAAAGCTGGAATTAGGTAAAAATGAAGACGGTGCATATTCTTGGTACATATTGGGAAAAGATAACAATATAGATGGTGATAATACAGTTATTTTTACCGTGAGTCCTTTGGCAACGGGAATCAAGTTTAATCCTGATAATAATGATGTAACATTTCAGGAAGGTATGGGAACATATACATACTATGATTATGTTCCTACGACAGTAAGTTCTGATCATTACGGCGCATGTGAACTCAGACAAAATTTGTTGAGTATAGCTGACAGCAGCAGATTTACCGCGACAGAAAAATCCCTGATGCAGGCTACAACGCTTAATATGTGGGATACATTGAATTCCGATTCATATACTGTTTCCGATAAATTATATGTACCCGGGGGCGGTTATGGTGATTTAGATATAAAGATAGGAACTTTTGACAAAATAATATTGCCAATGAGGACATTTTGGAATAACAGTCAAGACAGTGCATTTTGGCTGCGTACGGCAGGTACAGATCGTGCACTTATAGCTGTTTGCGGTGATAAAGTCGGCTCAAGGTACTTTGAAAGTGCCGAGAATGTTTGTGCAGTACGTGCGGCTTCCAATCTGAATCTTTCATCGGTTCTTTTTGCGTCATCAGCAACAGCATTTTACTCTCAGACCGATGAGGCAAAGGGGACTGTTTACGATGGAACAGCTATGACATTGCGACTTGACGGAGGTAATAAAGATATTGGTTTTGCAGCTTATGATGCCGGAGAAGGAAAGATTATTGCTAAAAAAGGAAAATGCTCAGGTCGTGTGGTTCTTATGGTTCAGGGAAATGACGGAGGAAGTAACTGGTTTTATTGCAGTCCAAAGTTGGATTCAGCAGAGTATGTATGTACATCTTCATATATTAAAGAGGCATTGAATTTATCTGAAGATATTGATTTGTCAAAATGCCACATCTGGCTGGAAACACAGGATGATGATATGGCATATGCCGTAAATGCATTAAGTGGTAAAGTTATAGACAGGATTGATGCGACAATCAATGCTCCAAAAGGAGAAGAAAAGTTTGATACAGATATAAAATGTAATACAGAGGGAATTGCAGATGCAGCAATCACATGGACGGATATACAGGGAAACGCTGTAAGTTCAACGGTGGACTACTACCCGGCTAAGTATAAGGCACATTTAACATTTTCACCTGCCGAAGGTTATGTATTGGCACCATATACGAAGATTTTTATAAACGGAAGAGAATTTGTGGATGAAAAGGTTGTTGATAAAAATGGAATTATTAGTGTAACAGGAGGCTTTGAATCAGATAAACGTAAGATTACAACCATAAAAAAACCTGTAGTTCCTGCTGATAATACATTTACGCAATATTATACAGAGGACAGTATTTTAGATAGTAATGATGAACTTGGAAATACGGCAGGTCTTTCATTTGACGGAAGCATGGAACCTGTTACGGGTGAAATTGATGTTACATGGACTTTAGAGGGAGATTATAATGATAGTCCTTCGGCAGAAAATACTTTCAGATGGAGCTTTGATGTTAGCAAATTAGAAGATTATGAAATAGCTGTAGGATGTGAGACAACAGGTATAGCGGTAATTAAAAATAAAGCGGCTACACCTGTCAGTATTACGGGAACAGATACAGGACTTGAGTATGATGAGTCGGATATTGATGTGTCACAATACTTTACAATCGACAGTAATGCAGGTACAGCGGTCTATTCTTTGGTTTCAAAAGAGACTGACGGTTCGGTTACCGGTGAGGGTACACTTGACGGAAGTATTTTAAATATTAAAAATACAGGAATTTTTAAAGTAAAAGTTATAACAGCGGCAAACGGAAATTATGCGGCTGGTGAAGCTGTAATTACGCTTACTGTGGAAAACGGCACGATATTGTATAACGCTACGGATTACAGCGGCACATATGACGGCAAGCCGCATAGTATAAGCGTTGATGTTATGAGTCCGTCTTCGACAAATGTAACTTACAGTACGGACGGAAAAACTTACAGCACAAATAATCCTGTATTTACCGATGCAGGTGAATATACCGTCTGCTATAAGATTGAAAAGTCAAACTATGACACGGTTACAGGTGAAAAGAAAGTAGTTATTGCGAAAAAAGATCTTGAAGTTAAAGTTGATGACCAGAGGATAGTATGGGGAAATGATATTGATAACACAAAATATAATGTAAGCGGTTTGACAGAAGGCGATGGTATTTCGGAGATTACACTTAAAGCAAGTACAACGGCACTTACAGATAACGGAACAATCAGCGTAAGCAGTATAGCAATTACAAACGATTCAAAGGATGTGACATCAAATTATGACATTGCTTTGTCTGATGGAAAGCTTGTAATTGAACATAATACATCTCTTGTTCCGACAAGGCTTGATGCCCACAAGAAAAAAACTGCTTATGAAGCAGGAGAAATTTTGAATGTTGATGATATTACGGTAACTGCATATTATGAAGACGGTTATAGTGAGCAGATTACAGGATATACAACAAATGCAGACGAATTGGATATGAATACGGTAGGTGAAAAGATTCTTGCGGTATCATATACAAAAAACGGTGATACAAAGACATGTAGATTTAAAATTATCGTTACTCATACACATGGATTCGATAATGCAGTATGGCACAGTGATAGCATAAATCACTGGAAAGAATGTACAAAATCTTATTGTGACAAGAGTGACGGTTATAAAATCCAGGAGATATCCCATACATGTGAATATACTTATACATGGTCGGATGATTATAAGACATGTACTGCAGTAAGAAAATGCAGTATATGTGAGTATACTGATTCAGAGACAGCCGCTTCTGATATTGTGGTAGTACAAAACAGAGATTGTACAAATCCTGAAATTATAGAATATGTTGCTAGATTTAAGAATTCTTTATATAACGATTTTGAGACACAAATAAAAGGAAATTTTGAGGCAGCACCAGCAACAGGACACAACATGTCAGAATGGACATCAAACAGAGACAATACACACAGCAGGATTTGTACGAATTCAGGCTGCACGTATAAGGAAACAGAAAAATGTTCCGGTGGAACAGCCACATATTTCAAAAAGGCAATATGTGATGACTGTAAAGCGGAACACGGAGATTTTAAGGCAGATACGATTAAGCCGACAGGTGAGATTAAGTTAAGTGATAATACATGGAATACACTTCTTAACAAAATAACTTTCGGACGTTTCTTCAGTGCGACACAGAAAGTAACAATTGCAGGAACAGATGACAGTTATAGCAGTGATGGTTTTAATTTATCTGAAGATGTGGTTAAGATTTCATATCTGATTGCAAGCGGAGACGAAGCAAAGGTTTATACAACAGATGAACTTGAAAAGAGATTCACAGCGGGAGAATTTAAGAATTACAAAGCATCATTTAATGTTAATCCCGATAACAAGTATGTTGTTTTTGCAAGAATTGAAGACCACGCAGGAAATGCAACATATATTTCATCAGATGGTGTGGTAATTGATTCAACTACACCTGTTATAGATGGTGTTGCAGAAGGTGAAATCTACTGTGAAAAGGTAGAATTTACTGTATCAGATGACAATTTTGACAAGGTGACTGATATAATCGGTGATGATGTGCAAACGCTGACATCAATTAATGGCAGATATATTTTAGCAGATGGAATGCATAAGGTAATCGCTTATGATAAAGCAGGTAACAGCACAGAGGTTAATTTTGTTGTAAATGCAAATCATACCGTAAGTGAATGGATGACAGATAAAGAGGCAACAATTGAAGAGACAGGAAGCAGACACAAAGAATGTAAGGTTTGCGGAACAATTCTTGAAAAAGCTGATATTGAAAAACTTGTGCCGTTGGAATATAAGATTATTGCCGGTGCAGATAGTTCATGGCCACAGAATACTGATATGAATCTTGTGATAAAAGGAAATGGTGATTTTGCCAAGTTCATAAGAATTAAAGTGGATGGTGTGAGCGTTGATGCCATGAATTATACAGTTGCAGAGGGCTCAACAATAATCACATTAAAGCCGGATTATATTAAGACATTGTCTGTAGGAAGCCATGTATTTGAAATTATATGGAAAGATGGTATAGCATCTACAAGTTTTACAATTGTCAATAATGAAGTTGCAGATACAAATAATAATCAGGGTACAGATATTACACAGACGGGAGATACAGCAAAGCCGGTTCTTTGGTCAATGCTTTTCATGGTATCGTTTGCTGGATTTGCAGTAATGTCTGGAAGAAAAAAGAAGAACTGTAAATAATAATAAGTAATTGTAAATCAAGGCTCCGCTGGCACTTATGTGTTGGCGGAGCCTGTTTATTAACCTTGTAATCCGGCAGTCTGACGAATCATATCCTCTACGACAATATCATAAATTTCACCGACAGTGTTGCAATATTCAAGGATTTTCCATGGTTCATTTGTATGAAAATGAATCTTTACTAAATCTTCATCTCCGGCAGCGATAAGGCTGTTGCCTTCAAAATGTTCTGTTATGTAATCGGAAATTTCATCTTCATCCAAATCTTTGTCTCTTTTGTCAATTAAAAGCTGGGTGTCATAACGATATGCGAACTGATCGTCCTCCGCATCTATACTGTGAATTTCTGACATAAAAAATCCGCCTTTCTTTGTATATGTATTCTTAATCTACGCTATTATGACATAAATTTTGCATATATTCAAGAAATTTAATTCTCAGTATCATTAAGGGCAGAATTATATTCTTCTTCCGAATAACATTCCAATATCTTATCCTTTGGGACATTAAGTTTAATCATGTTTTTGATAGCTTTGGTATTTGCTATTTGTGTTCCTTGGCTAATACCTCGCTCGACTCCATCATTAAATCCATCGTCATAGCTGATATTTTTCTCATTTTTTATATGCTGTTCTTCGTTATATTCTGTCAGAATCATGTCACGCACCTCCGCTGTATGCACTGATAATACTTCTTTTAGAATATTATGGCTTATGGCTTGGTTAATTGCAAGTGTAACGGCTGTGTTAATATCATTTTCCTGTGATACATAATCACGGATTAGCCCGATAAATGCTGCATAATCGTGGAGCAGCCTGCATTTTTCCATCAATTCAGCATTATTACCAATATTTATGTTAATCATATGAGCGGTGATTTCCATTGCCGGTTGGAAAATAAATTGGGACGTTTTATCTTCCGTAGTGTTGCAGATTTTAGAAAACGCATCCGACAGCCTCAGCGTACACCTTTCCAGCATCTCCTGACGACCGTTGTAAAATATTATATAGCGTGGTATTGGAATCTGTGCCCGTTTTGATGAGTAGATGTCGATATTATTTTCAGCCACATACTTTTTATAAAGACTTGAAAAATAAAACAATCCACGGAGCGGCATGTTTGGGTTGAATGTGCTCTGATGCTCAAAAAGTGACATCTCACTTCCAAGAATAAAAGATATGTCATTCTTATAAGACATATAGACAATATCTTCAAGAGTAGTAACGGTTAAATCAGATACATCCGTATAGTCAGTATCGTTCAACGCATTATACAAAGATAGTAAATCCTTAGGATTTTTAAAGATAAACCGAAACAGGGCATCTTTATGGTTCCGGTTCAAAAATGGTTCATTGATCAATAGGCAGTCCTCCTTATATATTTATTATTGCATTAATATATTATTACATGTCATATGCTTTATCAATACTTTTATGATATTTTTTATATCAATTATGTTATACGAGTGAAAGCCTGAGAACATCTCACCAATATTCCCAGACTTTCACATTACACTTCTTATTTATGACCTTCAATACATATCCAGTTATCATCTTCCTTTATATGCACTTTAACATCTATAAATCCAGCATTTTCAAATAATTTTTTATATTCGTCAGGTGTTGGATTATACAGATTAAATTTTTTTATATTTTCCAAAATCTGCACATCTAATCCATCTTTGCCATAAATATCAGCCACAAGCAAAAAAGTCCCATCTGTTTTCAGAACTCTGTACACCTCTTTTAAATTTTCCTGCGGATGTGGCCAGAAATAAAAACTTTCAACCGTAATTATTTTATCGAATGAATTATCCAAAAATGGAAGGCACTCAACAGACGCTTCAATTATGTCTGTTTTTCCGTTTTTTACAGAATCATAATTAGTTTCCTTTGACATTTCAACCGATGTAGACGAATAATCAACACCAGTTAAATGACCTGACACGACACTGTCACTCATTCTTTTTAATGTGGCACCTCCGCCACAGCCAATGTCAAGTATTATGTCACTTTCATTTATATTCCAATGTTCCAACGCCCAGCCCGTGACTGCATAATGACTCTCATTCATGCGTTCCAGCATTTTTTGGCCGTCATCACCTGTTGGCTTTCTCGGATTTCCAGAGTCTGTAATCTGTTGCTGTGTGCGAATTTCAGAATTAATATCTATGTTACTCATATATTTTCACCTCAAAATACTTTTTCATATTATAACACATTAAAAAATCATGACCACCAGCTCAGCTGGTGGTTTACTCTGCGGCTACAAGCCTGTGGTACTAGCCGGCTCTAAAGAGCCATTGAAGATTTGCCATATGCATAGCTACCACTGGCAAGCCCTAAAGGGCTTTAGATTATGCCTTATTTACCGGCTCACCAGTAAACGGGTCGATGTATTCCTTCAGTGACATCTGATCATATTCCAAATCTTCCTGCATCTAATTTTTTACATACTCTTCAATTTTCTTTGCATTCTTACATACTGTGTCGACATAATATCCTCTGCACCAGAAATGTCTATTGCTATACTTATACTTCAAATTTGCATGTCTATCGAATATCATCAAAGAACTCTTTCTTTTCATATCCCATTATTTCCGATACAATGTACTTCGGTGGTATACCCGCAAACATATGAACATAATCTGGCATACACTCTGCTGCTATTATTTCTACACCTTTTCTTTTACATAATTCACTCAATATGTGTCCTATATCTGCTCTTATTTGCTTGTATATAACCTTTCTTCTGAACTTTGGTGCAAATACTATATGATATTTGCATGTCCATTTCGTGTGTGATAAACTGTTGTTATCCATTCGGATACCTCCTTGTTGTATTGAATTTGGTTGGCGAACCTTAAACTCATTATAACATGAAGGTTTTTTCTTGAAGCTAAAGCTTTCTGGGAACACACCTGCATAGCAGGTGATTTATTTTTATTGCCGATACAAGAAAAAGTCTCGGAAGCCGCTTGTTTAGTGGATTCCAAGACTTGTGGCTCTTACTCAAACTCGACAAGTTGTCCTTATACATTAAACTGTTTTGCTTAAGTTTTATTCAAATTCTGCCGATATATTACTTTATTTACATATTTTATTTTGGCTTACTGATTCTCTGTTGCCAAAGTGTTGCCACGTAAATTACACTCTAATGTTTCTTATTAATCTCATTGTATTCATTATAACTTCTAAAAATAGAATCACTTAATCGTGTACCAGATGAAATTAATTTTGCAAGAACTTTCAACTGTTCTTTACATGCAATACTATCTGTCGCATGTGGATAATTAATAGTATGATCAATTTCTCCCCATATTTCTTCAAATAATGTCCTTACTTGTATCTCACAGCAAATCGGTTGACTATTATTGTTATACGGTCTAATGACATAATGAACACTTGTGTAAAACGTTTCTTTGATTTCGTGTCTAATGCCAAGGTCGTCATATGTCTTAGCAGTTTCAGGATCCCATGTATATGCTTTGGGCTCCTCCATCAATTTCCATTCTTTTCTCTCATTTATTTGTCTCATTATCTCATTATGTATTATCTCAAATTGATCCTGATACAAATATAAAATTCTTACTCCAATCAGATCTGTTACTTCATTTCGGAAATTAGAAATAGTTATTTTTCTTCCACTTTGTATTTTCCTTTGTAATTTATCTCTCAAATGCTCTGCATCTTTAATTCGTGATTTTATTGAATGAATCACCGACTTATCGTCTATAACAAACCCCGGCCACTCCAAAAAGAAATTTTGAACTTGTTGTTTAAATCCTTCGAGTTCGTATTTAAGTAACTTATCATTTTTATAGAAATCCACTATATCATTAATATTTTTTTCATTTGAATTCATACCAGTTACAATGCCTCCGTACGCTCGATAAATGCCGTTGCAAATTCAATATATTTATCCTTTATCTCCCTATAACGCCCAAAACTTCCTCTGTTTACATCTATCATTTGTTCCTTTAGATATTCTGGTTCTGTTTGTTGTAATCTTGTAAATACATCTGGTACCTCCCAAATAGCACATTTTAATGCTTGCGCAACCGATGGATATGTATTATGTGTATGCATAATTGCTCCTCCTGCGATTGGCATATTAATATCATCAATTTGAACCTTATTATCTTCTTTTATATATTGATTAATTATTTGTGGTATTCTCTTAGCATAACTATAATGTGCATCGGCCAATTGATATTCGTTATCTCCTTCATATTTTTTAGCATTATAAAGTGTATATCCCAAAAATTGTACAAACTTCCTCGGAAATTTTTCTCTTTTTTCCTCTGAAATCAATCGGTATATTACATTTAGCTCTTTTCCCCACAATTCAAGAGAATTGCCTATATTCCTTATTCCATACAAGCTAAACATATCTGGTTGAGCTGGTATTATAAATCCATCAACTGTTGAAATGATTGTTTTATTTAATATGCCCAGACTTGGCGATGTATCCACTAAAACAAAATCAACATTCAGCATATCTGCATATCTTTCACACAATCTTCTAATATATGTTATAGTCCTAATACTTAAATTATCACTTTGATATAAACCACTCCATCTTTCGGATATTCTATTTTCAAATTGATGTATAGAAAGTCGTCCGGGAATCATATATACATTATCTCCAACACATTTTGCTGGTGGCAAACTTTCAATGTCATTTACACCATCTTCTGCTGGTTTTAAGAGAAAATGTATTGACCTTGTTTCGCTTATTATCCTCGAAAAATCCTCTGGATTTTTTCGCCTAGCATCTTCAAAATCATCAATATATGCATCTTCCTCTTGCCAAATTTTTTCTAATTCTCCTTCTCGTATTGCACTTATAGTTAAATTACACTGAGGATCCAAATCTACAAACAGCACTCTTTTCCCCATTAAGCCCAGGGCTTTACCTAAATGAAACGATAATGTGGATTTTCCAACCCCCCCTTTATTATTAAACACTGAAATAATCTTCATATTCATTCCTCCAATTAAAATGTTAAATATACTCATAACTATGATGTGAGTGTCAAAAGTAATTTTACCACTCACTGATATTACAAATTGTTTTGTTGTATTACAATTTTTGCAATTCTATCCATCTATTTTATTGTAATCTATGTTATAACCTATCGCTTTTAATTCTTTAAGAACTTGAAACTTCCACTCACTTTTGTTGGAATATACCACTCCTTGCAAATCCGAAGGGAGTTCTATATTTTCATCCGAAATCAAAACCACATTTTGCCTCCCTAGTTTTCCTGCAAAATATCCAGCCTCAAAAACAACATTTTGTCTGGCTCTTGGACTATCTGCTAATTCGTTTTTACCCTTGCCAAAATCATCTGATGTAAATAAGCATATTGCTCCTTTAACATCACTATATGTTTCAATTTTTTCAATAATAGTTGCTCCCCGATTAGCCTGCTCACTTAATATAACAGGCTTTATTCCCTGCCTCTCTATAACCCTTGCGACAGCCTCTTTTAATTCTCCATCATGTCCGTGTACTATAAATACTTTTGAATAATCATTCTTTAGCATTTCTTCTTGATCTAAAAATTCATTTTCTTTCATATCATCTAAATACTGTTCAAAAATTGCCTTAACCGCACACAAATCATCCTTACATGCCTTTATAAATTCATTTTCGGATGTATCAAATGTATAGCACATTAATGAAAATGGAAATGACTTGAAATTCTGCACTTCATAACTTTTTTCTCCGTATTTCTTTATCAAAAACCTCTCTGCTTTTACATGCCATGCTTGGAACTTTGGTGACGATGAGCTTACATTTTGATTCATCAATTCATCTATCTCATCATATATTTTCTTAAATTTCTTATATTCTCCCATATATTTTCTCCTTTATTTTATAAAAAAAATTTGTTAATTTATTTGCGAAATATA
>OHNP01000573.1_pt1 | contig 20608 bp, 13 predicted proteins | sample 1569531 | NCBI WGS metagenome assembly OHNP01 (sample SAMEA3879587, study PRJEB24766) | human gut metagenome | biome: human-associated habitat; feature: feces | place: USA | collected 1985/1987
GGCTGCATATGGTGCGCTTGACCTGCTGGTGGTTGGAAGATTCGGTTCGACGGCGGGGCTTTCAGCCGTATCAACAGGCAGCCAGGTGCTCAATCTGGTTACATTTGTGATAACAGCACTTGCTATGGGGGTCACAGTGCTTATTGCCAGATATATAGGCGAAAAGAACACGGATCAGATAGGAGAGCTTCTTGGAGGTGCCACGACTATATTTGCAATACTTGCGGTTACATGGATGGTTGTTATATTTTCTTTTTCGGCAAGACCGGGAGAAGAATCAGAAAACCAGAGTATTAAGGCTGGAATGGCTGTGTGTCATATATTTGTTCCGGGATTTGATAATATGAGTGAGGAACAGCAGATTCATATGGCACAGACAATTGACTATCCGGTAAGAAAGACCGCACATGCAATGGAGTATGCACTGCTTGCAGGACTTGTATTAGGTGTGGTTACAGCAGTAGTAATTAATATAAGATATGTTGCATTTTCTCATATCAGGTGTTAGTATAATTAACTGCTGCGTAGATTTGGCGTGATTTAAAGGCTGTATTACGTGCAAAAACTAAAGTTAATTATACCTGATATGAGGAAATTTTTTATGGATATGACAAGCGGTTCTTTGTGGAAAAAGATAGTTCTTTTCAGTATACCGCTTATGATGTCGCAGGTTCTTGAGGTTCTTTTTAATATGTCCGATGTGGCAGTTGTCGGTAAATTTGCAAGCTATGAGGCACTTGGGGCGGTTGGTTCGACTACAATTCTGGTGACGCTTTTTACAGGATTTCTTATAGGAATGGGTTGTGGTGTCAATGTAATAGTGGCAAGGCAGCTTGGTGCAAGACAGCACAAAGATTTGAAAGATACAATTCAAACAGCATTTATTCTGTGCCTGATTGTTGGAATTATTGTAAGCATTATATGTATTTCATGTGCACATTTATTGCTGAATCTATTAAATACAAAAGAAGAACTTATAGACGGTGCGATGCTTTATTTCAGAATATATGCACTTGGTATGCCTGCCATGGCAGTATACAACTTCGGTAATGCTGTTATGAGTGCCGGAGGAGATACAAAGCGTCCGTTACTCTATCTATTTATAGCAGGAATAGTAAATGTATGCCTTAATCTTATATTTGTTATCGGATTTCGTCTGGCAGAACAGGGTGTAGCAATGGCTAGTATTATTTCACAGTATATTTCAGCTACACTTATTATGACTAATCTTTTGCGAAGAAATGATGTGTGCAAGCTTCGCCTTTCGCAGGTAAGAATAAACAAGAATGCAGCAAAAGCGATTCTTATGCTTGGAATCCCGGCAGGAATCCAGAACGCAATATTTGCGATTGCAAACCTTTTTATCCAAACAGGTGTGAATTCATTTGATTCTGTTATGGTTTCGGGCAATTCCGCAGCTGCCAATTTTGATGCACTTATATATAATGTAATGTCAGCGTTTTATACAGCGTGTTCAAGTTTTATGGGGCAGAACATGGGTGCCGGAAATAAAAAGAGAATGCTTCACAGCTATTTTATAAGCATTGCATATTCATTTTGTGCGGCAGGAATTCTTGGAACTGTACTTTTTGTGTTTGGACGCCAGTTGTTGTCGTTGTTTACTAGTGAGCCAGCTGTTATAGACGCCGGGATGGCAAGAATAAAGATTATGGCTTTTTCGTATGCGGTATCTGCATTTATGGATGCATCAATTGCTGCATCGAGGGGTATAGGAAAGAGTGTTGGGCCTACAATTATTGTTATAAGCGGTTCGTGTGTATTCAGGGTTGCATGGGTATATACAATATTTGCATATTTTCACTCTATACCATCATTGTATCTTGTCTATGTATTTTCGTGGACAATTACAGCTATAGCAGAAATAGCATATTTTGCATACAGCTTCAAACATTTGAATGTAAGGGGAAGATATAAGTGTATTATTTATACATACTTTAATAAAACACATACGCAAAAGTCTTTTCTTTTTCTTATGGGTATTTTTAGTTATTAGTTCACTGCGTGTTTTATTAATGGTAAGCGTGATAATGAAAGGAAGTGTGTGGTTAAAAATATAATTTAGTAAAATGTTCGGAGGGTTTTATGCGATTTAACAAATTATTTAGAAAGGTATTTGCGGCAGTTTCTGCGGTTACTTTGATTGTATCGGGGATGCCTGTAGGATTAGGCGTTACGGCAAAGGCCGCGGATACTCAGACGAGAAAAATAACGTATTCGTTTTCAGCGAATTCAAGTAAGAAAGCACCTGCAGCAGGGGAAATTCTTGATGGAACAGCCGGAGAGTCCGGCGGCATTTTGTATGTGTCACGGGATGCAGGAAACAGTGGTGTTACATATGACAGTGACAAACTTCGTTTCAGACAGGGAAGCGTATTATATCTTCCGGTAAAAGATGACACAACAAAAGTAAAATATGAGCAGTTATGTTCAAATGCTGCAACTGACAGACCTGTATATATCGGCAGTGCTGACAGCGGATATTCTGTTCAGATGAAGACAACAACACAGTCTGTAACAGTGGATGATATTACAGGTTATATTGTTGAAAAAGAAGGACAGAAGTATCTTCCTGTTATATCAGGCGGAGATGTTAAGGTCAGAACAATGGCTTTGACAGAATATAATCCGATTATAAATGTCACAGTTACAGGTACAGTGGCAAATGCAGCAGAAAATGGAATTACAGAGATTAAGTTTGACAGTCTTACAGACAGTTCTGCAAAGACGGTTACTGCACAGGTTGACAGCAACGGCAAGTATTCCGTTGTATTAAAGAGAGTAAACGGCAGTGCCAAGTACGAAGTATCAATAAGTGCTGTAGGATTTAAGATTAATGATACCGATAACGGCAATATTCTTGAACTTACAGGTGAAGATGCTACGGCTGTTAAAGACTTTGAAGCAGTTGCTGATGCAGTTGCAACAGTTTCAGGAAGTATTATGGGAATTCCGGCAGATGCTGTAAAAGGAACAGTTTCAGTTAAATTTGTACCTGATAATTCAAAGCTTTCAACGATTGATGTTGATGTAAAAGCACAGACAGACGGTTCTTACAGTTTTTCAAATGTAAGTATTAATTCAAGCTCAAACTATTCAGTAGTATTAGGCGGCGTTGACGATTATGAAGTTACAGAAAAGTTAAACAAGGCAGCAGGAGATTATACAGATGTAAAAATTGCTGCAACACAGAGAGCAAAGGTTAATGTTTCAGGTAAGTTCGTAACATCAGACGACAAAGCTTCAGATGTTACAAAGATTACATTTACAAACAAATCAGACAGTAGCTATTCTTATTCATTCAATGTAACAGGTGACGGATACAAAGCACAGTTAAGAGCAGGCGAGTACGATACATCAGTTGTATCTGAAAAGTATACCGCATATGACCATGTAAGTGTCGGCAGTGCAGATGTTTTGAATGATGTTTATCTTGAAACAGAAGCAGATACATCACCTGTTGAATATCAGGCTGAGGTAAAAGTGGGTAAGGGCCAGCAGTTTGAGACTATAACAGATGCAGTTAAGTATATAGGCAGAATGACAAGAACAACAGAGAGAGTAACAATTATTCTTACAGATGCTTTATACAGAGAGCAGGTTATGGTTGATACTCCTTATGTTACTATTTCAAGTGAAGCAGGCTCAACAATAACATGGTATTATGGTTCAGGTTATACTTATTACAGTGCCGATATGAACGGTTATTACAGTGAAGCAAGAGCAGTTGATAAGTATGAAAAAGGAGTTGAAATCGGAATGGGTACAGGCCACTGGGGAGCAACAGTTAATGTACTTCCTACAGCTACAGCGTTCCGTTCAGAAGGTGTTATATATGAAAGTTCATTCAACAGATATATGACAACAGAAGAAGTTGCAGATGGCGTAGGCAAAGGTGGAGATAACTCTAAGGTTGACCGTTCTAAAGCAACAGATGCCGATATCAAACTTTATAAAAATAAGGAAAGAGCATGTGTTATTTTCATTGAAGCAGACCAGAGCGAATTCAAGGACTGCCAGTTCTTAAGTTCACAGGATACAATGTTTACAGGAAATAATACAGAGCATACATATTTTAAGAATTGTGTCATCGAAGGTACAACAGATTATATCTGCGGTGATGGTAGTGCGGTATTCGACGGCTGTACATTAAGCATGTATGGATACGGTGACAAAGCAGCTTCAGGAAGTATCATTGTTGCGTCAAAGGCACTTTCACAGTTAGGTTATCTTTTCAACAACTGTAAAGTTGTAAAGACTTCTTATCCGGGAATTAACAACGGTATAACAAAGACATATTTTGCAAGACCATGGAGAGCAGATTCAAAGGTTGTATTCTTAAATACAGAAGTTGAAGATGCTAATACTATCGCTCCTGCAGGATTTACTTCAATGAGTAATGTAACACCTGCAAAGGCTAAGTATTATGAATATAATACACATCTTGCAGACGGAACAAAGGTAAGCACTTCAAGCAGAGCTGCAGGCGTTAATAAGATGACTGATGAAGAAGCATCAGCAGTAAAACTTGAAGATTACTTTGAGGGTTGGACACCTGCATACTATACATCAGGAGATGTTAAGCCGGAACCGGTTGCAGCAGACTACACAGCAGTAGATGCGGCTGTTAAGGCAGCAGAAGCCCTCAACAAAGATGATTATGAGGATTTCTCAGCAGTAACAAAGGCAATCGAAGCAGTAGACAGAACACTTACATCAGAAGAACAGGCAAAGGTAGATGCAATGGCAAAGGCAATAACAGATGCAATTAATGGTCTTGTTAAAAAGCAGCCTGTTGTTGAACCTGACGATCCAGGTAAGACAGACATCAAAGTTGACCTTGATGGAAATGAAGATACTGCTGATTTCAAGGATATTGCATCAGTAGGTGACATAAAGGTTAAAGATGAAGAAGGCAAAGACCTTACAGTAAGTGAAATTAAGTTAAATGTTGAGAAAACAGCAGCTTCAACATCTGAAAAGATTGATGCGGCTATTGCTGAAAAGAATATCAAGGGATTCGATTCAAAGAATGCGGATTATTATGATATTTCACTTAAAACAACAGACGGAAAAGTTGTTAAGCTTTCAAGCGGTAAGATTAAGATTACTATGTCATACAAAAAAGGAATCAATGCAGCAGAGTACAATCTGTATGTATTCCATATGAATAACAACGGAGTTCTTGAAAGTGTAGCAGTTACAGCAGATGAAAATAGTTTTTCATTCGAGGCAGAGTCATTCAGCCCATATGCTGTAGTATACGCAGCAAAGGATTCAGGAAGCGATATAACACCATCAACACCTGAGAATCCAGGAAATGATGAGACACCAGGTACAACAGAGACACCAGGTACAACAGAGACACCGGACTCAACTGTAACACCGGATTCATCAGTTTCAACAGGTGACAGCTTAGGAATGTTCATGTATATGATAATTCTTGCTGCTGCATTGGCAGGAATGGCAGGAGTAGTCGTATACGACAGAAAAAGAGCAAAATAAAAACTGTTTGTAAAAACAGATAATAAAATTATAATCCCATAACAGGGTAAACACCCCCTCCCGATATTGAATCTGCGAAAGCAGACAGATGTAAGGAGAGGGTGTTTTTGTATTTTTTTTGGGGACAAATTGATATAAAAAAAGGGCTGCCATACGCAGCCGCTGTCATTTGGTTTAAAAATTTATTTTAACCTGCTATGTTATTTTGAATGGTAATAACAATAGTATAATAATATTTATTATTATAAATGTCAATAGTAAATAACATAATTCCTAAAATTATTAAATGACAAATGTCAAACAATAACTTAAAAGAGAATATACATGATTCAAACTGAAATGTCAAATCAATATAAAAAATAATGTCATTTAATAAGGACAAAAATATTGACAATATATATTAAATGGGTTACTCTTTTACCAGATAGTAACAGCTAATAAACATAAAATTATTTTAAAGTAAGAATGTGGAGGTAAAATTAATGGATTTTAACAGAAAGTGCAGTGAAAATTATTGTTTAGGGCTTGACGTTGGAACAGCAAGCGTGGGGTATTGCGTTATAGATGAAAATGGAAAGTTGTTTAAAATTAACCGAAAAGGTGATAACGGAAATAATAAAAGGAACAGTTTATGGGGAGTACGGACATTCAAGTCAGGAGAGCCTGCAAAAGGCTGCCGTATAAACAGAAGTACGAGACGAAGATATTCAAGAACACATACACGAATTTTAGAGTTAAGAAAAATAATGTCGGATATGGTATGCAAAGTTGATGAAAATTTCTTTGCAAGATTGGATGAATCATTTTTGTGGAAAGAGGATAAAAGTGATAAGGCAAAATCTGATTACATATTATTTGCAGACAAGGATTGTACAGACAAAGATTATTACGAGAAATATCAAACTATATATCATTTAAGAAAACACTTATTAGGGACGACAGAAAAAGCTGATGCAAGATTTATATATCTTGCATTGCATCACATGCTCAAGTATAGAGGAAACTTTTTATATGAAGGTCAAAAATTTACGGAACTTGATGATTTTAAAATCATTTATGAACAGTTTTTAACTTCATTAAAGGAATATTTAGAGATAGAGTGTAATTATGATCAAATTTCTTGTGAGGAAATTGAAAAAAAATTAAAAGAAAAAAAATCCAAAAAAGAAAAATATAATGAAGTATCGGAAATATTGAAAAAACTTGGATTAGACAAAAAGTATGCAGAAGCAGTAGCCAATGCGATTATAGGATATAAATTCAATGTTGCAACAATTATTAATGATAAGAATCTGTGTGATGAAAATGGTAAAGAAATGAGTGTTAGTTTTGCATCAGCAGATTATGAAGAGGAAGAACAAAAATTATCAGATGAACTTGGTGAAAAATTTTCTGTTATAGAAAACTTGAAAAGATTGTATAGCTGGTATGTGATAAAACAGATTATGCAGGGAAGTGACAAAAATCGTGTAAATTATTTATCAGAAGCAATGGTCGCAAAATACGAAAAACATCATGCAGAATTGAAAGAACTAAAAGAATTATTCAGAGATTATAAAACACAGAAAGAATATAGTGAATTTTTTCATAAAGAATTAAAAGCAGAACAAAAAGACGGTAAAATGAGTCCGGCATTTTTAAAAAGTTTCGGAAAGATTAAAAAAGGAGAGTATGTCCCTAATTATGCCAATTATATTAAGGGAATGAAACGATGCGGTGATACGCAATCAAAGGCAAGAGAAAATTTGTATAAATGTATTAAGGCATTATTAGGTGATGTTGCAAAAGATGATGAAAGATATATAAGAATATGTGCTGAAATGGAAAATGATTCATATCTTGAAAAGATTAATGATGTAAGTAATTCAGTTATACCATATCAGTTGAACGAAATGGAAATGGAAAAAATATTGGATATTCAGGGGGAATTTTATCCTGAATTAAAGAAGAACAAAGAGTTAATTTTGAAAATGTTAACTTCAAAGATACCGTATTTTGTGGGACCGTTAAATCCTGGCAGCAGGTTTGCATGGATGAGCAAAAAAGCCGGAATGGAAAATAAATCAGTATACCCGTGGAATGTAGAAGAGGTTGTTGATGTTGATAAAACGGCAGAAAAATTTATAACAAGAATGACTAATTATTGTACCTATTTGCCGGATGAAAAGGTACTTCCGAAACATTCGATAATTTATCAGTGGTATGAGGTTTTGACGGAACTTTCTCAAATAAGTATTGATAAGATAAAGTTAGGAAAAGAAATTAGAGATGATATAATACAGAACCTTTTTTTGAAGAAAGTTTCTGTATCGGGGGAGAATTTAAAAGAACATTTAAAAAAATCGGGTACATATAATGATATTGATAACAGGGTTATAAGGGGATATCAGGGTGGAGACAATTTTGCAAGTTCTATGAGCAGTTATATAACATTTAAAAAGATATTCGGTGAAATAAATATGTCTAATATAGATATGATTGAACAGATTATCTACTGGCTTACAATATTTGATGACAAAAAAATCATTAAAAGAAAGATTGAACAGAATTACAAAGATAAAATAAATGATTCTCAGTTAAAGAGAATATTGAAAATTAAGTATACAGGCTGGGGACAGTTGTCTAAAAAATTCCTTACAGGAATTAAAGGTGATAGAGGACATACAATTATAGAAATGCTTGAAGAGGGCGATTTAAGATGGAAAGAAATTCCTAATCTGATTCAGATTATTAATAGAGATGAAAACATAAAAACTGTTATTGAGGAAAACAGGTTAAGGTATAACGGTGAAGATGATTTGCCGGATATTATTGATAAATTGCATACGTCGCCTGCAAATAAACGCGGAATAAAGCAATGTATGAAAGTTATTGAAGAAATAATAGAGTATATGGGCAGAAAACCTGAACAGATATTTATTGAATTTGCAAGGGAAGAGGGGGAAAAAGTAGAGACAAAAAAGGTAAAGGATAAGCTGGATAAAGCTATAGGCAAGTTAAAACAAGAATTTAAAGACTATTATAATGATGATATTAAACAAGAATTAAAAGATAATGAGAAAAGACTTGATGAGGAAAAAGTAAGGTTATATTTCTCGCAGAACGGCAAGAGTTTGTATTCTGCTCCAAGTGCAGGTAATCAATTAAGCCTTGATAATCTTAATCAGTATGATGTAGACCATATTATACCTTATTCAATCAGTCAAGATGACAGTATGGATAACAAAGTTCTTGTTGAAAAGATTGAAAATCAGAACAAAGGAAATAGGATTGTTTCAGACGCATTTGGAAATAAAGCTGATTATAAGGAAATGCAAAATTATTGGGAGATGTTATATAAAGCAGGACTAATATCTGAGAAAAAATATAATAATCTTAATAAATCACTTGATGAAGTATTTTCTAAAGGATTTATTAACAGACAGCTTGTAGAGACAAGACAGATTGTAAAAAATGTGGCAAATTTAATAAGTGATTATTATGATGATAAGATTGAAGTAATAGAGGTAAAAGCACAATTAAGTTCATATATACGCAACAAATTTACGCAAGAAAAAAAGGATGATGATGGATTTTGGATTGAGAATACAGAAAATGCAATGTTTTTTAAGAATCGAGGATTAAATGATTATCATCATGCACATGATGCGTATCTTGCGTGCATAATAGGTCTTTATATACAGAAAGTATATCCGGGATGGAAAAATGAATTGAATTTTAAAAAGTACAGACGAGAATTTGAAAAGTATTATGAAGAACAAAAGAAATATAATACCAAATCAAAAAAGGAAATATATATTTCAATGCTTAGCAGATTTACAAAGAATTATGAAAAAGCAGGGTGGAACGGTGAAGAAATTATTGAGTATATGAGAAAAATCTTTTGTTACAGAGATGTAATGATTTCTAAAAAAACAGAAGAAAATACCGGTAGTTTTTATAATCAGACAAGATATCCAAAAGAGAAATTGGATGGAAATAAGAAAGAAACTAAACTTATTCCATTAAAGAGTGGAAATAATCTAAGAGGAAAAGAGGGACTTAAAGAACTTTCGGTAGAAAAATATGGCGGATACCAGGGTGGCGAATGTGCATATTTTGTTCTTGTAAAATATTATACTGTTAAAAAGAAAAAGAAAACAGAAGAAAAGCAGTGGAAAATGGAGTTTGTCGGTATTCCTACATATATTTCGTATGAGATTAATAAAGGAAATATCAATTTAAAACAATATGTATGTGATAAGTTAAAAAATGATACCGTAGAAATATTAAGAGGTAAAATTTGCAAATATCAAGAACTTATGGATGAAGAAGGTAATAGATATTTTCTTGTTGGACCTACAGAAGTTGCTAATGCAAAACAATTTGTTCTTGGAAGCAGGTATCAGAAATTTAACAGATTATATTCATATATTAATAGTGAAAACTGGCACTATATAAGAACGGATGAACTTGAAAAAGAAATAGATGAGTTCTTTAAGCTGCTTCAGAATAAGATACATAATGAGTTTAAAGGCTATATCAAGGATATAGATAAAGTTATAGGAGCAGATACATCAAAGCTGGATATAGATAAAAAAATAGATTACTTTAATGAAATATATAAAATAGTACAGGCTAACAGTAGCCGTCCAGCTGTATCAAAATTCAATATTGCCGGCATAAGCGATGGGCTCGGAAGGAAAAGAAGCCTTCCTTTTAAGGATAAAATAATAATAGTTGACAAGTCAGTGACAGGAATTTACGAAAGGAGAACATGCTTTGAGTTGGAGAACGGTGGTAATACAAAGTCATGTTAAGTTGAGCTATAAAAATGATTTTATGATTGTTCGGGGTGATGAAGTTAAAATGATACATCTGAGTGAAATTAAAAAAGTTATCAGGATATGTAAGAGAAATGGAATTTTTTGATTCGACAAACCGTGAAGGGCATGCTGCAAAAGTATATTTTAACAGTCTGTTCGGAAAGGGATTTTCAAGAGATGATATGAGCTCCGTAAATGCGGCATTAAATTATGGGTATGGGATTTTACTTTCCAATTTTAATAAAGAAATAGTTGCGGATGGTTATCTTACGCAGCTTGGAATAAAGCATATTAATGAATACAATCCTTTTAATCTGACGTGCGATTTAATGGAGCCTTTTCGTGTTCTTGTTGATGAAATTGTATACAATAATATAGAAAAAACATTTGATAAAGATTTTAAACTGTTGTTGGTTGATGTTCTTAATAGGAAAGTTATGTATTGTGGGCGTGAATACTATCTTACAAATGCAATTCAGATTTATCTTGATAAGATATTTGATGCTATTGAACATGAAAGTTTTGATACATCAATATTATATGAATTTGCATGAGTTTAAGATTTATGAGAGTTATGGTACTTTTTGATTTGCCCACAATTACAGAAAAGAATCGTGCCGAGTATAGAAAATTTCACAAGTTTCTGATACAGGAAGGATTTATTATGATGCAGGAATCTGTGTATACAAAACTTGCACTTAATGGAACAGTAGCCGAACTGATAAGAAAGAAAGTTAGAAAGAACAAACCGCCTGAAGGCTTAATTGAAATGCTTATTATAACTGAAAAGCAATTTAGCGGAATAGAATACATATCTGGTGAAGAACAGAACTGTGTTATAGATGGAGAGGAGCGACTGATTGTAATATGATAATGAGAATACCTTCATTTGAAAATGATATTGTTTTTTCTGAAAATTATATAAGTGTGCTTCATATACAAAACGGTACATTGTTTGCAAGAATAATAGGAAGCATTAACAGTCTTATAAACGGAGTTGAGGAGCTAAACGAAAAAATTATTTTTATCGATGAGGATGAAAAAATAATGAAGGCTTCCAAAGATATTATGCTTATTACTGATATATGGAATTTTGATTTTAATCAAAAGAAAATACAAAGTGCTTTGTTTCAGAAAATAGAAAAAATATATCAGTAAGAGTATGAAAGATTGAGTGATTTTCAGACACATTTTCAAAGTTTGCAGATAAATGCTATGGATGTATGGGAAGATTTACCGTTTGAATTTGAATACAAAGACAGTATCGGAGTGCAGGAATATCTTAAACTTCTAGGTTTAAAAATTGCAATGGGTGACAGAGATTCTAAAATCATAGATATTGTATTGATGATAATTGATGTTGTTGAATATTTTGGAATAGCAAAATTAGTTGTTTTTACTAATTTAAAACTTTATTTGTCTCAAAAAGAATTGGAAGAGGTTTATAAATATATCATGTATAAAAAAGTAATGGTTCTTTTGTTAGAAACAGGAGATGAGAAAGAATGTGTTAAAAATGAAAAAATTTTATTTGTAGATAGTGATTATGATGAAATTATGATGTATAATAATTAAATAGTAGTTGACATTCAGAGTAGAGATTAGTTGCTATAGTCCCAAAAACTCCTTGTATAATGTTATAATATACGAATTTGACATTTTAGGAGTATGTTATTTTGAATGGTAACAAAACCATTCGTACAAGTTTTTATGATCTCAACATATTTTAGGAGTATGTTATTTTGAATGGTAACAAAACAGATGAAAACGGATTTAAGTACGCTTATATATTTTAGGAGTATGTTATTTTGAATGGTAACAAAACATTCCTGTATTCGTTGGTTCGAATCCAACAATTTTAGGAGTATGTTATTTTGAATGGTAACAAAACTGAGGCAAAATATGATACAAGCGTAAAGGTATTTTAGGAGTATGTTATTTTGAATGGTAACAAAACTCTTTCACCTTTTGATGATGTTGTAATCACATTTTAGGAGTATGTTATTTTGAATGGATTTTATTATCCACTTCTTTGCCAAAAGAAAATTAAAGAAATCGAAAATTAGGAAACAGATGAAAAGCCGTGTTGGAATATGTCACAAATATAAAATGTTTGAGGTGAAACTATATGATTTTACATGATAAATATGATATAGCGGTTGACGAAAACATATGTATAGCAAAAAGGCTTTTTGTTGATGCTGTCTACAGTTCAGCAAATCTTGAGGAAATAGCGGTTACGTTTGCACAGACTCAGGATATTCTTAATAATGTAAATGTGTCAAAACTTACACCGATTGAGATAAATAAGGTATGCTGTTTGAGAGACGCATAGGAGTATATGATTGAGCATATTAATGACAGCCTTGATTTAGGATATTTAATGAATGTCCACGAAATTATTGCAAGATTTGATGTACCATATTAGTATTTAGGCAGAATAATGACTGATGATGTTATTATAAGCGGAACAAACTGGAGACCTGAAGTACATGGTGCTGAATACTATCATAAAGAAATTATGAAACTGCTTGATAATCCAAATGTTACAGACAGGGCAGTAAAAACAGGTTTATGGCTTATGAGGAGCCAGATATTTAAAGACGGAAACAAGAGAATCGGAAGTTTTGCAATTAATAAAATATTAATAGAAAACAGAAAAGGAATATTTAAAGTTCCGGTTGAAATAGATGGTACATTTAAACAGATGCTTGTTTCGTATTATGAAAGTAATAATGCAGATGAACTGGCAGAGTGGGTATATGATAACTGCCTTGATGGAGTAAATCCGGTAAAAGTTAAGGAAAAAGCGGAAAATTATTAGAAGTAAATCAATAAATGTTAAAAAACTATAAATCAACAGCACGCTATTGACAGCGTGCTGTTATTTTTGTAATATATTAGAAAATCTAGAAGAAACTATTTATCAAATTTTATGAAAAGGAATGAGCATATGTTTGGAGAAACATTGCATTGCGGTGAACTTATAAAGAGACTTAACGATGCACTTGGAAGAAAGGCTAATAATACGTTGATGTGCGATGATGTCACCCTTTCGCAGATTAAGGTCCTCGCAACTATCAGCGAGGCAGCCGATGAGACGATAACGCTAAAAGAACTTGAAAAGCATTTTGAAGTTAAACAGGCAACGATGGCAGGAATTGCTGCACGTCTGGAAAAAAAGGGGATGATAAAGGGGTTTTATGATTCAAATGATAAAAGAATCAAGCATGTAAAGCTCACGGCAAAAGGTGAGGAGATATGCAAGACGGCAAGAGCTTCAATGGATGAAAATGAGAGGGAACTTTTAAAGATACTTAATGATGATGAAAAAGAACAGCTTAGAAATCTTTTGCAGAGAGTATATGACAGTATTAAGTCATGCTGACTGTAGGCTGATAAGGTGAATTTAATCGAAGGGAGAATGATAAAAATATGATAAAAACATTAGCAAAATGTATTGGCAAATATAAAAAAGAATCAATTATAACGCCAATATTTACTGCAGTTGAAGTTTTTTTGGAAATTCTTATTCCATTTATAACAGCTTCAATAATTGATAAAGGAATACAGGCTGGAGATATGAGAAAGGTCGGTATTTACGGTGGAATAATGCTTGTTATAGCATTTTTGAGTCTTTTTTGTGGTATACAGGCAGGAAAGTATGCGGCGGCGGCATCAACAGGATTTGCGTGTAATCTGAGAGAGAAAATGTATGAAAATATACAGACATTTTCATTTTCTAATATTGATAAATTCAGTACAGCAGGTCTTGTAACACGTATGACAACTGATGTAACTAACGTACAGAATGCTTATCAGATGATAATAAGAATTGCGGTGAGAGCACCTCTCATGATGATTTGCAGTATTACAATGTGCGTAATAATAAGTCCGAGATTAAGTCTTATATTTTTTGTTGCACTTATATTTTTGGGATTTGTACTTTTCTTTATTATATATAAAGTAACACCGGTTTTTACATCAGGTTTTGAAAAATATGATGAACTTAATGCGAGCGTTCAGGAGAATATTTCAGGAATCCGTGTTGTTAAGGCATTTGTACGTGAGGACCATGAAAAGAAAAAGTTTAACAAAGCGGCAGATAATCTTTATAAAACATTTGTTAAAGCCGAGTCATTTCTTGCATTTAACAACCCGACGATGATGCTTGTTGTATATGGATGTATTGTTGCATTGTCATGGTTTGCTTCACATTTTATTGTGTCAGGTTCAATTACAACTGGTAATCTTACATCAATGTTCAGTTATGTAATGAGTATGCTTATGTCACTTATGATGCTTTCAATGATATTTGTAATGGTTTCAATGAGTGCGGCAAGTGCAAGACGTATTTCAGAAGTTCTTAATGAAAAAGCTGACCTTGCCAATCCGGAAAAACCTTATGAAGAAGTGGAAGACGGAAGAATCGATTTTAATCATGTTAATTTTTCATACAGAAAAAACAGTACAGAGGATACTTTACATGATATTGATATTCATATTAATGCAGGTGAGACAATTGGTATTATTGGTGGTACAGGATGCGGAAAATCAAGTTTTGTGAGCCTTATAAGCCGTCTTTATGATGTTACTGAAGGTTCTGTATGTGTTGGCGGAAAAGATGTAAGAACTTATGATATGGATGCACTCCGTAATCAGGTGGCTGTAGTATTACAGAAAAATGTCCTGTTTTCAGGAACAATACTTGACAATCTCAGATGGGGTGATGACAATGCTTCATATGAAGATTGTGTTGAGGCATGTAAACAGGCATGTGCTGATGAATTTATCGAGAGAATGCCTAAGAAGTATGATACATGGATAGAACAGGGCGGTACTAATGTTTCAGGTGGTCAGAGACAGAGACTCTGTATTGCGAGAGCATTGCTTAAAAAACCAAAGGTTCTTATTCTTGATGATTCGACAAGTGCTGTAGATACTGCAACAGACGCAAAAATCAAACAGGCATTTGCCCAGAAAATTCCGGGAACAACAAAGCTTATAGTTTCGCAGAGAATTTCAAGTATTCAGGATGCCGACAGAATTATTGTTCTTGAAGATGGAAAAGTCAGTGGCTTTGATACACATGAAAATCTTATGCAAAATAACAAAGTTTACCGCGAAATCTGTGAAGTCCAGATGCAGGGCGGCGGTGATTTCGATGAATCGGCAGAATAGTGAGAATAGGAGGAAGACATGAAAAATAAAAATGAGAACAAAGAGAAGAATCCGCTTTTATTATTAAAAAGACTTCTTTCTTATATAGTAAAAAATTACAAATTGGCATGTTTCATGGTGGTCGTTTGCATATTGGTTTCGGCAATTACGACATTGTGTGGAACTTTATTTATACAGAAACTTATTGATAATTACATTGTGCCGCTTACACAGATGGCAGTTCCTGATTATTCACCGCTTGCACAGGCTCTTTTAAAACTTGTAGCAATATTTGCAGTGGGTGTTTTATGTTCATACGGATATAACAGAATTATGGTAAATGTTGGTCAGGGTACTATGAAAAAGCTCCGTACAGAGATGTTTACTAATATGGAATCACTTCCAATCAGATACTTTGATACACATGCACATGGAGATATCATGTCGGTATACACAAATGATATTGATACATTAAGACAGCTTATAAGCCAGAGTATTCCACAGGTTCTTAATTCGCTTATAACACTTGTATCAACATTTGTAAGTATGATAGTTCTTGATATACCACTTACAATTGTATCTGTTATTATGGTTGCAATTATGCTTTTTGTGACATCAAAGCTTTCCGCTGCATCCGGCAGATATTTCGTTGAACAGCAGAAAGATATCGGTAAAGTAAATGCTTATATTGAGGAAATGATGGAAGGGCAGAAGGTTGTTAAGGTATTCTGTCATGAGCAGGAAAGTCTTGAACAGTTTAAGCAGATTAATAACAAGTTAAGAGAAAGTGCCAACAATGCTAATAAAATTGCAAATATTACAATGCCTATCAATGGAAATATAGGAAATATAAGTTATGTTTTATGTGCACTTGTAGGTGGTGTGCTTGCGTTAAGCGGCTTTTCCGGACTTACAATCGGTACACTTGTAGCATTTCTTTCATTAAACAAGAGTTTCACACAGCCTGTAACACAGATAAGCCAGCAGGTAAGCAGCATTGTAATGGCTATGGCAGGTGCCGGCAGGGTATTTGACCTTTGCGATGAAGTACCGGAGACAGATGAAGGTGATGTTGAACTTGTAAATATATGTTATGATTCAAATGGTGAAATCCATGAAACTGAAGAACAGACAGAGATGTGGGCATGGAAAAAACCAAATGCTGCAAATAAAGATGAAATGTATACAAGACTTCAGGGTGATGTTACATTTGATGGAGTTGATTTTGGATATAATCCTGATAAAATCGTGCTTCACGATATAAAAATGTTCGCAAAACCGGGTCAGAAGCTTGCGTTTGTAGGTTCTACCGGAGCCGGAAAGACAACAATTACCAACCTTATTAACAGGTTTTATGATATACAGGATGGAAAAATCCGTTATGATGGAATTAATATTAATCATATTAAAAAAGACGATTTACGCCGAAGCCTGGGCATTGTTTTGCAGGATACTAACCTTTTTACAGGCACGATTATGGACAATATCAGATATGGAAGACTTAATGCAACTGATGAAGAATGTATGGCTGCCGCAAAGCTTGCTAATGCTGACGGATTTATAAAAAGACTTCCTGATGGTTATAACACAGTGCTTACCGGCGGTGGTGCGAACCTTAGTCAGGGACAGCGTCAGCTTCTTGCAATAGCGAGAGCAGCAGTTGCAGATCCTCCTGTTCTTATTCTTGATGAGGCGACTTCTTCTATTGATACACGTACAGAAAAACTTGTACAGCGTGGTATGGATGCACTTATGACAGGAAGAACTTCATTTGTTATCGCTCATCGTCTTTCTACGGTACGGAATGCAGACTGTATTATGGTTATGGAACAGGGAAGAATTATTGAGCGTGGTACACATGACCAGCTTATGGAAGAAAAAGGCAGATATTATCAGCTTTACACAGGAAAGTCAATCAGTGCGTAAGATTTTGTTTAATTGGTATTAAATAAAAATCTCAAAAACAGGGAGTATAAAAATATGAAATATGCTTATATTAACGGAAAAATACTTGACGGAACCAAAGATATGCAGGTAAAAGAGGGCTTCGTCATACTTACGGACAATGATAAAATTGAGGATATTGTCAAGGCAGGCACGGATTTGAATGGATATGAAAAAGTTGATTTAAAAGGCAGATATATTATGCCCGGTCTTATAAATATGCATGTTCACCTTGCAGGTAATGGCAAGCCGCAGAAAAAACAGCGTGATAATGAGAAACTGGTAAAAATACTTATGGGAAATGCACTTATGCGTTCAATTGCATACGGTATGGTTGCCGGATTTGCAAAAACAGAGCTTATGAGCGGTGTGACAACAATAAGAACGGTTGGCGGACTTGGAAGTTTTGATACAAAATTAAGAGATGAGATTAATGCGGGAACAAAGATAGGACCAAGAATACTTGCCGCTAATGAAGGAATTTCCGTGCCTGGCGGACATATGGCTGGCTCTGTTGCTGTTGCAGCGGACAGTATAGATACAGCATTAAAACATCTGGAGCAATCGGAAAAAGAAAAGGTTGATTTGATAAAGCTTATGATTACAGGCGGCGTAATGGACGCAAAAGAAAAAGGTGTTCCGGGTGAATTAAAAATGTCTCCTGAAATGGTAAAGGCAGTCTGTGACAAGGCACATGAAAATGGCTATGTCGTTGCTGCACATGTTGAATCTCCGCAGGGGGTGCGTGTTGCACTTGAAAATGGAGTTGACTCAATTGAACACGGTGCAAAAATTGATGATGATACAATTAAGTTATTCAAGGAAAGAAAGGCATTTCTTTGCACAACAATTTCACCTGCACTTCCGTATGCATTGTTTGATCGTTCAATTACTAACGCAACTGAAGTTGAACAATTTAACGGAAATGTTGTGTTTGAGGGAATAATTGCATGTGCGAAAGCGGCACTTGAAAATGATATACCTGTCGTTCTTGGCAATGATGTCGGATGTCCGTGGATTACACAGTATGATTTTTGGAGAGAATTGTATTATTTCCACAAATATACGGGTGTTTCCAATGCGTTTGCACTGTATACGGCAACTGCAAGAGCCGCCGAAATGGTGGGAATCGGTGATATTACCGGTACGCTCGAAAAAGATAAATGTGCAGATATGATTGTAACCGAGGAAAATCCGCTCGATGACCTCAGAGCATTACGCCATGTAAAAATGGTTGTCTCAAGAGGAACGATTACGGAAAATCCTAAGGTTAAAATCAATAAGCGTGTTGAGACTGAACTTGATAAATTCCTATAAAATAGTGTGTTTTTTTACAAATGAAATAAATTTATCGGTACTGTCGGTTGTGTAACTGCCTTTTTTCCATACGAGACCGATGCTTTGGTGTATTGTGGGAGTAATTGGAATTCCGACAACACCGGGAAGCTTTTTTAAAAGCGACGAATACAAAAATGCTCCGGCACATTCCTCGCAGATAAAGCTTTTTATTGTGTAGAGCTGGCTTGCGTGCAGTATGACATTTGGCTTTATCGCCGAATTTTTAAATATTGCATCAAGAGTTTCGTTCTGTACAGAATCGGTGTTATACATAATAAGTGGCATGTCTTTAATCATGTCAAAAGTCACCTCTTTCTTTTTGGCAAAGGGGTGATTTTTTGATACACAAAAAACGATTTTATCCTGCATAATCTGTATGGAATTAAGCTTATCTATTTCATAAAAGTGCATATTTACCAATGCTGCGTCAAGTATGCCTTCATGCACGAGATTGGCAGCACGGATTGAACCATATTCAAATAATTCAAAAGGAATGTCGGGATATTCCCTGTGAAAATCATTAATCATTTCAGGAAAAAATATTGTGCTCAAAAGAGGTGGGATTCCTATTTTTACCGCTGAAATAGTTCTTCCTATGTCGTGAAGCTGGTTAAGCGTTTGTTTGTACTCGGCGAGAAGCTTTTGAGCTTTCTGGTAAAATAATTCACCCTCTTTTGTAAGCGTCAGATGATTTTTTGAACGGTTAAACAGACTGACGTTAAATTCTTTTTCAAGTTCCTTAATTGCACTTGAAACAGCGGGCTGTGTAACATAAAGCTCGGCTGCAGCCTGCGTTATGCTGTGCAGTCTTGCAACCGCACAAAAATATTCTAATTGTACAATCTTCATAAAAACCTCATTTTGTAAAAATCCGTAGGAGTGCTTTATTGCACTGTTCAGCGGATAATGTTTTTTAATATTGTATTCAGTATACCATATTTTTGGTGAAAATGAATAAATTTATATAAAAGGCATAAAAAAAACTTATAAAACCATTAGTTTTTATAAATTTACAACAACATAAGTTATTAATATAATGCAATCAAGCAAAGGGAAATAAACAAACGGCCGTGTTATTTCACTAAAGATATGATGTAAATAATAAGGAGGGTTGCTAATGAGTCATGCAGCAATAACATTAGTATTTTTGCTGTTTGCAATCATAATGTTCATATGGGAAAAACTTCCGCTTGGTGTTACATCAATGATTGTCTGTATCGGACTTATCATAACGGGAGTGCTTGATTGGAAAACAGCTTTTTCAGGATTTATTGACAGCAATGTAATTTTATTCGTAGCCATGTTCATTGTCGGAGGAGCATTGTTTGAGACAGGAATGGCAAACAAAATCGGAGGAGTGGTTACACATTTTGCTAAGTCGGAAAGACAGCTTATCATCGCAATTATGGTGATTGTGGGATTGATGAGTGGAGTGCTTTCAAATACGGGAACAGCGGCGGTTCTTATTCCGGTTGTTATAGGAATTGCGGCAAAATCAGGATATTCAAGGTCAAAACTTCTTATGCCGCTTGTATTTGCGGCGGCTATGGGCGGAAATCTTTCGCTTATAGGTGCACCGGGAAATTTGATTGCCCAATCGGCAATGCAGGAAATCGGAAAATCGTTCGGATTTTTTGAATATACAAAAATCGGTTTACCGATTCTTATAACGGGAATTTTATTTTTCGCATTGATAGGATACAAGCTTCTGCCTGACACAAAGCCGTCGGGAGATTCGGTGTACGGCGAACAGAAAGATTATTCAGATGTTCCTAAGTGGAAACAGTGGCTGTCTCTTATAATTTTGATTTTAACTCTTATCGGAATGATTTTTGAAG
>OHNP01000574.1_pt1 | contig 20529 bp, 15 predicted proteins | sample 1569531 | NCBI WGS metagenome assembly OHNP01 (sample SAMEA3879587, study PRJEB24766) | human gut metagenome | biome: human-associated habitat; feature: feces | place: USA | collected 1985/1987
AGCTGCCGGAGCGGTGCTTAAGCCGCAAGGCGGGAATTGTGCGGTGTTGCCCTAATTAAAATAGTTCCTCCCTCCTACCTCCCAACTTTTTTTCTTCGCCCCGATTTTGCCCTCTTTTTTTGCCCTTTTGCACAAGAGAAAGATTCTCATTCTATGGAAAAAGCCCTGCTGTCTTTCAGGCAGCAGGGCAATTTTTACAATGTTTTATTTCCTGATTTGTGCAGAATTACAGGTGGAAGTAACGCTGTGCGTTGTAGTAGCTGATGCCTTCCACGATCTTCTTCAGGGTCTTCTCATCGCGGGGGTACTGGCCATTCTCGACCCAGTTGCCGATGAGGTTGCACATCAGGCGGCGGAACAGTTCGTGGCGGGTGTAGCTCAGGAAGCTACGGCTGTCGGTCAGCATGCCGACAAAGCCCGCCAGATAGCCAAGATTCGCAAGGCTCGTCAGCTGGTTGGTCATGCCGGTGAAATGGTCGTTGAACCACCACGCAGAGCCGTGCTGCATCTTGCTGACCGCTTCGGACGACTGGAAGCAGCCGCACAGCGTGTCAATCGCCTGATCGTCCGCCGGATTCAGGGAGTAGAGGATCGTGCGGGGCAGCCCCGACGCCGATTCAACCGCGCCGAGGAACGCTGCCATCTGGTCAACGGGCGTATAGTTGTTGATGGTATCGTAGCCAGTGTCCGGGCCGAGCTTCTCGAACATCACGCGGTTGTTGTCGCGGCGGCAGCCGTAGTGCAGCTGCATCGTCCAGTTCAGCTTTTTGTACTGTGCGGCGCAGAAGAGCAGCATCGCGGTCTTGAACTGCGCGACTTCGGTGTCCGTCAGCGTCTCGCCCGCCGCCTTCTTGGCGAAGATGGCTTCAATCGCGGCATCATCCGCCGGCTCATAGACCACATAATTCAGGCCGTGGTCAGACAGACGGCAGTTGTTCTCGTGGAAGTACGCCATGCGCTTTTCCAGCGCCGCCTTCAAGTCCGCGAAGGTGTGGATTTCCATCTCCGCCGCCTTTTCCAGCTTGGCGATGTACGCCATGAAGTCCGGCTTCTCGATGTTGACCGCCTTGTCAGGGCGCCATGCGGGCAGCACGTTCGTCTTGAAGGACTTGTCCGCCAGCAGCTTCTGGTGATACTCCAGCGTATCCACCGGGTCGTCAGTGGTGCAGATGGTTTCGACATTGCTCATGGCAATCAGGCCGCGCGTGGTGTAGCCGGGCTTCTGCAGCGTCTCGTTAGCGAGGTTCCACACTTCGTCAGCGGTCTTGGCGCTCAGCGTACCATGATAGCCGAAGAAGCGCTGCAGTTCCAGATGCGTCCAGTGGTACAGCGGATTGCCGATTGCCTTGCCGACAACCTCCGCCCACTTGCAGAACTTCTCGTAGTCGCTCGCGCCGCCGGTAATGTAGTATTCATCCACGCCCGCGCAGCGCATCAGGCGCCACTTGTAGTGGTCGCCGCCCAGCCAGACCTTCGTGATGTTCTCGAAGCGCTGGTCTTCCCAAATTTCCTTGGGGCTGATGTGGCAGTGGTAGTCGATGATGGGGCAGGACGCGGCATAGTCGTGGTAGAGCTTGCGCGCCGTCTCGGTGTTCAGCAGGAAATCCTTATCCATGAAGGTGGTCATACGTCATGAACTCCTTTCAAAAATTGCTACTATATGAAACCGCACCATGCGGGGAAAAGCTTATTTGTCTTGTGCCGCCCGTGTTGAGCCTCGCTGGATGATTTCCGCCGTAAAGACGGTTTTTTCCGGCATCTCGCGTCCTTCCAGCACGCCCAGCATCGTTTCGACAATGCGCTCGCAGATAGCGGGCAGACGGTTGTCCACGCTCGTCAGCTCCGGCTCGGTACACAGGCAGAGGTTCGAATTGTTGTAGCCGACGACGGACAGGTTCTCCGGCACGCGCCGCCCGACCGCCTGCGCGTACTTCATCGCGCCAACCGCCAGCACATCCTCGCTCGCCAGCACCGCGTCGAACTGCAAGCCCTCTCGTTCCAGTTCCATCAGACAGTCGCGCACGGCGTGAATGCTGAATTTGTCCGCGTCGAAGCGGCGCATCAGCGTCTCGTCCACCGGCAAATTGTGCGCCGCCAGCGCGTCCCGGCATCCGGCGAGCTTGCGCTGCCCGGAGTTGTTGCTGGAGTGGTACAGGTACAGCACGCGCTTGCATCCGCTGTCCAGCAGCTGGTTCATAGCTTCCTTCATCGCGCGCTCGTCATCGCACAGGACGCAGAACACGTTCGGGCACTGGAACGAGCCATTGAGCAGCACAACCGGCACATTCGTCGCAGCTTGGCGGATATAGGCGTTATCCTCCGAGTTTTCCTCGATGAACGTCGAGCCCATGAGCACCATGCCGTCCACATGGCGGCTGGTCAGTAATTCGACGCCCTGCCGGCGTGCCGCGAGATCGCGGTTCGTGCAGGAGAGCAGACAGTCGTAGTGCTTCTGGCGGAAGGCATGCTCCAGGCAAGCCAGCGCGCGCGCCAGATACGGGTCAGCCGCATCCGGGCAGAGCAGCCCGATGGTCTTCATCGTGTTCAATCCCAGACCGCGGGCAAAGGCATTGGGTACATAGCCGCAGCCGTCAATGACCTTCATCACCTTCCGGCGCGTCTCCTCCGACACATGGGGGCTGTTGTTCAATACGCGGGATACGGTTGCGATGGATACGCCTGCGTGACGGGAAATATCATAGATGTTCACTCGCGGCATTCCCCCTTCCATTCGCGGTGTGTAAACACTTCCATTCTCCGCGTCAATCCACATTATACACGCTTTTCCCCCCTTTTGCAAGCCTCATTTTCGCGTTTTCGTGCCGACATTCACAGGAAATCCGGCGTGCTTTTTCCCAGATTGCATAAATTGCAGGAAATATCAGCGGAACCATTGACGGAAGCGCGAAAAGAGAGTAGAATAAATGCAGGCGTGTTGTAATCGCTTACATGCCTGATGATTTGCCTGATGAATAGATGGAGGGACATCGAAATGGAACGTTTGAATGCTGCGATGGCGCCCGCGCCTGTCCGCCCGGTCAAGGTGCTGCAGTTCGGGGAAGGCAACTTCCTGCGCGCCTTTGTGGATTACATGATTGATATTGCCAACGAGAAGAGCGACTTCAACGGCTCTGTCGCGCTGGTGAAGCCGATTCAGATGGGTACGCTGTTCCCGGCGTTCAAGGAGCAGGATTACCGCTACACGGTCATGCTGCGCGGTCTGGTGGACGGGCAGGCGGTGAAACTCCGGTTGCTCGAACCCATGCAGGCGGGAAATATCGTTGTGCCGAAGAATACCCTTGTGGCGGGAACGGCAAAGGTGCAGGGCGAACGGCTCGACATACTGGTGTCCTCGATTGAGTACGCTGGCAACATCATCCCGGTGGAACTCGCCGTGTTCGACACGGACGGGCAAAAGGGGCTTTCCGTCCCGTCCTCTATGGAGCAGGAAGCGTTCAACGAAGCTATGGCGAATATCGGAAGCGGGCTGGGTACAAGCATTTCCTTTGCCCAAAGTGCCGGGCAGCAGGTGGCTATGGACGTGACAAGGGGATTGCTGCAAGGAACGTCCGGCTACCTCGCCAAGAAGTTCCGAACCGTGAAAGTGAAGCTGAAAGCAGGCTATAAAGTCATGCTGTATGCCAAACAACAATAACCATTTTATCAACCGTTAAAATTTCAATTAGCAATGAAACAGATTTTTGGATTGTTCGCCCTCTTGCTGGGCGTGTGTGCGGCAAACGCACAAACCGCTGACACCGTGAAGTATGCGGCTGGCAACGACTTGTACCGGGGGATTACCCGGAAACTCCCGTACCGCCAAATGGTTACGCCCTACGGCGTGGAAGTGACCTTTGCCAAGACGGTGCATATCATCTTCCCCGCCGCCGTCCGCTATGTCGATTTGGGAAGCAACCACATCATAGCGGGCAAGGCGGACGGTGCGGAGAACGTAATCAGGGTGAAAGCCACGACAGAGGGCTTTCCGGGAGAAACGAACTTCTCCGTTATCTGCGAGGACGGCAGTTTCTTTTCGTTCAACGCCAAGTACGCCCGTGAACCGGAAATGCTCAACATCGAAATGAAGGACTTCTTGGAGAATGAAGATACGTCCGACTTCTCACATACCCGGATGAACATCCATTTCCGGGAACTGGCGGGTGAAAGCCCGCTATTAGTGAAGCTGATAATGCAGAGCATCTACAAGAACAATGACCGGAAAGTGCGCCACTTGGGTAGCAAGCGTTTCGGCATACAGTTTTTACACCTATAACGGGATGCTCTACGTGCACACGCAGACAAAGAACAGTTCCAACGTGCCTTTCGACACGGACTTCATCAGGTTTAAGATAACCGATAAAAAAGTGCCCAAACGCACGGCTATTCAGGAAACGGTACTGGATGCGGTACGCAGCTACAACGAGGTGATAGAGATTGCCGGGAAATCGACCGTGCGCACGGTGTACGCCCTGCCGAAGTTTACCATTCCTGACGACAAGCTGCTGGTCGTGGAACTCTACGAGAAGAACGGCGGGCGGCATCAGACCATACGGGTGGAAAACGCCGACATCGTGAACGCAGAAGTGATTGACGAACTAAAAATCAAATAGGGAATGAAAAGACACATCTTTATAATGATGCTCTTTGCGCTGTGCCTGACCTCGTTTCAGGCACACGCACAAAGATACCTGCCGGGCATGAAAGGCTTGCAGGTCACGGCGGGCATGACGGACGGGGTGCATTGGAACGCTGGCAGTGATTTCGCCTACCACATCGGGGCGGCGTACAGCGTTTACACCAAGAACGCCAACCGCTGGGTGATTGGCGGCGAATACCTGCACAAGAAGTATGACTACAAGGATATGCAGATACCCGTAGAACAGTTCACCGCAGAGGGCGGCTATTACCTGAAATTCCTATCGGACAGACGAAAGACCTTTTTCCTTTCATTGGGCTTGTCGGCTCTCGCCGGGTACGAAACAAGCAACCGAAGCGAAAAGCTGCTGCCGGACGGCTCTACCTTGCTGGATAAGGACTGCTTCATTTACGGCGGTGCGCTGACGCTGGAACTGGAAACCTACCTGACCGACCGGGTGGCTCTGCTGTTGAACGCAAGGGAACGGGCGTTGTTCGGCTCGGACATAGGCAAGTTCCACACGCAGGTATCTTTGGGACTGAAATTCATTATCAACTGACCGCTATATAATAATGTATATGAAGAATGTAATGTATAAAATCATCATGGGCTGCTACATCGTGGCCGCCCTCGTGCTTGTCACCGCCTGTAATGACAACTTGGATATTCAGCAGGCGTACCCGTTCAGCATCGAAACACTGCCAGTACCCAAAAGGCTGAAAGTCGGGGAAACCGCCGAAATACGCTGCCGACTGGTGCGTGGCGGCTATTACCAGCCGACTGCCTATCAGATACGGTATTTCCAGCCGGACGGCAAAGGAAAGCTGGAAATGGATAACGGCACGGTGCTTTTGCTCAATGACCTTTACCCGTTGGAGAAAGAAACATTCAGGCTCTACTACACCTCGGCATCGACAGACCAGCAGACGATTGACATTTATATTATCGACAGCTTCGGGCAGATGCAACAACTTTCGTTCTCGTTTAACAATGACAGCAGCGAGGAAGAATAAATCTTTTGGAATTAGTATGTTGATAAACACCCAGTGTTTTATTGCTGGGTGTTTATTTTGTGATTACCTTTGTTCCTTGTAAATAACTTATAAAAAAATAACTGCACATTATGAGAATAAAGGATATTTCCGTTGAAAATTATCGAAACTTAAATTCTGCAACAATTACATTTGACGAATCGTGCAATTTTATTGTTGGAGAAAATAATTTAGGAAAATCAAATATATTAAACCTGTTAAATATCATTTTCACACGAAGAGGATTTGTTTATGATGATTTTAATGATGCAAATTTACCTATAACAGTTAATATACGAATAAAACTCACAAATGATGAAATAGGGCATTTTGAAGACTTGTTTGATATAGATGATTACACCTATATCAATATTATCTGTAAACAAGTATCACCTGATGATAATATGGAATTTTATCATTTAGAAACAGAAACATACATATCTCCAACCCTTATTAAATGCTTAAACTTTATATACTATGATTCCTTGAGAAATCCCATTTCTGAAATTAATTTTGACAGCAGTAAAGGCGTAGGGCGTTTTTTATCAAGAATGATTAAGGATTACGTATCGAATACAGATATAAATACTAATAATTTAGTTGATATTGAATTTACAAATGATTTATTAACTAATGTAAATACTAAATTAGAAAAAATAAAATCTTTTAAAGACCACGCAATTAAAGCTGTTTTGGAGGGGGATGTTTCATTGTTATTCCCAAAGTTAATCTCTTTACAAGATGCCAGAGGAGGGGCATTGTCAAAATGTGGATATGGAATTCAATTTTTATTACTAGTTACTTTATCTATTTTGAATAAACTTCAAACAATTTCCGACCAACGTGGAGAAACAGGGGTATTTGTTAATGAGGATACAGGAGAAAGGTCTATTTCTGTTGTATTAGGACTTGACGAGCCAGAGATACATTTACATCCTTATATGCAACGTTCTCTTATTAAATATCTCAATAAAGTTATCAATAATGAAGATTCTGACTTAAAGTTATTAATAAAAGAATTATTTGGAATTGATAAATTAGATGGTCAAATCATCATCGCAACACATTCACCAAGTATTATTCTTAATGATTTTAAGCAGATTATTCGACTTTATAAAGAAGGAACAAGCACTAAAATAGTTTCAGGAACAAATCTATCTCTCGGCGAACAACTTGAAAAACATCTTTTACTTCATTTTCCTTTTATCAAAGAAGCATTCTTTGCTCGCTGTGCTATTTTTGTCGAAGGGGATTCTGAATATGGAAGTTTTCCCTTGTTTGCAAAAAAATGTGATATAGATTTAGATGATTGCGGGATATGTGTTATTCAAGCAGGTGGAGATTCCGTTCTACAACTGATACAGTTAGCAGAAAAATTTGGTATACCTTGTATTGGGATTAGAGATAGTGATGGAGATAATACCCCAACAAGTATTCCTAATTTATGGAAAACAACAGAACGGGATTTTGAGGCTGAATTAATGAAATTGATTGATATAGGAAGAGAGGAAGTATTATGCGATATACTTTGTGAATATGATTCGGAAAAACAAGAACGAATTCTGAATGCACAAGCATTAAATAAACGAGCATATAAAAAATATGGCTATTTAACAGCACCTATCAGTACAGACCTCAAATTATCAGATATAGACAAAACAAATATCACAAACCTAAAAGCCTATTATTCTACATGGTTTGGAATCAATAAGTCTCAACCATTGGGACTTTTAATAGGAATGAAACTATCTAAAAGCGAAATCCCTCAAATATATGTCAATCTAATTGAACAAGCTAAAAGTTTATGCTGATGTATCAAAACGAAATAGAAATTATAAAATCTCGGATTGAGAACAAACACCAAGGGGATGAAAAACAATTAGAAATTATTTTTTCTCCTAACAAACGATTATTAGTTGAAGCACCTGCTGGCTATGGTAAAACACATACAATGGTAAGCCGGATAGCCTATTTAATATCTATCGGCAAGCTACCTGTTCCAAAAAAACTTTTAGCATTAACTTTTAGCGTAAATGCTGCATATAAAATTAAAAAAGATGTAAGTAAGAATATTCCAGAACTATTGCAGGATTTAGGCAAGCAAATTAATATTAAAGAAAAAATATATGTATCTAATTATCATGGTTTCTGTCGAAGCATTTTAAAAAAATACGGTCATAGACTACATCCTGCATTGTCGAATTTAGATACTCTACAATCCGTTGATGATAGTCGAAGTGATAGTATAATGCGAGTATTTAATAATATTTCAATAGATGAAGCGAATGTTTTGTCAGAATTCAACGCCGGAGTTAAAAACATAAAAGGAAAGTATTTAAAAGAAAATATTGATAAATATAATTCTATTGTCATCTCCAAACTATTAATAAAGAATGCCATTCCATATAATGCAATTATTACTTTAACAATTAAATTGTTTAAAGAACAAATTGGAATATTAGAATTTTACCGAAATTATTATACATCAATTCTCGTAGATGAATTTCAAGATACCAATCTACTAAGTTATTGGCTATTGAATTTCTTAATTACAGATAAAACAAATATATTGCTATTAGGAGATTCTTTACAGCGAATTTATGGATTTATAGGAGCCGTACCCAATTTACTTTCACATGCACAAAATACATTCAATTTACAACTTATTTCATTGGAGAAGAATTATCGTTTTGCATCCAATGAGAATATGCTTCAATTGGATAAAATAATACGGCAAAATGCTATTACTCCTTTTGATAACCCTAATAGCTTAAAATCCAAGGTGGAATTTAATATCTATGATAACCAAGAAGAAGAAGCTTTACAAGTTGTAATTAAGTCACAAAAAATATTACAAAACGATTCCTTTGCTAAAGTTGCCATACTTGCAAAGCAAAGAGGACCTAATATTGAGCATATTATAAAAACTTTCAATCACAATAAGATACCATTCTTTTATGGATTATTTACAGATGAAGACTCTGAATATATAACATTCAACAGAAAATGTCTGTATGAATTTATTGAATTACTAAAATCAAATTCAAAGATTACTAAAAAGATAGGGAAAAAACATATTGATAAAATACGAGAAATATATATTAACAATGATTCCGTACTTGTTAAAGCTCTTTTAGAATTACTCGAAATTTTTTGGGTTCAGCTTTTTGTCGATTATTCGTTTTTATCTAATGAAGATAAAATTAATCTGATTAAAGATACCTTTGAACATAATGGTATAAAACAATATATGGAATTCTTAAATACGTCTATAATAATCTCTACGGTACATGCAGCAAAAGGTTTAGAATGGGATTATGTAATACTTCCTGATATGGAAAAAGATTCATTTCCTAACTGGTATGGATTATGCGGTAGATGTAAAAATGGAAATGACTGTAATTTTGTGATGACTAAAGATATAGAAAAATCATTCTTTGAGGAATTAAGTGTATTTTATGTAGCAGTTACTCGGGCTAAAAAGCAAGTTTTTTTTACGGCAAGTCATAAACAACTCACAAATAGGGGCATTTTTGAAAAAAATTATAGTTGTTTTATGAAATTGCCAGGTATTGAATATATACAAACAGTATAGAGAGACAGAAAGTATTATTGGCTAACCAACAGCTAGTCAGAAGGCATTGGTTGCTAATAATTTTTGGGGAATATAGGCGGGTTTCTTTGCTACTTTATTTCCCGGCACTCACGAAAGAAAGTAGCGGCGGCAAACAGCCGCCGTTCTCTATCAACTGGTTTTAAGGCTCCTTATGGACGTGTATTTCTCTAACCACACCTTTACCTGTTCCATGTTGTATTCGCCCGTGATAATTGCCGTATGGTCGTTTATGGCTACAAACCGGACACTCTCGTGGCTGTTTACCCAGCCTTGCAGGGAACAGACGCCCCACGTGTCCACATCTTCAAAAACACTGCGGTCTATCCGGCTGATTGGCTCGCCGAAAACTACCGTCATTATCTGAAAGTCCGGCTTATCTGCCAGCAGTTGCAAATGGTGCAGCGTGCCGAAATCGTCAATTTTGCGCCCCCACGCCCACACATCATTATACAAATCATCGCCCCATTGGTGCGGGTGGTCGAAACGGACTTTTACCTCTATGGTGTGTTCGTTTTCTTCTGTGTCCTCGATAACGCCCGTTACCATTAAGCCCGTAAAAATGCACTCGCAACGCCTGCCGATAAGCTCCTTGTTTACTTCTGTCGTTTTCATGCCCCCAAAATTTACTTGTTTATTACTCCGTTCTTCTTTGCTATCCACCCGTCACGCCTGCGGCGGCACTCGTCCAGCGTTTTGGCTACCGTGCTGAAAAGTTCGCCGTCCGTGTGGCGGTAGTCATATTGAAAATAAATCTGTCCCCTGAAAGCCCCTAAATGGCATTTCACGAACTTTTCTTCTCCCGGTGTCTGGGTGATGCTTACCCCGTTTTTGTTAAGTGACTGCATGATGTCTTATTTTTTTATGGTTATAAACTTGGTTGTTTTTAGCGGGCAGGGCTTTGACACCCCGCCCGGATTGGTTGTTATGCCGCCCGGAACACAAAGCCGTCATCAAACCAGTAATCGCACATGAACAGGTCACGGGCGAACTGTTTGTAATCGAAATAGGTCTTTGCGAACTCCGGCAGGTCGTAACATTCTTCTATAATTTCATAGGCGAAATCTTCTTCATCGTCATATTCCCCTTGATATTCATCCCGGAAATCCCGTACAAGGTCGTCCGCATCTTCCTCGCCCAAATCATGGCTTTTATAGTTGCACCACACGAAAAAGGCTTCCTGCTCGGTGTCGCTCAAATCCTCCACCGCATCACGCAGGGCAAAGAAGTTTTCAGAAATCCAGCTTTCGTCGATTAAGCCCTCCGGCACGTTCTCCCAGTCCTGAAACATGTATTCCGCATCTTCCTCGTCCTTGTGAAGTTCCCGGCAGGCTTCATAAAATTCTTCCTTGTCCGAATAGTCCGAAAGGTCGAGCCATGCGCCGGACAATGAACCGTTGTTGTACTTGACATAAGTGCCTACATAAACTTTTGCTTCCGATAATACCTTTGCTTCCATATTGCTGTAATTTTTTAAGTTTTTAATTTTATGCGGATTTGAGAGGTGAGGGAGTTGAAGTTTCACTGAACTTTTTTCCTGTTTCCCGTAAATCCGACTTTTTTTTATGCGTCTTCCGGTCGGGTCGGTCGTTTTCGTTTCACATAGGCGTAAAAGGGTAGTGTTTAGAGTTTGCAAGGTTTTGGGCAAAAAATACCTCGCAAGGCAGGGAAGATTTTTTCGCCAAACCGGAACGGCTCGACCTTGCAAAATCGTGAAGAACACGTAACTACCTTTGCCTATTGAAATGATTAAAACGACTGTCCCGGCTGGGGGACTGCGTAAGAGGAAGATTTACAGATAGGGAAACCGGGGAAAAGTGCCTGTTCTCTTTCATCTTTTAGGGAACACTCCATGCGGGCGGGAAAGGCAAGGGTGTTGTGAGCTTGCTTGCAATACGCTTGTGCGGGTTTCCAACGGCTCTTTTCACGGAATACAGTCAGCCATGCCACGCACGGCTGGCGTTTCGGGGAATGTGCCAGTTGGAAAAGGATATAAAAAATGCGGGTAGTCGGTGGACTGCCCGCAAGGTGGAAGAATGTACTTCATTGGGATATAGTTTGTTAGGCGGAATTTCGTTACCGAAATCGTTACCTATTCGTTTTTGTCACGGTTATAGGTAACGAAACCTACCGGACGGCGTTCTTTCTGTTGTTTCGACTGGCTTAGAAGCTGGGTAAGGGCTTGGTACAGTTCGTTGAACTGCGCATCGGTGCTTACCTCCAGTTCCTCGATGCGCCTTGACAGTTCCTCGTAACCGATTGCCATTTGGCGCATGAGGACGAAAGCCCGCATGATTGAAATGTTTACTTCTATGGCTACTTTGGAGCGGAGAACCGAAGAAAGCATGGCTACGCCCTGTTCGGTGAAAGCCATAGGCATAGCAACGCCGAAGTTGTAAGCAGGGGGTATCACATTTTGTGACACCCCTATGGATAACAGTAAGTTAGCTTCCTCTTGGGCGAGAACAAACATGAAATCACTGGGGAAGCGGTCGATATTACGTTTGACCGCTTGTTTCAAGGCTCGTGTTTCCACTTGGTAGAGTTCTGCCAAATGATAATCGAGCATCACCCGGCAACCTCTGACCTCAAAAATATTGTTTTGGATAATCTGCAAATCCATAATCGTATATTTTAGGAAATTTAGCAATGTTGGAATAATAGTAAGGACTGGTCACAAATTGTGACCAGTTCCCAATAATCAAGATTACATGGCGACTTCCTTGTAAATCTTCTCGATGCCGACAAACTTCTTGTCAAGCCCCTGCATATCGCTGCCTATCTTGCTGTTGGTGATGCGGGCGTAAATTTGCGTAGTTTCTATGTTTGTGTGTCCCAGCATCTTGGACACCGTTTCAATGGGTACGCCCTTTGACAGCGTGGTGGTCGTGGCGAACGTGTGCCGGGCAAGGTGGAATGTCAGGTTCTTTTTAATACCGCATATATCGGCAATCTCTTTCAAGTAGGCGTTTAGCTTCTGATTGCTGATTACGGGAAGTATCTTCCCGTCCGGCAACTTGCCCTTGTACTTCTTCAAAATCATCTTGGGAATATCCAGCAGGGGAACATTCACGTCCGTATTCGTCTTTTGCCGCTTGGTGATTATCCAAAGGTTGCCGTCAAAGGACTTTTGAATATTCTCCTGCCGCAAGTTGGCGACATCGCTGTAAGCCAAACCGCAGAAACAGGAAAAGACGAACAAGTCCCTGACGTGTTCCAGCCGTTCGGAAACCATTTTCTTTTTAAGGATGATTTTTATCTCGTCCTCTGTCAGATAACCCCTGTCCACTTTTTCCAGCCGAATTTTATAGCTGGCGAACGGGTCGCCCACCAGTATGCCGTTGTTGCGGGCAATAATGATGATACGCTTGAAGAACTGCATGAACTTGGCGGTGGTGTTGTAGCCGCACTTGCAGGCGGTACGCAAATACAACTCAAAATCGGTAATGAACATCGGGCTTATCTCCTTTATGGATATGTCCGATACGTTGTACTTGCTTTGGATAAATTCAGCGAGGTGGCGGCGGGTCACTTCATACTTGCGGTAGGTCGCTATCGTCTTGGATATGCCCACAAGCTGCTTCACATCGTCATTGTGCTTTTGGAACAATGAAAGGATTGTTTCGTGGCTCTCGCTATGACCTAAAAACTCGTTTTTCACTTTCTCGGCGGTCACGTAGTTGTCACGCCGCTGCATTTCGTGGTAAATGGTATTCAGGGAAGAACGTATGTCGTCCAAAAGGGCGTTTATCCTCCCGGCATCCCTACCTTTGGCTTTGCCCGCAGCAATGCTCCAGTTGTCGGGCTGGATGCTCTGTTTCGTACTGAACTGGCAAAGTTTGCCGTCTATGGTGATGCGTGCCATAATCATAACCTCGCCGTTTTTCTTTTCAGAACCTTTCTTCAAATAAAAAAGAACCTTGAATGTCGATTTCATAACTCAAAATTTTTAGTTGCAAAATTAGTTTTTACCTCTCGTTTTCGAGTTATGCAGACTATGGACTAATATAGTCATTATCAGGTCATTTATGGACAAATCGTTACCGTTTTTGTCCGGCGGGGAATAGGTAACGATTTAGTAACGAAACTTTGTCTTTTACCGTACTTTTGAAGTCTTGGAAGCAGGACTTTCGGGCAATAAAAAAAGCCACAAATCATTGATTTGTAGCTTTTTGTCCGTTTGCTGACCATTTCTGTCCAGCACGTTCAGCGGAGAGAGAGGGATTCGAACCCCCGGAGCCTCGCAGCTCAACGGTTTTCAAGACCGCCGCAATCGACCACTCTGCCATCTCTCCGAGTGCAAAAGTATAACGGATTTTCGATTCTGCCAAATCTTTCCTCCGGGTAATTCCAAGTCCCCCGATCAAAAAAACGTCCTGAAACAATGAAATCTGATCTCGAACAACGGTATTTTACTTTCCTGTTATTTTCGAATCGAATCCAATTCTGACCAATTATATCCATTTTAGTCCACTTTTTAAGAAATTACGAACAAAATATTTTCCTACTCGACTTTGTTTTCGTACTTTTGCTCCGTTTTAAGACAAGCATTTTTGAAAGCATGGATGAGAATCGCTCCGAAACTCGTCCGAGCGCATAAACTTACCACAGAAATCAATATATTTTTCAAATTATCAACTAAAACTTTGATTATGAAGCAACTGCTACTAACTATCTCGGCCCTGCTGTTCGCAACGGCGGTCTGCGCCGAAGGCTACCAAGTCAATACCTTGAGTGCAAAACAGTTGGGAATGGGACACGTGGGAACAGGTATGAAACTCAATTCCGAGTCGATCTACTTCAACCCGGCGGGAACCGCCTTCCAAACCTCCCGATTCTCCTTCTCGGTCGGCATCACGGGCATCAAATCCAATGCAACGTACCTGTCGAACAACGACTACCGGGGCAATCCGCAGATCCAAGCCCACTCGGACAACAAGATTTCGACGCCGCTCTACGCCTATTTCAACTACAAAGCCACCAAAAATCTGGCCGTCGGCCTGGGATTTTATACCCCTTACGGCTCGTCTATGAACTGGGGCGACAACTGGGTCGGAGCACATCTGATCCAAAGCATCGACCTGCAAGCCTATACATTGCAGCCGACGATCTCCTACAAATTCTGGGATAAACTCTCGGTAGGTGTCGGCATGACGATCACCTGGGGTACGTTCGACCTGTCGCGCTCCATGTTCCCCGTCGGCGAAGCGACGAACAATACGATCGCCGGATTGCTGACCGCCGCAGGGCAGGGACAATACGCCGAACTGTTCACCCAGGCAGGAGATCGCTCCCTGGTATCCGCCCGGATCAAAGGCGACGCCAAAACTGCGATCGGCGTAAACGTAGGTATCCTGTGGGACATCACCCCGGAATGGACCCTTGGTTTCTCCTATCGTTCGAAAGTGAAGATGAAAGTGGCAAGCGGCACGGCCAACCTCCTGTATGCCTCTCCCGAAATCGGGCAGGTCCTCCAGGCAACGGGAATGATTCCCGACTTGAGCAGCGCTTGCGTCGAAACGGAACTCCCGCTGCCGGCCAACCTCGCTTGGGGCGTGGGCTTCCGACCGACCCCGAAGTGGGAAATGGCTTTCGACATCCAATACGTCCTGTGGAGCGCCTATAAATCGCTCCACGTAGATATTACCGACCCGGCGACCGGGGCATCGGTTTACGATCTGCCGACGAGCATCAAGAACTATAAGAACACGGTGGCCACCCGTATCGGCGTCCAATACCACGCCTGCAAATTCGTCACGGCACGCCTGGGTATGTACGTAGATGAAAGCCCCGTACGGAGCGATTTCCTCAACCCCGAAACCCCTTCGATGACCAAAGTATCCTACACGGCCGGCGTGACGATCAACCCCTGCAAAAACGTATCGATCGATCTGGCATACGGATATATCACCTCGGCAGACCCGGAGCGGACGGGATCGTGCGACTACTACAATTCACTCACTTACAAAGCGGTCTATGCACAGACATACGGGCAGCTCATCGCAGGCGGAATGGCCCCGGAGCAAGCGAAAATCCAGGCTCATACCACGGCAAACGACAAGGCGATCCAGCCTTTTTCGGGCAACTATTCCCTGTCGGCGCACACTTTCGCTATCGGAGTGAACCTGAAATTCTAAAACCGTCCCGATTTCCCGTAAAAATCACTATATTTGCAGTGCGTACCGGGAAGGTACGCACTGTTTCTGTTTATCGGGATCTCCGGCACGACACACGCTTCCCGACCGAAAGCCAACGATTCCTCCCGGCCGGAACGACTTCGGGAGGAAGCCGGATAGTTTTACAAGGCTCCATAGTTCAAGGGATAGAACGGAAGTTTCCTAAACTTCAAATTCGCGTTCGAGTCGCGGTGGAGCTACTATCTTCTCTTCAGGACGACCTACCCGGTCGTCCTGTTCGCATATTGCTCTCCATATAATCCGATCGAAAGCCAGCTTTCAACGGCATACCGCCGATTATATCGACATCCGAAATAGTTGCGTTCGATCCGGGTTCTTCCATTGCGGCCACAAAAACGAACCGAAACAATTCGGTGTCCCGGTTATTCGCCCGGCATAGCTTGAACTGTGAAGCGACCAAAAACTCCACAACGAAGTCCGCCATCTTCCGCAAGCAGGTGACAAAACCCCATAAAAAACGGGAGCAGACTTTCCGTCTGCTCCCGTTCGATTATGATAAAAATTATCTATTACTTGGCAGCCTGAATCGCCTCCAGATCCTCCTTCAATCCTACGACCAGATTGTCGTACTCCCGCATACCGGTACCGCCGGGAATCAGGTGGCCGCAAATCACGTTCTCCTTCAGGTTCTCCAACGGATCGACCTTGCCCTGGATCGCAGCTTCGTTCAGCACCTTGGTCGTCTCCTGGAAGGAAGCGGCCGAAATGAAGCTCGAAGTCTGCAATGCGGCACGGGTGATACCCTGCAGAATCTGCGTGGAAGTCGCAGGAACGATATCACGCACCTTGACGAGATTCAGGTCACGACGCTTGAGGCTCGAATTCTCGTCACGCAACTTGCGCATCGAGATAATCTGCCCCGGCTGTACGGCCGTAGAGTCGCCGGCATCCGTTACGACCACCTTGTCATAAAGCTCGTCGTTCACGTCCATAAACTCCCATTTATCGACGATCTGATCCTCGAAGAAGCGGGTATCACCCGGATCTTCGATCTTGACTTTCGACATCATCTGGCGTACGATCACCTCGAAATGCTTGTCGTTGATCTTCACGCCCTGCATACGGTACACCTCCTGCACCTCATTGACGATGTACTCCTGCACCTTCGTCAGACCCAGGATATTGAGAATATCGCTCGGGGTAATGGCACCGTCCGAAAGCGCACCGCCGGCCTTCACGTAGTCGTTCTCCTGAACGATGATCTGACGCGACAGCGGCACCAGGTAACGGCGTACGTCACCTTCTTTTGACGTGATGATGATCTCACGGTTACCGCGCTTGATCTTGCCGAAGGTCACCTCGCCGTCGATCTCCGAAACGATGGCCGGATTGGACGGGTTGCGGGCCTCGAACAACTCCGTAACACGCGGCAGACCACCGGTGATATCGCCGCCCGACTTGCCGACGGCACGCGGGATCTTGATCAGGATATCGCCGGCCTTGATCTTTGCATTGTCCTTGACAACCACGTGGGCCGACACCGGCAAGTTGTAGGATTTGACCTCTTCGCCCTCCTTGTTGATCACCTTGATCACGGGGTTCTTGGTCTTATCCTTGGATTCGATGATTACCTTCTCCGAAAGACCGGTCTGCTCATCGCGCTCGTCACGGTAAGTAACACCCTCGATAACACTGTCATAAACAGCTTTACCCTCATGCTCGGAGATGATTACCGCGTTGTACGGATCCCACTCGCAGATCATGTCGCCCTTCTTGACCTCGGCGCCGTCGCTCATATAGAGCATCGAACCGTAAGGCAGGTTGTGCGTATAAAGCACGATTTCGGTCTTGGGATCCACGATGCGGAACTCCGACTGACGCGAAATGACGATGTCCACGGCTTCGCCCTGCGGGTTCTTGCCCTTCACGGTGCGAAGCTCGTCGATCTCCAGACGACCTTCGTATTTCGAAACCACATTGGTCTCGACAGCCGTACCGGCCGCCACACCGCCGACGTGGAACGTACGGAGGGTCAGCTGCGTACCCGGCTCACCGATGGACTGTGCCGCGATGACGCCGACCACTTCGCCGCGCTGTACCATGCGGGCCGTAGCCAGGTTGCGTCCGTAGCACTTCGCACAAACGCCGCGACGCGATTCGCAGGTAAGCACCGAACGGATTTCGACGGACTCCAGCGGCGATTTCTCGATGGCCTCGGCAATCGACTCCGTGATCTCCTCACCGGCCTTGCAGAGCACCTCGCCCGTGAGCGGGTGAATCACATCGTTCAGAGCCGTGCGGCCCAGGATGCGATCGTAGAGCGTCTGCACCACGTCGTCGTTGCGCTTGATGGCCGTAGCCGTCAAACCGCGCAGCGTACCGCAATCCTCCTCGTTGATGATTACATCCTGCGCAACGTCCACCAGACGGCGCGTCAGGTAACCGGCATCGGCCGTTTTCAGCGCCGTATCGGCCAAACCCTTACGGGCACCGTGCGTAGAGATGAAGTATTCGAGCACCGAAAGACCCTCCTTGAAGTTCGAGAGAATCGGGTTTTCGATAACTTGCTGACCGCCCTCGACACCAGACTTCTGCGGCTTGGCCATCAGACCGCGCATACCCGAAAGCTGACGGATCTGCTCCTTCGAACCGCGGGCTCCGGAGTCCAGCATCATATAGACCGGGTTGAAACCGTCGTCATCCTTGATCAGGGTGTCGATCACCGTCTTGGTGAGTTTCGTATTGATATTGGTCCAGATGTCGATGATCTGGTTGTAGCGTTCGTTGTTGGTGATAAGACCCATGTTGTAGGATTCGATCACCTCGTCGGCACGCTCGTATCCCTCCTGGACCAGTTTCTCCTTCTCCTCGGGAATAATAACGGCATCGAGGTTGAACGACAGACCGCCCTGGAAGGCCATCTGGTACCCCATCGCCTTGATATCGTCGAGGAATGCAGCCACCTTGTCGGCACCCGCCTTCTTCATCACCACGGCGATGATGTCGCGCAGCGAACGCTTGGTAAGCACCTCATTGATATAACCGACCTCTTCGGGCACCACCTGGTTGAACAGGATGCGGCCGATAGTCGTTTCCTTCAGTACCCGCACCTTGTTGCCGTTCTCGTCCACGTCGCTGACCATACATTTCACCTGCGCATGCAGATCGGCCCGCTTCTCGTTGTAAGCGATGATCGCCTCCTCGGGACCATAGAAAGTAAGGCCTTCGCCTTTGACGCCCTTGCGGGGCTTGGTGATATAGTACAGACCGAGAACCATGTCCTGCGAAGGCACGGTGATAGGAGCGCCGTTCGCGGGGTTCAGGACGTTGTGCGAACCGAGCATGAGCAGCTGGGCCTCCAGAATGGCGGCATTGCCCAGCGGCAGATGCACGGCCATCTGGTCACCGTCGAAGTCGGCGTTGAACGCCGTACAAGCCAACGGGTGCAGCTGCATGGCCTTGCCCTCGATCAGTTTGGGCTGGAAGGCCTGGATACCCAGACGGTGCAGCGTCGGGGCACGGTTCATCAGCACGGGGTGGCCCTTGATGACATTCTCCAGAATGCCCCAGATCACGGGGTCCTTGCGGTCGATGATCTTCTTGGCCGATTTCACCGTCTTGACGATACCGCGCTCGATGAGCTTGCGGATTACGAACGGCTTATAGAGTTCGGCCGCCATATCCTTCGGAATACCCATCTCGTGCATCTTCAGTTCAGGACCGACGACGATGACCGAACGGGCCGAATAATCGACACGCTTACCCAGCAGGTTCTGACGGAAGCGACCCTGCTTGCCCTTGAGCGAGTCGGACAGCGACTTGAGGGCACGGTTGCTTTCGTTCTTCACGGCGTTGCTCTTGCGCGAGTTGTCGAACAGCGAATCGACCGCCTCCTGCAACATACGTTTCTCGTTGCGCAGAATCACCTCCGGAGCCTTGATCTCGATCAGACGCTTCAGACGGTTGTTACGGATGATGACGCGACGGTAGAGGTCGTTCAGATCCGACGTGGCGAAACGTCCGCCGTCCAGCGGCACCAGCGGGCGCAGCTCGGGAGGAATCACCGGCAGCACCTTCAGCACCATCCACTCGGGTTTGTTCCGGCCTTCCGAAGCACGGAACATCTCGATCACATTCAGGCATTTGAGCGCCTCGCTCTTGCGCTGCTGCGAGGTTTCCGTCGAAGCCTTGTGACGCAGGGCGTAGGACATCGAATCGAGGTCGACCTGCTGCAAGAGCGTGTAGATCGCCTCGGCGCCCATCTGGGCGACGAACTTGTTGGGGTCCGCATCGTCGAGCGCCTGGTTGCCCTTCGGCAGCGCGGCCACGACGTCGAGGTACTCCTTCTCCGAGAGGGTCTGCAACCGCTCGATGCCCTGCTCCGAGGCCGCGCCGGCATTGATGACGACGTAACGCTCGTAGTAGATGATCGCCTCGAGCTTCTTCGACGGAATGCCCAGCAGATAACCGATCTTCGAGGGAAGCGACCGGAAATACCAGATGTGCACCACCGGCACGACCAGCGAGATGTGGCCCATGCGCTCGCGGCGCACCTTCTTCTCGGTCACCTCCACGCCGCAGCGGTCGCAGACGATGCCCTTGTAGCGGATGCGCTTGTACTTGCCGCAATGGCACTCGTAGTCCTTCACCGGACCGAAGATGCGCTCGCAGAACAGACCGTCGCGCTCGGGCTTGTAGGTGCGGTAGTTAATGGTCTCAGGCTTCAGCACCTCGCCGCTCGACTGGGCCAGAATCTCCTCGGGAGAGGCCAGGCCGATCGAAATGCGGCTGTAACCATTGTTCGGTTTATTGTCTTTGGTAATTGACATATTTATTGCTTTTTTCTTTCCTCAGTTAAACACACACCTTACTCGAGTTTGACCGAAAGGGCCAGACCGCGAAGCTCGTGCAGCAGCACGTTCATCGCCTCCGGGATACCCGGCTTGGGCAGGTTCTCTCCCTTGACGATCGCCTCGTAAGCCTTGGCGCGGCCCATCACGTCGTCGGACTTGATCGTCAGAATCTCCTGCAGGATGTTGGCGGCGCCGAAGCCTTCGAGCGCCCAGACCTCCATCTCACCGAAACGCTGACCACCGAACTGGGCCGTACCGC
>OHNP01000584.1_pt1 | contig 20130 bp, 15 predicted proteins | sample 1569531 | NCBI WGS metagenome assembly OHNP01 (sample SAMEA3879587, study PRJEB24766) | human gut metagenome | biome: human-associated habitat; feature: feces | place: USA | collected 1985/1987
GCAGAGCCAACCGTGACAATGCCATTGATGTCTACATGGGCGATGAGTACATGGACGTGCTGGCGGACGGTACCTGGGAAGGCATCTTCAAGGTAAAGCCCCCTGTATTTACCAGAGAAGAAAAGAGAGCATGGCTGGATCAGATGCAGGATGTGACTCTGGGAAGCGATGCATTCTTCCCCTTCTCCGATAACATCGAGAGAGCACATAAGAGCGGCGTAAAATACATCGCACAGCCAGGTGGATCCGTGCGTGACAGCGATGTTATTGCATGCTGCGACAAATATGATATGGTGATGGCATTTACGGGCATCCGTCTGTTCCACCACTAAGACAGATAGTTACAGGCAGGGCTGCGTTCAGGACCTGCCTGTAACTATTCAGAGCCATGAAAAGGCATTTTTGCGAATGTGGTTCTGAATAGTTATGGAATTTTTATGAGGAAGAAGAGGAAAGCGTAGTTATGGACAGACGAGGGGATGCAAAGAGCAGAGAAATGATGCTGGATGAATTATTGGGCTATGACCACGTGACGATCCAGTGCCACGACAATCCGGATGCGGATGCCATAGCCTCCGGCTATGGGCTGTACTGTTTTTTCCGGGACAAGGGAAAGGATACCAGGCTGCTGTATTCCGGACGGAATAAAGTCAGAAAGGCCAACCTGATGCTGATGGTGGAGAAACTGCACATTCCGCTGGAGTACCAGCCTCAGATGGAAGATACAGTAGACGGACTGCTGATCACTGTGGATTGTCAGTATGGCGCGGGTAATGTGACGGAGCTGCCGGCGGAGGAGATCGCTGTCATCGACCATCATCCACTAGAAGTCATCTGTACCGAGCGGATGCGTCTGCAGCCCAATATGGGAAGCTGTGCAACCCTGGTGTGGACAATGCTGCAGGAAATGCATTATCCCGTGGGAAAAAACAGAGATCTGGGAACTGCGCTGTATTACGGGCTGTATATGGATACCAACCAGTTCTCCGAACTGTCGAACCCGGTGGACATGGATATGCGTGAGAGTCTGAATTTTGATAAGAACCAGATATCCCTGTTCCGTAATTCCAATATTTCCCTGAGAGAGCTGGAAATTGCCGGTGTGGCAATGCTGCGCTGCAATTATAACGACGATTACCAGTTCGCCGTGATCCATTCCCAACCCTGTGATCCCAATGTACTTGGCCTGATCAGCGACTTCCTCCTGCAGGTGGCGGGCGTCAATACCTGCGTGGTCTATAATGAGGACAGCGGCGGATACAAATTTTCCGTCAGAAGCTGTATCCGGGAGGTCAATGCCAGCGAACTGTCGGATTATCTTTCGGAGGGCATCGGTTCCGGCGGCGGACATTACGAGAAGGCCGGCGGCTACATCAGTATGAAATTATATGAGGAAAAATATCCAACACTGCATTCCGAAGCGTATTTCAATAACCGCATGACGCAGTATTTCGATACGTTCCGGATCCTCTACGCCAAAGACCGGGCATTCCCGGTAAGTGAGGGCACAAGATATCAGAGAAAGAAAATCCCTCTGGCCTGTGTGAGGGCCTCTGATCTGGCGGAGCTTGGCAGGGTGGTGTCTGTCCGCACCCAGAACGGCACCATGGACATCGATACCAGACAGAATATCTGCTACACGCTGGAGAGAAACGGTGAACTTCACAGGGTGGCGGGAGAGCGGTTCCACAGGATCCTGGAACTGTCCGACGCTCCGGTGTCCGAGGACTACTGCAGGAATATGACATACGTTCCCAGGGGCAAGGACGGTACGGACGGCAGAAATCATCTGATCACGGAATATGTGCGCATGTGCATGCCGAAGGATGAGTTCCGCATCTATGCCATCCGGGTGACACAGGGGGTAAAAGTGTTCCCGGTATGGGACGAGGACGGCTATATGACCGGAAGGGCCGGAGATTATCTGGCGGCCAGTGAGGATGATCTGCACAATATCTTCATCGAGACGGAGCAGAATTTGCTGAATTATTTTGAAGAGAAGGGTTTATAAAAGTTTTCTTGTGTGGTAAGATAAAGGATACGAAAACAGTATTAAGTAAACGAAAGGCAAGGACATTACCATGAGCGAGATCGAAAAGGAAATCGTAGATTCCGCAGAAGTAAAGGAATCGAAGAATTTTATAGAGCAGATCATTGAGAAAGATCTGGCGGAGGGCGTATACGATACTGTACACACCCGTTTCCCTCCGGAACCCAACGGATATCTTCATATCGGACATGCCAAGAGTATTCTGCTGAACTACGGCCTGTCCCAGAAATACAACGGCAAATTCAATCTGCGTTTTGACGATACCAACCCCACCAAGGAGAAGGCAGAGTTCGTAGAGTCTATCAAGGCTGATGTAAAGTGGCTGGGAGCAGACTGGGAGGACAGACTCTTTTTCGCATCCAACTATTTTGACCAAATGTATGAAGCAGCCGTAAAGCTGATCAAAAAAGGCAAGGCATATGTCTCTGACTTAAGTGCGGAGCAGATCCGTGAATACAGAGGAAGCCTGACCGAGCCCGGCAAGGAAGATCCCGGCAGCACCAGAAGCGTAGAAGAGAATCTGACACTGTTCGAGGATATGAAAGCCGGCAAATACGAGGACGGCACTAAGGTACTGCGTGCCCGCATCGATATGGCCTCTCCCAACATCAACATGAGAGATCCCGTCATCTATCGTGTGGCACATATGTCTCACCAGAATACCGGTGACAAATGGTGCATTTACCCTATGTACGATTTCGCGCATCCCATCGAGGATGCTATTGAGGGCGTGACCCATTCCATCTGTACGCTGGAATTTGAGGATCACAGACCCTTATATGACTGGGTGGTAAGAGAACTGGAATATCCTCATCCTCCCAAGCAGATCGAATTCGCAAAGCTGTACCTGACCAATGTGGTGACCGGTAAGCGTTATATCAAGAAGCTGGTAGAACAGGGCATCGTGGACGGCTGGGATGATCCCAGACTGGTATCCATCGCAGCACTGCGCAGAAGAGGATTCACACCGGAATCCATCAAGAAGTTCGTAGAATTGTGCGGTATCTCCAAGGCACAGTCTTCCGCAGATTATGCAATGCTGGAGTATTGTATCCGTGAGGATCTGAAGGCAAAGGCACCCCGTATGATGGCTATTCTGGATCCTGTGAAACTGGTAATTGACAACTATCCCGAAGGACAGACGGAGATGCTGCCTGTAGTCAACAATCCGGAAAACGAAGCTCTGGGCAGCCGCGAGGTTCCCTTCGGCAAAGAACTGTATATTGAGAGAGAGGACTTCATGGAAGAGCCTCCCAAGAAATATTTCCGTATGTTCCCCGGCAACGAAGTGCGCCTGATGAGTGCTTATTTCGTAAAATGCACCGGCTGTGTCAAGGACGAGAACGGAAAAGTCGTGGAAGTACATTGTACCTATGATCCGGAGAGCCGCGGAGGCAACAGCCCCGATGGACGTAAAGTAAAGGGAACGATCCACTGGGTAAGTGCAGAGCAGTCTGTAAAAGCACAGGTGCGCCTGTATGAGAATATCATCGATGAAGAGAAGGGTGTATACAATGAAGACGGAAGTCTGAATCTGAACCCCAATTCTCTGACCACACTGACAGAGTGCCGTCTGGAGCCTGCATTTGCACAGGCACAGGCGTATGACCGCTTCCAGTTCGTAAGACAGGGCTTCTTCTGCGTGGACTACAAGGATACCAAGCCGGGAGAACTGGTATTTAACCGTATCGTATCTTTGAAGAGTTCTTATGTACTGCCTAAGTAAGCAGTAGGACAACCGATAAGGGGAATCGGGAAAGTTGTATTCGTATTGTCACCGGGAATGGACAGTACAAAAGAAAAGGAGAGACATATGTCGGACAAATTGTTTGGACTGGCCGGTCTGGGTCTGGATGACCTGGAGAACATGGATATTTACGGACAGGATAAAAAAGAAGAGAAGGCAGCAGCCGAGGCCCAAAAAATAGAAGAAAAGGATCTGATCTTTGACAAGACATTTACCTGTCCTGTCTGCGGAGAAGATTTCCCGGCTAAGATCATGAAGACCGGAAAGGCAAGACTTTTAAGTACCGATCAGGATCTTCGTGCAAAATACGAAGGCATTGATGCGGTGAAATATGATGTTATTCTGTGTCCGCATTGCGGCTATGCAGCACTGAACCGGTATTTCAACAGCCTGAATAAGGTTTATATAAAGCTGATCAAGGAAAATATCAGCAGTAAAGTGCAGCTGCATACCTACGATGACGATATTTACAGCTATGAAGAAGCCATTGAGCGCTATAAGCTCTGCCTGGCCAACGCTGTGGTAAAACGGGCCCATGCCAGTGAAAAGGCTTATATCTGTCTGAAGAGCGGATGGCTGATGCGTGGTTATCAGGAGCATCTGGAAGAGTCCGGGGATACGGATATGGCCAGACTCCGGGAAGTGAAGACCATGGAGGAGACTTATCTGAAGAACGCTTACACTGGTTTTACGGAGGCCCTGCAGACCGAAGGATTCCCCATGTGCGGTATGGATGAGATCACGGTAGAATTTCTGATTGCGGTACTTGCTGCCAGATTCCAGAAATATGATGTGGCCAGCCGTATGGTAGCCACGATCCTGACGTCCCCTTCCGCCAATGCCCGGACTAAGGACAAGGCAAGAGAGTTAAAAGACCAGATTCTGGAAGAACTGAAGAACCAGAAAAAGTAGGATAACCGTATGTATGATATGACGATCCGGCTGCGTACAGACAGTGACAAATGTCTGTACCAGCAGATATATGAGCATATACGACAGGAAATCAGGGAAGGGAAGCTTCTGGCAGGAGAGAGGCTTCCCTCCACGCGTTCTCTGGCAGAATATCTGCAGGTGGCGAGAAGCACTGTGGACTATGCCTACGACCAGCTGTTAAGCGAGGGATATATCGAGGCACGACCTTATAAGGGCTATTTTGTCTGCCGTCTGGAAGGGATATTTGCCATGGAACCGCGGGAAGAGAACGAACCGGAGCCGGACACTTCAGGAGAAGAATCTGTTCCGGAAGAGGGATGCATTGATTTTTCTCCTTATGGTATTGATATGAACGGTTTCCCTGTGGGCGTATGGAAGCGGATCACGAAGAATATTCTGAATGACAACAACAGTGACCTGTTTGCGCAGGGAGAACCTCAGGGAGATTATGATCTGCGGCTGACCATCAGCCGGTATCTGCATTCTTCCCGGGGGGTGAACTGCCGCCCGGAACAGATCATTGTAGGAGCAGGAAACGATTATCTGCTGTTGCTATTGGAGAAAATACTGGGCAGACATGTGGGCATTGCCATGGAGAATCCCACGTACAAGCGGGCATACCGCATCTTTGAATCTTTTGCCTATCGCATTCACACGGTAGACATGGATGATAAGGGAATGCGGGCGGACAGACTTTCGGGACTGCCTGTCAGAGTGGCCTATGTGATGCCTTCCCACCAGTATCCCACCGGTGCGGTCATGACCATCGGCAGGAGAGCAGAACTGCTTCGCTGGGCGGAAAGGGAGCCGGATCGTTATCTGATCGAGGACGATTACGACAGTGAATTCCGGTATCGGGGCAAGCCTATTCCTTCCCTGCAATCTTCCGATGAAAAGGGAAAAGTGATCTACATCGGTACATTTTCCAAGGCTATTGCACCGGCAATCCGTGTCAGCTATATGGTATTGCCGGGGGATCTGCTGGATATCTACCGCAGGGATTGCTCTTTTTATTCCTGCACGGTGTCCAGAATCGACCAGAGGATCCTGAATGAATTTATCCGGGACGGGTATTTCGAGCGGCATCTGAATAAAATGCGGATGCGCTACCGGGCCAAACATGACCTGCTGTTGGCCGGGCTGGAACCGTTTAAGAAGCAGTTTGTGATCTCCGGGGAGGATGCGGGACTGCATCTTCTGTTGACAGCGAAAGGGAATGTCACGGAACAGGAACTGTTGGAGAGAGCAGCGGCGGAGAAAGTGAAAGCCTATGGGATGTCAGAGAATATGGTGGAAGCCACAATGCGGAAAGCTACCGTGCTGTTGGGCTTTGGAAGTATTGATGAGGCGGAAATGCAGGAAGGTCTCAGACGCTTGCAAAAAGCATGGCTCTGAGACCTTCGAAATAGAACGATTATTCTTCATTTACGGGAGGCTCTTCGTCCTCGGCATCTTCTTCATCGAAGAACTCTTCCACGTCTTCGACGGTCTCGCCCTCTTCGCCGGACAATCCGGTAGCCTGATCGGTGAGCGGTGTGAAATCAGATGCCTCTGCGGAAGCGGGTGCCGCCTCTTCGGAAGCCGGTGTGGACTCTGTGCCTGTCTCTTCCTTCGGGGCAGAGGTCTGCACGGGTGTATTCAGAGGAACATAATTGCGGGAGAACTCGGTACTCTTGTCCAGATCCTCGTGGAAATCATCATAATCATCATCTGCATCGGAAGATTCCTTCAGCTGAGAATCTTTCTGTTGCATATAGTAGTAAGCAGCTGCGGCTGCGGTACCTACTGCTGCAGTGAACAGCAGAAATTTGCCAAATTTTTTAGCCATAGGGTTGCTCCTTCCATGTTGTAGTGTATGTAACTGGTCTGAATTTCATGCATATGCCCATACAGTTACATAATAAACCTTATTGATGAAAATGAAAAGGGATATGTTGCGATATGAATGAGAAATTTTTTGATTTAAAAAAAGAAAAACAGGACCGGATGATCAATGCAGCTCTGAAGGTATTTGCCCTGAACGGTTACCGTCATGCCAGTACGGATGATATCGTGCGGGAGGCAGCCATCAGTAAGGGATTATTATTTCATTATTTTGAGAACAAGCTGGGAGTCTATGCTTTTGTCTATGACTACAGTGTACGGTATCTGTTGCTGGAATTGTCCACAGCGGTAGATGCGAAGGAGACGGATCTGTTCACTCTGATGCAGCAGGTGGAGACCGGGAAAATGCATGCCATGTGCGGCTATCCTTATCTGCAGCCGTTCCTGAACCGGGCACAGGCAGAGAATGTCAATGAGGCACTGGTGGCGGTAGAAGAGCGAAAACAGCAGATGGAAGAGGCTTATGAGAATATTTATGCCAGAGCGGATCTGGGAAAATATGCGGCTGCGGAAGACGTGGTGAAACTTCGTAAGATGATGGAACTGACCATTAAGGGATTGATGAACGAGAGAATCCTGGAAGATGCCTTTCAGCCGGAGATGCTGTATGAGGAAATTCTGGAGTATCTGCAATTAAGCAGAAGACTGGCGGAACGGTCCGGACAGCCCTCTGACGAAGAAATTACGGAAAAATAGCATCATAATTGCATCGTATTTTTGAATAAAATTTTGTGGTTATTTAGACATCTTATAGGCGGGATCTGCGGGATATCCGCCTTTTAATTTCTGCATACCGCGCTGGATGGCATCCCTGGAGCTCTTCCAGTCGGCGTCTTTGTTGCGATAGTCGAATTTTTCCACCAGCCAGGAGATGTCTTCGGAAATGCGCTGCATGTTGGATTCCATGACCGGCAGCAACTGATCGTAAAAGTCCTGTTTTTCCTTATCGGAAAGCTTGCGGTCAGCGGCTTCGCAGAGATCGCCGAAGTGGGGCAGGCAGAAGCCTTTGCCGTTTATGACTTTATTGCGGAAGTTTTCATCATTTTTCCACAGGTAGAAAAAGGTGTCCAGATATCTGGCGTAGGTATCTTTATACTGGGAACAGATATAGCAGGAATCCTCTTTTGCACGGACCCACATGCCGATGGTATTTTCATTGCCTTCGACTTTTTTGAATTTACCCAGGAGAGAGCTTTTGCCGGGGCGGAAGGAGGCAAATTCCTGCTGCATTTCCCGGATCATGCGCTGGTAGTGGGTCTTTAAGATCCAGGCATTGCCCAGAGTATTGCCGTAGTCGAACATTTTCTGAAAATGATACCGGCAGAAGCCTGCTTTGTCGGTTTGTTCGCGGATGTCCGCTTCCATATAAGAGGAACCGGAGCCTAACACGAAATCCAGAAGATCCTGTTCAATACTGCGGTGGATAAAGCAGAAAGGGCATTCGTCCTGTGCATTTACGGCATCGTTTAAAGGGATGGTATATAACTGTTCTTTCATGGAAAATATCCTTTCTCGGGCGCAGCCCTGTGGTGTTAAAACTATTGTAAACGATGCGGTGAAAAATTGCAAAAAGATTAAGCAGTTGTAAAATTCTGTCATTTAAAATTAAGAATTGTTTTGTTGTAATAGAAACGGTTTCAAGCTACTATGATAGTAAGACAGATAAACAGAAATAGAAAGATGTGATTTTTTTGATATTCAGCAGTATTGAATTTCTGCTGTGGTTCCTGCCGATCTTTCTGATCGTCTACGGGATCACACCTCGCAAATACAGGAACCTGACACTGCTCGTGGGAAGCATTGTTTTTTATGCCAGGGGAGACGTCAGGTATCTTCCCCTTTTAATGATATCTATATTGTGCAATTATTTTCTGGGTCTTCATCTGGCAAAACGCAGTCCTAAGACGTTGTGGCGGAAAAAGCTTCTGCTGATCCTGACACTTGGCGCGAATCTGGCGGTACTGCTCTGGTTCAAGGACTGGGGAGGCTCTGCGGGGCTGCCGCTGGGGATCAGCTTTTACACCTTCCAGATATTGTCTTATCAGATCGATGTGTACCGGGGAGAGGTGAGCAGGGAGTATTCTTTTTTGAAGTTTGCTACTTATGTGATCATGTTCCCGAAACTGATCTCCGGACCGATCACAAGATATGGCGATATCTCGGACAGCCTGACGGAGCGCACTTTCACGGTGCGGGGGCTGGAAGACGGTATGAAGCTGTTTATTCTGGGACTGGCGGCCAAGGTGCTACTGGCAGACCGGGTGGGAATCTTGTGGCACGAGGTGCAGGTGACCGGATTTGAAAGCATCTCGACACCGTTAGCATGGCTGGCAGCCATCGCCTATTCCATGGAGATCTATTTTGATTTCTGGGGCTATTCCCTGATGGCCATGGGACTGGGCCGGATGATGGGGATCGAACTGCCGGCCAACTTCCGCAGACCCTATATGGCCAGAAGTGTCCGGGATTTTTACCGCAGATGGCATATGACGTTGGGACAGTGGTTCTGCCGATATGTGTATATTCCGTTAGGCGGCAGCAGACAGGGAGAGCTTCGCACGATTTTTAACCTCCTGGTGGTATGGATGCTGACCGCTTTCTGGCATGGTGCCGGCTGGAACTTCTTCTGCTGGGGCGGACTGCTCTGGATCTGCATCGTACTGGAACGGCAGTTGGGCAGATTAAAATTTGTACATAAAATGAAGGTATTGCCGCACATTTATCTGTGGCTGGTCATCCCAATGAGCTGGATGTGCTTTGCTATCACGGACCTGTCACAGTTACAGGTCTATCTGGATAAGATGCTGTGGCTGGTACCGGGCTTCAGCGGCGGTTACGAGGATGCCTGGAAGGCACTCAGTACCTATGGAGGACTGCTTCTGGTCTCCGGACTGGCCTGCACACCGGTCATTGAGAAGCTGTACCATAAGTGGCAGGATAAGCTGCCGGTGAAGGTGCTTCTGTCGGGGCTCTTCTGGTATTGCATCTGGAGACTTTTATTAGAAGGAAATAATCCTTTTATGTATTTTAGCTTTTAGGAAAAGGTCATTATGCAATGAATCATGCAGAAAATAAAAATATTTGGTCGAAAATGAAGGAAAAATTGCATAAATACTCCTTTTTGGGATGTCTTTTGCTGGCGGGAATTGTATTCTTTACCTGGACGGATAACTGGCAGGTATATACGGAACCGCTGCAGGAGACCTATACGAAAGGAGTGCTTCTGGCGGAGCAGCTGGTGGAAGGAAAATGGCCGGGAATATCCGGGGAACAGAGTGATGCAACGGGATCCGTATCCGGCAATGTGCCGGGGGAAAACGTAAAGACCGGAGATACAGTGAGTGACGGGAACCAGACGGATCAGACGATGGGTACGGTGCAGAGTCCCGCTACGGGAGAAGAGGCCGCAATGCCGGAGACCACCGGAACAGAGACGCAGGATCCCGCCGCGACGGTTCCTGTGGAAGAGATACCGCAGGAAGTGGTCTATCACACGGTGGATGACAGTTATTTTGATGATGCGGTATTTATCGGGGATTCCCGGACGGTAGGCATGTATGAGTACGGCGGACTGGAGGAGACATCCACGTTTTATGCTTCCACCGGACTGACAGTCTACAAGATGTTCGACAGTGCCATTGTATCGGTGCCTGGACAGAAGAAAAAGATCACGGTGGAGGAAGCCTTGTCGGAGAAGCAGTTTGCCAAGATCTATCTGATGATCGGTATCAACGAAATGGGTACCGGTACGGTGGAATCTTTTATGAAGGCCTATGGGGAAGCGGTTCAGCATTTGCAGGAACTGCAGCCGGATGCGGTGATCTATCTGCAGGCCATCATGAAAGTAACGACGGAACGCTCTGAACAGGGGGATTATATTACTAATGAAGGAATCGGAGCCAGAAATGCAGAAATTGCAGAGCTGGCGGATGATCAGAAGATATTTTTCCTGGATGTGAATCCGCTGATCTGCGATGAGACCGGAGGGATGGTGGCTTCCTATACTTACGACGGGGTGCACCTGAAGGCACAGTATATTCCTATCTGGCTGGATTTCCTGAAAGAGCATGCGGTGGAGTGATTTTCCTCTTGACTGTAGAACGGTGAAAAGCTATCATGTAACTAATAGGGTCACATAGGTGTGGGCAGATAGAGGACTATCTGCCCGAATTTATGCGACGAAAAATAGTTACATGTTCACATGTCTATGACACAGGAGGAAAAAAATGAGCGAGAAGACTACACTCGGCGAAAACGGCATTTACGATGCCAGATCCTTGGGCGTGCCCAAGATGCTTCTGCTGGGACTTCAGCACATGTTCGCAATGTTTGGTGCCACTATTCTGGTACCCATGCTGACAGGTCTGGATGTTTCCACAACACTGTTATTTGCAGGTCTGGGAACTTTACTGTTCCATCTGCTGACCAAGAGAAAGGTACCCGCATTCCTGGGTTCTTCCTTTGCATTCTTAGGCGGTTATGCCGCGATTGCCCCTATGGCAGACGGAGCGGACAATTCCGCACTGCTTCCTTATGCCTGCTTCGGCGTGGCCTGCTCAGGTCTGCTGTATCTGGTATTATCCCTGTTAATCAAGATCTTCGGTACCGGCAAGGTAATGCGTTTCTTCCCGCCCATCGTAACCGGCCCCATCATCATTGCCATCGGTCTGACCCTGTCCCAGTCCGCTATCAACAACTGTTCCGCAGACTGGCTGATCGCAGTGGTTGCTATCGCACTGGTAGTGATCTGCAATATCTGGGGTAAGGGAATGGTGAAGATCGTTCCGATCATCATCGGTGTTATCGGTTCTTATGTGGTGGCAGCCATCCTTGGCCGTGTGGATTTCACACCGGTAGCGGAAGCTGCATGGATCGGACTTCCCATTCACTGGAATGAGACCGCCTTCTGGGCACTGTCCGACGGCAACACTTCCCTGCTGATCACTTCCGTGATCACCATCATGCCTATCGCACTGGCTACCATGGTAGAGCATATCGGAGATATCTCCGCTATTTCTTCCACCGTCGGTGTGAACTATATCAAGGATCCCGGACTGCACCGCACTCTGTTAGGTGATGGTCTGGCTACCATTATCGCGTCCCTGTTCGGTGCTCCTGCGAATACCACTTACGGTGAGAACACCGGTGTACTGTCTCTGACCAAGGTATTTGATCCCAGAGTTATCCGTATTGCAGCAGGCTTTGCTGTACTGTTCTCCTTCTCCCCGAAGGTAGCAGCATTGATCGGTTGTATGCCTACCGCTACCTGCGGTGGTGTATCCCTGGTACTGTATGGTATGATCTCCGCAGTCGGTGTTCGTAATATCGTTGAGACTCAGGTAGATTTCATCAAGAGTCGTAACGTTATCATCGCCGCTCTGATTCTGGTACTGTCCATCGGTATCAACTATAGTGCAGCAGGTGCTATCGCATTCCACATCGGTGAGATCACCATCAGCCTGTCCGGACTGGCAGTCGGCGCGCTGACCGGCATTATCCTGAACGCTATCCTGCCCGGCAAGGACTACAAGTTCGATGAGGATAAGCCCGACGATACCGGCGTATGCTTCGCAGTCAAGGGTGAAGAGAACTAAGGTATTTTTTGCTGACAACAGCATAAATTGAACAAAGAAAGTAAGAGGGAGTATTCATGGCAGGAACATAGAGCTGTGGATGCTCTCTTTTTCATAGGGGATCAGGAGAAAACATGAAGATCATAGATATGCATTGTGACACCATATCCGAACTGGCGGACCGGGGCGGGGAACTTTGGAAAAACAGCGGCCATCTGGATCTTAAGCGGATGCAGGAGAGCGGATATCTGTTGCAGAATTTCGCCCTGTTTGTGGATATCGGAAAGTGCACATCGACACCCTGGGAGCGGGTGTGTGCTCTGTATGAGGTCTACCGGACGGAGCTGGAGAAAAACAAGAACCGGATTGTCCCGGTACTGTGCTATGAAGACATTTTGAAAAATGAAGCCTGTGGGAAACTGTCGGCACTTTTGACGGTGGAAGAAGGGGCGGTCTGCGGCGGAAGTCTGGAGAGGCTACGGGAACTGTATGACATGGGGGTGCGGATGCTGACGTTAACCTGGAATTATCGGAATGAACTGGGGTGGCCAGCCACGCGTCGGTGTCTGGGGCAGAGCAGGGGCGACGTAGATGGGAGACTAACGGAGAAATCTGTTCAGGAGAAAATACCGGGAACCGGGAGGAGCAGCTGTGCGGGGGAAAATCCGACAACGGCGATAGAGACGGAGAAAGGTGAGACTGGGATACGTGGATCCGATGGCAGGGATGCGGCGTGTGGTCTGACGGAAACCGGCCGCGATTTTGTCACAGAGATGGAGCGTCTCGGAATGATCCCGGACGTCTCCCATCTGTCGGATGCCGGCTTTGACGATGTATGGGAATGTACGAAGAAGCCCTTCGTGGCAAGCCATTCCAACGCAAGGGCTGTATGTCCGTCCCTCCGGAATCTGACGGATGACCAGATCCGCAGACTGGCAGAGCGGGGCGGCTGTATGGGACTGAACTATTATGATAAATTTCTGGTGGATGGCGGAAGCAAAGATCCAGAGGTGCTGTGGGAAGCAATGATACGGCAGGCAAGACATATCACTGATGTCGGCGGTATGGAAATACTGGGTCTGGGCAGTGACTTCGACGGCATCCCCACAAATCCGGCTCTTCCCGGTGCGGAGGCAATGCCGGTATTGTGGGACAGACTAAAAACAGCCGGCTTTACGGAAAACCAGCTGGATGGGATTTTCTGGGGAAATGTGATGCGGGTATATCGGGATGCTTTGTGAATTGTACGTGAAAACGGAGCCCACGCATGGGCTCCCCTGGCTGTGTACCTCGCAAGCAACACAGCGCAACCACTTATAGTTTATGTGAGTACGGATGATTCTATTCCTACATTTCGATTATCTTCGCAATCACCTGATCCAGTACTTCAAAATAGTTCTCGAAAGTTTTGCGGCAGCATCCGGGATCGTCGATCACGATACCTTCGGCCCGGAGCCCAGTCAGGGCAAAGCCCATGGCCATGCGGTGATCATCGTAGGTCGCTACGGTGCAGGGGTGCGGCATGCCGGGATAGATAGTGATGCTGTCCTGTGTCTCTTCGCAGTGGATGCCCATGCGGGTCAGTTCCGTGCAGATGGCATGGATACGGTCACTTTCCTGGAAACGGATGTGACCGATGTCTGTAATACAGGTGGGACTGTCAGCAAAAGGCGCAATAGCTGCCAGAGTGATGGCCTGATCGGAGCAGGAAGACATGTCCACGGTGATGCCATGGAAGGCAGGAACCTGCGTTCCGGTATCCGTCTGCCCTGCGGGAGGCAGCAGGAGTACCCCATTTTCCGTCTCCTGTGCGGAACAGCCCATTTTCTCTAAAATATGTAAGAATTCCACATCTCCCTGCAGACTTTCAAAGTGCACATGCTCCACACATACGGGAATACCCAGTAACGGTGTCATTGCATAAAAATAGCAGGCGGCGGAGACGTCCGGTTCGATCTGATAATCCTGTGCACGATACTTTTGACCGGTGCAGATACGGAACTGATCTGCGGCGGGATGTTCCACCCTGACACCGAACTGCTCCATCATTTTCCGTGTCATTTCGATATAAGCCATACCGTGGGTACCTTTCAATCGGATCGTGAAATCCTCCGCGGATAAAGTGGAAGCGATCAGCAGGGCACTGAGAAACTGACTACTGTGTCCGATATCGATGGAGATATGATCCTGTCCGAACCCATGAGCGGTCAGCGTAAAAGGAAAATGCCCATCTTCTCCTTCACAGCGGACCTCACACCCCAATTCTGCCAGAGAGGACAGAAGCGGATCCATGGGGCGCCTCTTCATCTGCTCCGAAGAATCCATGTGAAAAACACCTTCCGAGACACCTAACGTAGCTGTCAGAAAACGCGCTGCCGTTCCTGCACTTCCCACATTTAACGTAGCCTCTTCACAGGGAAGCTTTCCTCCCAGTCCTTCTACCGTGACGATATAGCTCTCCTCATCCACCGTCGTCTCAAATCCCAGATCCTGCACACACTTAAGAAAATGTCTCGAATCATCCGAGAACAACACTCCACGCAGCGTGGACTTCCCCTCCGCCAGCATCGCCAGAAGGAGACTGCGGTTCGTGATACTCTTAGAACCCGGTACCCGGACTGAGAGAGGTTCAGTCGTTTTTTTGATATCACTATATATAGTAGGAACGCGGTAAATGTTATTTGCCATGGATTGGTGTTTCCTTCCTGATTAATGAATAACCCAGTAGTCACGACAGCAAGTAAGAATAAGCAGGACGTAAGCAGACGTCGGTACCATAGCGTCCTAAGGGACGCATTGCGGTCGTACTGTGACCGCTTATGTACCGCTACGCTCTGCGACATGAGCGCATCGTACTAAAGTACGAGCGTGCCGCGTTTCTTACTTGCTGTTGGGACTACGGATTAATTATCTAAATCATACCATTTTCCGTTCCACGGCACAACTCTCAAAAAGTTTAAAAAATAATAGTTGACATTCCTAGCGGAATAGTATAGTATAAATTCATAACATCCATATCAGATAAGTAGGAAATAAAAACGAACACAATTTTCAAGTATAAGGAGGATTTCATTATGAGTAAGATTTACACATCCGCAACCCAGCTGATCGGACATACACCCCTTTTAAAAGTAAACAATTACTTGAAAGACCAGAACATTGAAGGTGTAGAACTTCTGGCAAAGCTGGAGTATTTCAATCCTGCAGGAAGCGTTAAGGACAGAATCGCACTGGCAATGATCGAGGATGCTGAGAAGAAGGGCATCTTAAAGGAAGGCTCCACCATCATCGAACCCACCTCCGGCAACACCGGTATCGGCTTGGCAAGTGTGGCTGCAGCCAAGGGTTACAGAACCATTCTTACCCTTCCCGAGACCATGAGTGTGGAGCGCCGTAACCTCCTGAAGGCATACGGTGCAGAGCTGGTACTGACCGAAGGCTCCAAGGGCATGAAGGGAGCTATCGCCAAGGCAGAAGAGCTGGAGAAGTCCATCCCGGGAGCCGTGATCCTCGGACAGTTTGATAACCCCGCGAACCCCGCTGCACATGCAGCTACCACCGGTCCCGAGATCTGGGAAGACACCGATGGCAAGGTAGACATCTTCGTAGCAGGCGTAGGTACCGGCGGAACCGTGACCGGTATCGGCACATACTTAAAATCCAAGAACCCCAATGTGAAGGTCGTAGCAGTAGAACCTGCGGATTCTCCCGTACTTTCCGGCGGACAGCCCGGACCCCACAAGCTGCAGGGTATCGGTGCTGGATTTGTTCCTTCCGTTCTGAACACCGGTATTTACGATGAGATCTTTACCGTTACCACAGACCAGGCATTTACCACCGGCCGCCTCATCGCTCATAAGGAAGGTATCCTGGTAGGAATCACCTCCGGCGCAGCTCTGTACGCAGCAGCACAGATCGCAAAACGCCCTGAAAATGCAGGCAAAACAGTCGTAGCATTGCTTCCCGATTCCGGTGACAGATACCTGTCCACCCCTATGTTTGCAGAAGCTTAAGACGAAATTTGCAGAACTGGACAGACTTGCATTCTTGTGTTAGAATGTATGGCATGGTACTAGGAATTCAAGGAATTTGCGCTTTTCTCCCCTTAAAAGTGCGAACCTGGAATGGAGGAACTTATGGAACCGATCATTCAGATCAAGAATGTAACAAAAACTTTTATTGGTAAAGATAATCAGGTAGAAGCCTTAAAGGGTATCAGCCTGGATATCAACAAGGGAGACATCTACGGCATCATCGGTATGTCCGGTGCGGGCAAATCCACGCTGGTGCAGCATATGAACGGCCTTCTGAAGCCGACGTCCGGCCATGTGCTGTTTGACGGCCGCGACATCTGGGAGGACCCCAAGTTCACCCGCCAGATCCGCTTCCGCGTCGGTCTGGTGTTCCAGTACCCGGAATATCAGCTGTTTGAAGAGACGATTGCCAAGGACATTGCGTTCGGCCCGAAGAACCAAGGGCTGTCGGAGGAAGAAATCGACCAGCGCGTACGCCGCGCCATGGCGCATGTGCATTTGGACTACGACAAGTACGCCGAGCGCAGCCCGTTCGACCTCTCCGGCGGACAGATGCGCCGCGTGGCGATTGCGGGCGTGCTGGCGATGGAGCCGAAGGTGCTGATTCTGGACGAACCCGCCGCCGGGCTTGACCCGCGCGGCCGCGAGCGCATTCTGGGAATGCTGCAGGAATTGCACCGCGAGGGCGGCGTGACCATCGTCATGGTCAGCCACAGCATGGATGACTGCGCCCGGCTGGCGACGCGCATGATTGTGATGAGCAAGGGCGAACTGGTGCTGACTGACACGCCGCGCAATGTCTTCCGCCAAGCTGACCTGATGCGCTCCATCGGGCTGGGTGTGCCGGAAGCGGCGGAACTGTGCGGTCGCCTGCGTGCCGCTGGGCTTCAACTGCCCGACGACCTGTTCACACAGGAGGAGCTGCACGACCATCTGCTTCGTTTGTGGAAAGAAAAGCAGGAAAAGGAGGCGACGAAATGAATCTGAACATCACCATGGGGCAGTATTACCCCGTTGACAGCTTCGTCCACCGCCTTGACCCGCGCACGAAAATCCTTCTAACCATCCTGATGATTGTCGCGGTGTTCATGGTGCATTCGCTCGTCGGGTACGCGCTGGTGCTGGCGTTCCTCTACTGGGCGGCGAAGTGCTCGAATGTCCCCTTCAAGATGCTGATGAAGGGCATCAAGCCCCTGCGCATCATCCTGATTCTGACGTTCGTGCTGAACCTGTTCTTCTCCAATGGCACGACCCCGCTCATCGACTGGTGGATTATCCACATCACCCGCGAAGGGCTGACGCAGGCGGTGCATTACTCCCTGCGCCTTGTGTTCCTCGTCCTCGCGACCTCGCTGATGACGCTGACGACCTCCCCCATCGCGCTCTCCGACGGCATTGAGCTGCTTTTATCGCCGCTCAAGCGCTTCCACTTTCCCGCGCACGAGCTGGCGATGATGATGTCCATTGCGCTGCGCTTCATTCCCACGCTCATTGAGGAAACGGACAAGATCATGTCCGCGCAGAAGGCGCGCGGCGCCGACTTTGAGACCGGCAGCCTCATGCAGCGCGCCAAAGCGCTCGTGCCGCTGCTCGTGCCCCTCTTCGTCAGCGCCTTCCGCCGCGCCGACGAGCTGGCGACCGCTATGGAGTGCCGCTGCTACCACGGCGGCGAGAACCGCACGCGCCTGCGCAAGCTGGAAATCACGAAAAACGACTACCTTGCCTATGGCGCGGTGCTTGCGCTGATGCTCCTGATTGTGCTGGAAGGCGTCGTCGTGTCGCACATCGGGGGAATCCTCTGATGGCGCGGCGCATTCTGCTGACGATCGAGTACGACGGCACGGCGTATTCCGGCTGGCAGCGGCAGTATAACGGCTTGGCGGTGCAGCAGCTGATTGAGGAAGCGCTCACCCGCGCGACGGGCGAGGCAATCGCTATCACAGGCGCAAGCCGGACGGACGCGGGCGTACACGCTTTGGGGCAGTGCGCGCATTTCGACACCTCCTCCCGCATTCCGCCGGGAAAGTACCCGTTCGTGCTGAACACCATGCTCCCGCGCGACATTCGCGTGCAGGCGGGGCGCGAAGTGCCGGACGGCTTCCATGCGCGCTTCATGACCTGCGGCAACACCTACCGCATCCTGAACAGCCGCCATGGCAGCGCCATCCGCCGGAATACATTCGCGCATGTACCCGTTCCGCTGGATGTGGACGCGATGCGTCAGGCTTTGCCGACACTGCTTGGTACGCACGATTTCGCCGCGTATCAGGCGTCCGGCGGCACGGCGAAAACGACCATCCGAACCATCCGCATGGCGGAGATGACCGTGCAGGGCGACGAGATTATCCTCCTTGTCGAGGGGGATGCTTTCCTATATAATATGGTGCGCATCATTGCCGGGACGCTCATCGAAATCGGCTTGCACCGGCGCAGTGCGGACGCCTTCACCGAGGCGTTCCGGACGCTTGACCGCCTGTCGCTGGGCGTGACCGCGCCGCCGCACGGCTTGGAGCTGACGAAAGTCTACTACCCGGAGGAAGCGTTTCGGATGCCCGAAGCCGTCCGCTGGCACGAGGAATAACCATTTTTACCCCACAGGAGCTGTTGACCCATGGTAAAATCATTCATGACGAACATGCCCGACCAGTGCGGCGCGTTTCTGGCGGCAAGCCGGATTATCGAGCGCCATCAAGGGAACATCGTGCGCGTGAGCTACAACAAAGCAGTGGATGCGCACGCACTGTTTCTGGATGTTGAGGCGGACGACGCGGTGCTCAGTGCCATCGAGGGCGAACTGAATCAGGCGGGATTCCTCAAATCCGTGCCGCACGCGAAGATTATTCTGGCGCAGTTCGACGTGCCGGATCATCCGGGCGCGGTCGTGCCGATTCTGGAAGTGCTGAACCGCCATCACGTCAACATCTCCTATATTTCCAGCCAGTCGAATGACAACGGTCATGCGTCGCTGAAAATGGGGCTGTACATCGAAGAGCCGGGCGTGATGGATACGCTGCTGCGGGAGTTGTCGGCGCTGTGCCCGGTGCAGATTCTCTCGTACGATTCCGGCGAAAAGAAGCTGGATACGACCGTGTTTTACCTGCGCTTTGCGGCGGAAATCCGCCGGCTTTTGCGCCTGACGCAGGAGCAGACGAACGAGTTCACCTACTACGCGAACCTCATCATGCAGGAGCTGGACGAGCGGAACGAGCCGCCGAGCAAGACGTTTGAGTACATCAACCGCTTTGCGCGCTTCGTGGCGGAGCACAACGGCGCGGCGTACGAGTGCCGCGTAACGCATGTGCCGCTGACGGAGCAAGTTCGGGCAGTTGTGCTGGAGCCGCCGTTCGGGAGCAACATCACCGTGCTGGAGGACGCGAAAACGCGGGCGCTGCTGGTGATTGACAGCGGCTTCCGGTGCTGTGCGCGCTACACCTTGCGGCAGCTGCGGACGATTTTTCCTGATTTTGACGAGCGGAAGCGCGAAATGCTGCTGACCCACTCGGATTCCGACCACACGGGACTGGCGGAGAGTATGCCGGTCATCTGGTGCAGCCAGCGGACGGCGGACTGCTTCGCGAACGAATCGCTGGGGCTGCCATCCCCGCGGGAAGCCAGCGCGACGGGGCTGCCCTACTATCGGCTGAACAAGCTGATTACGGAATACGCCGTGCCGCCGCTGAACCGCCTGCGCATCCTGAACACGTCCCACGGCGATGACGAGCAGCCCATCAGCCCGATTGGCGCATTTCTCTTCGGCGACATGCGCTTTAACGTCCTACAAGGGAACGGCGGGCATGTGCCGGGCGAAACGATGCTGATTGACCCCGTGCACCGCGTGGCATTCACGGGCGACGACTACATCAACCCGCACAACATGACCCCGCCGCAGAAGGAGTTCGACCGCCTTGC
>OHNP01000613.1_pt1 | contig 19026 bp, 15 predicted proteins | sample 1569531 | NCBI WGS metagenome assembly OHNP01 (sample SAMEA3879587, study PRJEB24766) | human gut metagenome | biome: human-associated habitat; feature: feces | place: USA | collected 1985/1987
TCCCGTTTGAGCCGTTCCGATTATCAGTGTGTTATCCTTGGCAAGATTGATAGTCGTCACCCCCTGATATTGTTCATCAGGCGCATCGAGAATGCCAAGCCCAATCTCGCCAAACTCTTTGGGGGCAGATGCGTCAGGGCATAACACCATCTCTGGAAGAGGTTCGCAGCATATGGGGGGCAGCTTCTGAATCTCATTTTCCCGACAATATGATGCCAATTTTTCCACCAACACGTCCAATTGAGTCAGATCCCGCTCTACAACGCCCCCGCTGTAGCCAGATTGAAACAGCTCAAACACTTCGTTGTTCCCCACCTGAAGATAGGCTCGGCCCGGTTCCTTGATTTTAAATGCAAGCGCAGATTTGATTACTTCGTTGCTGTCTTCTCTTGTGGCTACCTTCAGGCAGATTTTAAACTTTGAATTGCTCCAAATCTGTTCGTTGACTTGCCCTGCCGGTTTTTGTGTAGCCAATATCAAGTGAATGCCGAGGCTTCGCCCAATGCGCGCAGCACTGATAAGTTCTTTCATGAATTCAGGTTGGTCAGCCTTTAGCTCGGCGAATTCGTCTACTACGATAATCAAGTGAGGCAGGGGAATAGATACTTCCCCATGCTTGTATTTTTCAATATATTTATCAATATTGTTGACATTGGCTTCTGCAAACAGCCTCTGACGCTTCATCAGTTCTGCCTTAATAGACGCAAGGGATCTGTTAACAGCTCTGCCCTCCATATTCGTGATGGAGCCCACTAAGTGAGGCAGCTCCTTGAACTGGTTAGCCATCCCGCCGCCCTTAAAGTCAATGATAACAAACGCAACTTCATGAGGGTGATACCTCATCGCCATGGCCAAAATGTAGCTTTGCAGCAATTCACTCTTGCCAGAGCCAGTGGTGCCGGCCACCAAGCCATGAGGACCGTGTGCCTTTTCATGCAGGTCAAGCAATATCTCTTTGCCATTGCCAACGCCTATGGGGGCAGCCAGAGATTTTGTTGCATCACTTTCTGCCCATAGCAGCCCCGGATTCACCTCAGATGCAGATTGAATCTTCATCATTTCAAAGAAGCTGAATTTCTGAGGAATAGATTTCTTCCACATGCCTTCCTCACAAATGATATGACTCAGACTATCCGCAAACCGCTCGAAGTCATTGGCTTCTGCATTATCAACAATGAATGCCTGTGTAAGAGTTGCGTTTTCACGATGGAACATCTTTCCGCTGCGTCCATCAACCTCAATGATGAGGTTGCATTCCTTGGGAAGCTGTATCATGTTTTCCACAACGAGAAGCACGCCGGCATTGAGCTTTCTGTTCCGGAACAGATACTCCGTGATGGAGTCATTCCTTCCCAGGAATGCCGGTTGCGCAATCACAAATAAATAATACGGAAGCGGCATGGACACCGCACCGAAGTTGCCCTCCTCGTCCATCTCAAGCTTACGAATCTTCATGGCATCCGCAACCGCATTAAACAGCTTTTCTGCGGCAACTCTGTTCGTGGCAACCAAGTGCCCACTGCGGTCATCATCCAGCGTATGGGGCAGCCTCTGTGTCCAATCAAAGTTGTTTCGGTCGTTTTCATCATAGATAAAGACCATCTTGACTTCCCCATAATAATGGTGAGCTGCAATCTGTGCGACTATATTTTTGGTCAGACGAAATGTGTCTGCATTACTCCCAACAACCCCGCAAACCTGATTTTCCAGTATACTGCAGATGATAGGAGCGTTACTGACTGTACAATACTTTTGTTGGATTTCTTCTGGGCGCTTCTTCAATTCATCGTCTTCCAGCGAAATTGCTTCTTTTGGAGCACGGATCTCAAAGGAGGCTGGGATCTTTCCGGTTCCCAACCGCACAGACATAAAATCCGAATCCATTGGTTTCCGATCCCAGAGCTTTCTATCTACGGTTCCAGCCATTTCAAAGCAGGCTGACAAATCGGGATCCGACGCCAAAAGAGCATTCCGTTGTTCCTTTTGTTTTGCTTCAATGGTCGCAACAATTCGATCCAAATGCTCGGTATATTTTTCGAGTCGAACATCCATCTGTGATGAATACCCGCGTTTTTGCTTGCGGTAATTTATAATAGACACGACCAAGCCAATTAGTGTCATTGGCAATGTGTAGAGCATCATTCTGGAGTTTCCGCTTATCGCCGTTGTTGCAATCGCTACGCCAACAGTGCCAATTACAGGCAAAAGCAAGGATGCCAGATTCAACTCCGGTTTTCCAGTCACAGCAGGAGGTGCTTCAATCTCTACCGTACCGGTTGGGACTTCCAGCTTCAGTCTGGGAGAACGAACAAAATCAACATCCGCGCTCAGTACCCGGGCCGGGCTTTGTGCGCTGTGAATCTGTACACCGTCTCCCGCGGAAAGTATCTCCAGCGAGGTTCCGTGAAACACCAGGCTGAACGGACCAATAACAATGCGGTCTGAAGCAGATACCGGACTTTCATTGACACGCGTCTCATTCAAATAAGTACCGTTTGTGCTGCCAGAGTCCTGAATGTAATAGCGGCTTCCTACTTTCTTAATAACAGCATGACGCCCGGACACAAGAGGACTTTGCAGCACAATGTCGTTATCCTGATCCCGCCCAACCGAGATGTCTCTGTCGATTCCAAGGTTCAGCGACTTAACTTGGAGCACGCTATCATCCATACATATCATAGATACCCGATGTTGCTGACTCAGTACATAGGTGACTGACATCTGCAATGGTCCTTTTTTCAACGTCGCACCCCGCAAAAAGGTGTCACCATTACACACAATCTGCCATCCGTTCTTTTGAGTGGTCAACACAACATGGTTTTTTTTCAAATCAGAATCCGAAAGACAGAAACCGTCATTTTTCCCGCTGCCAATCGAGAATTTTGACTTCCCATCTAATGGTATATCCTTGCAAAAATCATTATAAAAAAGCCTAACTTGCATTCTCATTTCCCTTTCGTTCAGATTATACAAATTTGCAGCTCGTAAATCATTAATTTCAATTATATTGAATAATTGAAATTAGAAATTCATAATTTCACAGGTGTTTATCGCACCTCATAGAGTTTTAATAAAATCCTCCGAAAGCCTTGAAAATAAAGGATTTATCGCAATCAGTCCACCTTATCCCTTTATATGATTTCACACAATGTTACCCTTGTTCTGCACAATCATAAGGGCAAAATCAAGGGCAGAAAAATCTGATAACACAATATAACAAAGTGTGGTAATCGGGAAACTGTGATGTATGTGCGAATAGATTATTTTGGAGGATAACACTATGGAGAAATATATTTACGATGAAAGCAACGGACTTTGGTATGAATTGCAGGGGGATTATTATATTCCTTGCCTTACTTTACCAACCGAAAAAGAAAACAAGCCTATTGGCTTATGGGGACAGCGACACAAACGCTATTTACAGGAATGCAAGAAAGCAGTTTACATCACGCTACTCACAAGTGGCAGATTGAACAGTTATCTTGCTGATATTGACGAACAGGCAACGGAGATGATGTTTCGATTGGTTGAGCAAATGGCTGATAAGGAGGGCGTTACTGAACAGCTCAAAACAGAACGCCCGATGTTGTGGGTTGGCAGAATAAACGAGATACAGGCAAGAGCAAGAGAAATCGTCAATGCAGAAATTATCTACGCATAGTAATGTAACGCTTATAAGATGAAAAAGAGGGTAGGCAGATAATATTTTTTGTCTACCCTCTTTGACTTGAAAACAGATACTAAATTGAGAAAACCTGCGTAAATACACTATCTCATTTCTGCAATTATTTTAAGACTTTATTGCACGAATTTTATAATAATGATAGAATGAATTAGTCAAAGCTAACTTGATTGATGTAAGGAGAGGTGTAATTATGTCTTTTTTTCAAAACACTTGTAAACCTAAAGGACTTGGCGGAAGCCTTATGGTTAATATGATGAATATAGGTCATTCTCCTATGGCAGAATGGGGATTGAAGCATATAAAAATTAATAAGAACGATATATCATTAGACGTTGGTTGCGGTGGTGGTGCAAATATAAAAAAACTATTAGAAAAAAGTCCAAAGGGTAAAGTTTTTGGCATTGATTATTCAGAGGTTAGTGTTAGAAAATCAAAAAAAGTTAATAAATTTGCAGTAGAAAGAAAGCATTGTGAAATTCTGCAAGGAAATGTGCAGGAACTTCCTTTTGCCAATGAAACCTTTGACTTAGCAACTGCTTTTGAAACAATATATTTTTGGTCTGATATTGACCAAAGTTTTAGCCAGATATATAGAGTGCTAAAAAAAGGTGGAATTTTTATGGTTTGTAATGAGTCAAATGGCGAAAATGACAAAGATAAAAAATGGACAGAGATTATAAAAGGAATGAAAATTTATACTTCCAAAGAGATTAAATATTCTTTGGAAAAAGCAGGATTTACGCATATAGAAACGAACAAAAATGCTAAAGGCTGGCTTTGTGTGGTTGCTCGAAAGTAAAACAATTTTTAAATTTTACCTGATATACTTAACGGATACGCTCACAATTTCAGCAACTGGCGAAGTAATCCCATCATGCTTGCAAGCCATTCAAAGTCCCCGTTATCTAACAAGGGGCACAATTTACGAGGGCAAATGGACGAAACAGGCGAAAGTCCTAGAATATATGGGGGGGGTAAACGCACTTTCAAGGGGTGTTAACTGAAAGACGGTCATTTAACACCTTTTCAAACAAAAAGATAATGAAATTTACATCTCTGAGCAGACAGAAAATGATATTTGGATAGTGGAAAATAATATTGGGGGATTGACAAAGTTTTTGCGAGGTGCTATTATAACGATGTTATATAACAGTGTTATAAAAAGAGGATTAAAAATGAGCAACGAAGAAAAAACGACATTGCAGATGATTTTATCGGCTGCTATACAGGAATTTCTTGAAAAAGGCTTCACATCTGCTTCATTACGAAATATTGCTAAAAAAGCAGGCGTAACCACAGGGGCTTTATATGGCTATTATGATAGTAAAGAGGACTTGTTTGAAGCATTGGTAGGCGAACACTACAATTTTTTACTGGAACGATTTTGCAAGGCTCAAAAAGAATTTGCTGAAATTCCGCCAGAAGAACAACCTAACAATCTTACTTCTACTTCCGGCGAATGTATGTATGAAATGCTCTTGTATGCCTATGAACACTTGAATGAATTTAAGCTCATACTTTGCTGTTCGGAGGGAACACGTTTTTCAAAATTGATTGATGAAATGGTGGAAATAGAAACAAAAGGAACACATGATTATTTAGCAGTTCTTGAAAAGATAGGCAGACCTGCTCCCCCCATTGATGAACGGTTGGAGCATATCTTGATTACAGGAATGTTTAATACATTTTTTGAGCTGATTATACATGAAATGCCTCTTGAAGAAGCAAAGCACTATTTGAAAGAAATGAGAGATTTCTATACCGCCGGGTGGATGAAAATTATGGGGCAATAAAAATGAATAAATTCGTTAGGGCAATCTGCCCTATAATTTTTATACACAGGTTAGTTACTGCTAACTTCACAAGGGCAACACTAACTGAAATGAGGATATTGGAGGACGTTCATTTTGTTCTCGTATCATAAAAAATTTTCAAGGAGGTTTTATCAATGAAAAAACAGTCAAATCTATCAAGACTGATGGGTTATGCCGGATGGCATAAGATATTGACCTATCTTTCTTGGGTACTGTCTGTAATGAGTGCACTGTTGGCTCTTGTACCATTTTGGTATATATGGTGTATTATTCACGACATACTGGAGGTTTCCCCGGACTTCTCACAGGCGGAGAATGTCACAGGCTACGGTTGGTCTGCCGTATTGTTTGCAGTTATCTCTATTGTTGTTTACATAGCCGCTTTGATGTGTTCGCATTTGAGCGCGTTCCGGGTTGCCGCTAATATCCGAAAAGAGCTTATGCGCCATATTGCAGCATTGCCGCTCGGAGTAACGGAGAAGTATGGAAGTGGAAAGCTGCGGAGAATAGTAAACGGTTCCAGTGCTGCTACGGAAACGTATCTTGCACACAGGCTTCCCGACAAAGCGGGGGCGATTGCCACCCCTATAGGGCTACTTTTCCTGTTGCTTGCTTTTGACTGGCGGTTAGGGCTTTTAAGCCTTGTTCCCGTTGTGCTTGGTTTTCTGATTATGATGAAAATGACAGGAAAAGACATGGAAAAGCGAATGGAACAATATCAAAATGCGCTTGCCGATATGTCAAATGAAGCCGTTGAATATGTGCGGGGCGTACCCGTAGTAAAGACTTTCGGACAGACAATCTTTTCTTTCAAACGCTTCAAAAACGCGATAGACAATTACGAAACATGGGTAATCGCATACACAAAGGGGCTGCGTCTGCCTATGATGTTCTATACAACGGCAATTAACAGTGTATTCGCGTTTCTGATTGCCGGAGGTATTCTCTTTACAAGGGGCGGCGTAACAAATGAACTTCTGTTAAACCTTATTTTCTATATTGTGATTACGCCCGTCATTGGTACGACGCTCACAAAAATTATGTTTATGAGCGAGGACGCAATGATTGTAGGCGACGCAATTAACAGGATTAATGAAGTGCTGAACGAAAAACCATTATCTGAAAGCAGCGTGAATAATATCCCTAAAGATAATGGGATTACATTAGAACACGTTAGTTACAGCTATGACGGAAAGAAAAACGCGCTCAATGATGTATCTCTTTCCATAAAACCGGGGCAGACAGTCGCATTGGTAGGATCGTCCGGCGGCGGCAAGACAACGCTTGCAAATATCGTCACAAGATTTTTTGACCCGCAAAAAGGGCGCGTACTGATAGGGAATATCGACATATGCGACATTCCGAAAGAAACATTGATGAATAAGGTGTCCTTTGTATTTCAGAACAGCCGACTTATCAAAGCGTCCATATTGGAAAATGTGCGTATGGCAAAGCCTGACGCTACACGCGAAGAAATCGCCCATGCTTTGGAAGCTGCACAGTGCTTGGATATTATTGAAAAATTACCGAATGGCATTGATACGGTTGTCGGCGCAAAAGGCGTATATCTGTCCGGCGGCGAACAGCAAAGAATAGCGATTGCCCGCGCGATTTTGAAAAATGCGCCTATCATAATCCTTGATGAAGCGACCGCATTTGCCGACCCCGATAATGAGGTGCGCGTACAGCAGGCTTTATCCGCGCTTTCAAAGGGAAAGACCGTCATTATGATTGCACACAGGTTGTCGTCAATCACAGACGCGGATTGCATTTATGTACTGCAAGACGGTGAAATTGTCGAAAGCGGCACACATAGCGGACTGATAGAAAGAAACGGCATATTTACAAAAATGTGGAAGGATTATTCCGAAGCGGCAGAATGGAAGATTGCAAAGGAGGTAAACGCATGATTAAGACATTGCAAAGACGTTTTGCATTATCAAGACAGGGGGCTGTCGATTTGATAAAAGGCTGTATTGCCTGCGTCGTACAGGATATATCCTTTATGCTCCCTGTGGGATTGCTCTATTACTTTGTCATTGACACCATGAATGGGAACTTGAATGGAAGCCGCATTGCTTTTTATGCGGTTGGTTCTTTGGTTTGCTTATGCCTTATATTTATTGCGACTTGGTTTCAATATAACGCCACTTACTTAGCGACTTATGTGGAAAGCGGGGTAAGGCGTATATCCTTAGCGGAACGGCTACGCAAAATCCCGTTGTCCTTTTTTGGCAAAAAAGACCTTGCGGATTTAACCAATTCTATTATGGGAGACTGTGCTACGCTTGAAACTGCATTCTCCCATTATGTACCCGCATTGGCAGGCTCCCTCATTTCAACAACACTAATTGCAATCTGCCTTTTTGCTTACGACTGGCGAATGGCTCTTGCGGCGGTGTGGGTTTTACCGATTGCATTTACAATCACATTCTTTTCAGCTCGCATACAGGAATACTTTAACTGTAAATCTGTAGCGGCAAATGTCGCGCTTGAAAGCGGTGTACAAGAGTGTATCGAAAGTTTACAGGACTTGAAATCAAACAATGCGGAAGAAAGTTATCTGAAAGGACTTGACAAAAAAATTGACTATGTAGAAAAACGGCACATTATAACAGAACTTGGAACAGCACTTTTTGTTGTTTCTTCAACACTAATATTAAAGTTTGGAATTGCTACGGTTGCGCTTGTAGGCTCTACGCTGCTTATTCGTGGAGAAATTGATATTCCGCTGTTTTTTATGTTCTTGCTTGTAGCTTCAAGGCTTTATGCCCCGCTTGAAGGCGCATTGCAAAATCTTGCTGCGGTAATCTCTACGAAAACGAACATAGACCGCATGAACGAAATCCTTGACCAACCTATTCAGACAGGGGAAAATCAACTGATAAATAAAGGTTATGACATTGTATTCGACCATGTAGGATTTGCTTATAATACTGGGGAAACCGTATTGAAAGATGTGTCTTTTACGGCAAAACAGGGAGAAGTTACCGCTTTAGTCGGACCGTCCGGCGGCGGAAAAACTACGGTGTCGCGTCTTGCCTCGCGGTTTTGGGACATAAACAAAGGGAAGATTACTGTCGGTGGTATGGATATATCGAAAATAGAGCCGGAAACCTTGCTGTCTCTGTACTCTATCGTATTTCAAGATGTGACGCTGTTTAACAACACAATCATGGAGAATATCAGAATAGGCAGAAAGGACGCGACCGACGAAGAAGTAATTGCGGCGGCAAGACTAGCAAATTGTGAAGAATTTGCAGAAAAGCTCCCAGACGGGTATAACAGTATGATTGGTGAAAATGGCTGCGAATTGTCTGGCGGGGAAAGGCAGAGAATTTCAATCGCCCGCGCTTTTCTCAAAAATTCCCCTATTATCTTACTTGATGAAGCAACGGCAAGTCTTGATGTGGAAAATGAAACATTGATACAGGCTGCTTTGTCAAGACTGATAAAGGACAAGACCGTACTTGTTATCGCCCACCGTATGCGTACCGTAAGCGGCGCAGATAAAGTGGTTGTGCTTTCAAACGGTACGGTTGCCGAACAGGGAACGCCGGAAAAACTGATGAACACAGGCAAAATTTATCCGCATATGGTAAAGCTGCAAATGATTAGTCAGGATTGGGGAATTTAGATTTCTAACTGAAATTGAATGATATAGATTTCATATTTTCCCATTAGTGAGAAACGCAAAGAGGTCGACATTATGAAAACAGAATGGATACTTTGCCCTGTCTGCGGCAATAAAACCCGAACAATGATACAGGAAAATACTGAGATGAGAAACTTTCCTCTCTACTGTCCGAAGTGCAAAAAAGAAACAATCATCAATGTTCAGGATATGAAAATCACGCTTGAGTCAGCAAATAATTATGTACCACCGCCGCTATGGGTAACACCATAACGGCGGTTTTTCCATATCTATCGGCTATCTCTGTCAATGGATTTTTTGCGCTGTCTTTGGGGTGGTTTCTGCCTATTTTTATCCTGTATCTCCCGCAAATGTTTTAATACGCTCTGCTTTTCGGGTGGTCTGCGCTGCTCTTTGGCGGCGGCTGACGGTTTCCTGCTGGTCTGACGCTCCCACTCGGCAAGGTCACGGCTGTACTGTTCCACAACGCTTTCCATTTCTCGGAAAGTACGCATGAACGCCTGCACATCGGGATAACCGTCCTCTTTCAGAATATCGGGCAGCATATCCAGTTTTGCAGCGATTTCCTTTTCCGTCTGCTGTATCTGCTCGGACAAGGCTTTACGCTCCTTGCCTTTGAAAAGCCCCTTTGTGTCTGCAAGCTGCGCTTTCAGTTTCGGGAGAACATCGTCCTGCAAACGGCGGATTTCCCTTGCGCCCTCCTGCGCCTTTATCATCAGATTTTTCATGCGTCGAAATTCCGCCATATCCATATCCAGCGTAGGCTTGGGCGGCATATCCTTTTCTCGGATAAGGCTTTGCAGAAGCTCCTTTGCCCTGCCGATAATGCTGCGGAACAAGGTAGGCAGCCAGCCCTTTTCTTTAATGGACTGACTTGCCTTTTGGTGGATTTCCTCTTTCTTGATTTCCAGTATCTTTGTTTCCTCAATCCCCGATAACAATGCCATATCCGCCGTCCTGTTCCATTCCTGCCTTGCGGCGTTGTCGGCTTCAATCTCGGCGGCTTTGGGATTGTTCTTACCGATTTTCTTGGTAGGAAGATAAACGCTGTTCTTATCAAATACCTTTAACTGCTGTTCGGGATCAGCAATATGGCGATTGATAAGGTCAGTGTAAATCTCTTTTACCTCCCGAAGAAAAGGCTCGCTTTTGAATTTATCATCTTTCACGGTAAAAAGGTGGCTTTCATAAATTTCTCCCTTTTTTATGACAGTGCAGCCTTTTCGTATCTGCCCGTCCTCCCCTGTGATTTCTTTCTTGGTGCGTACCCTTTTTCCCGTTTCATCATAGAACACGCTGCGTGTGGCTATCTTGATGTCAGGTTCAGGAAGCAGTTTTCTTTCGCTGAAGATAAGGTGGATATGATAGTTTGTCTTGCGTTTGTTGTGGTGGAGGGCTGACACGCACTCCACACCATACCGCCTGTGGAACTACTCTGTAAAATCTTCAAGGACTTCCTGCGGCTCGTATCTTGTATATACTTCGGGCAGGGCGATAATCAATTCCCTTGCTTCAATACATTTGCCCTCTGTACCGCTTCGCTTAAATTCCTGCTGGCTTTCCCTTGCAAGGTTACTCCAAAATTCATTGTCGGCGGTGCGGTAGGTAGCATAGAGGTTTTATAAAATTTGATTTGTTCGGTTAGTATAATATATTTAGTGAAGCACTTTAGCCAATATGGTTAAGGTGCTTTTTTGTGCCTTGAAAGGAGGTGGTTGAAGCATACCACATCGGGGAAAGCCCGATTTAATCATTACAACAGGCATTGCCTGATCATACAGAGTAACTTTTAACAGCCAGTTAGGGATTATCCCTGTTGGCTTATTTTTTTATCTAAAAGGAGAGACACAACATGAGAAAAGAACATATTATTACGACAAACAATAATCAGATGGAGGAGAAAGGCATGAAGAGCAGATTCATTCACTTTAAGAAGAGATTCGTTCCGGCATTATCCGGAGCACTTATGGGAGTAATGCTTATGAGCACTACTTGTTTTGCAGCAGGTGACAGATATCCGGGAAACAATCGCACCGGTATCTTCCGTGGCAGAACCGACGGAGTATCAGTTTGGAGCAGAGGCATTTGAGGCAGCATATCCTAAAATGGATTCTGTCATCAAGCCGGATGAAAAAGACCCTTCCGTTCCTAAGACCGGGAAGGTGAGGTAGAGGCTTATGACGGATAAGGAGAAAAGGTACTGGGCATATTTTCTGAATGTGCATGGAAAGATTGAATACTATGAGCAGTGAAAGAAATGTGTTCATTCCTGTAAGCAGAGCTTTCGAATAACAGGGCTGCTTTGTAAAAAGTGTCAGGAAGCCAAATAGCGAGGGGCGTATCATCAGAAATGGTGGTACGCCTTTTTTTTGGGAATATTCTACCTTTAATCCCTTTGAATGTAATAGTATTGTATATAATCAGTGAACAAATCTTAAAACCAAAATCTTAAAACTATCACAAAAACAGATGCCTTTTTCCAATTTTTTTGGTATAATCATATTATTGACAGCTATGAACACAGTGAAAACAGAGGTGTTCCAATGGGCAATCAGTCAAGCCAGTGGTTTGCTTTATATTATCTGGACAGGCTGGACAGATTTATAAAGGAGAGGCTAAAAGTAAAATACTATGTAAGATACATGGATGACGGAGTGCTCATTCACCACGATAAAGAGTTTCTAAAGAAAGCGTTAGCCAAGACACAAATTTTTCCTATATCACAGGGAGTGGATTTCCTTGGATTTCATTTTTATCTGACAGATACAGGAAAGGTGATTAAAAGACTCCGGACATCAAATTTAAAGCATGGACATACATGGAAATTAAGAAAACATATCTATTCCAATACAATATTTACAAAATCAAAGGAGGATTCAGATGAAAAGATTAAAGCATAATTTAAGGAGGACTTTATGAATATTATCAAACATAAATATGGCAAACGAACGGTATCTCTGCTGCTTGCGGTAATTTTGGTGCTATGCCCTTTGCAGGTTAGGGCGGCAGATAACAAGCCAACCATCGAAATTGGTGACTACATTCAGATGGGTACTTATGGGGGAGTGCCAATTGTGTGGCGTTGTGTAGCGAAGGATAGCAATGGGCCATTGATGCTTTCGGATAGAGTATTGTGTGATTACATGCCCTATGATGCAAAAACCAACAAAAATGCCGAAACAGGCTCGCACCGGCGCAATAGCTGGAGAGATAATTTTGGTTCTAACCACTGGAGAGACAGCAACATACGTTCTTGGCTCAATTCCAACGCTGAAGCAGGAAAAGTGAAATGGCTTTGCGGAAATCCGCCAACAGAGGATTCTGTCTATCCTAAAACGGCAGCATATGACCAAAAGGAGGGCTTCCTTCGCAGCTTTCGTTCGGATGAGCTGGGAGCGATTCGAACGGTGAAGCAGCGTTCTATCGTTTCCCATCCGGAGTATACGGCAGGTTATATCGACGCAGCCGGTGTTGATCTTCCCTATAACACCACAATTGATACGGTAGCGGATGGGTATGACAGTGCCCATTATGAATATATTTGGGATAGAGTTTTTCTGCTGGATGTTCAGCAGCTCAAAACGGTTAATGATAACCTGAACGGCTACCATATCGCAAAAAACAGAAGCGGTGTAGCATGGAACTATTGGCTGCGTACACCGATTACAACCTGTAACCATGATATGCGATTTGTGACCCCTCAAGGGAATATTTTGCGTGACGCACCCTATAAGGGATATTACGGCGTTCGTCCTGCCTTTTATCTGAATACGGAAAATTACACCGTATCATCCGGCACAGGACAGAGCGCACAGGACCCCTATGTTGTTTCCGCACCGGATGCGCCGGATGACAGCATTGGCATATCCGGCGCTGTGCGAGAGGATGTGAATGGTGACTGGAATGTGAACACGGATGAGTATCTACAGCTGGAGATGAGTACCCTCTACACTGAGGATCCTGCATATGCAAATGTAACCGTACCGGTGTATACAATCCAGAAGCCTCGCAGCGATAAGGAGAACATGGTGATTGTGTACTGCGCCGAGGGCTACACCAAAAGCCAGCAAAAGCAGTTTGTCGAGGATGTAAAAAAGCTGTGGGGGGAGGTATTGCAGATAGAGCCATATCGCAGCATGGCGGATCGCTTTAATGTCTATGCACTCTGCACGGCATCGGTGGATGGCTATGGCGGTACCAGCACATTTTTTGCTGCGACCGCCAAAGGAGGAATTTCTACTAACAAAGGGAACTGGCGCAACCATGTTTTGGAGCGCATCATAGGCCCTGCGTTTATCGAGAAGATTCATGACGCACATATTCCTAATGAAACGCATCCAAACGAAAACACGATGGATCATAATTATAGACAGTATGATTATGTGTATGAAAATATCAACCAATTCGTTGTGTTGGCGAATAGCGGTGAGTATTTCGGTGGCTCTCATGATAATAAACAATATGGTATTCACTATATTGTTGCGTCAGCGAGAAACGCATATTCTGCGTTTACCCAGCGGCATGAACTGGGACACGGTCTGTTCCATCTGGGAGATGAATATAATTATAGCACTGTTCCTGTAGATGAGTGGAATTACACTACATCACTGAATATGACTGCAACAAAAGATCCCACGAAAGTGAAGTGGAAGCAGCTGCTTGGCTTCCGTAATACCTATACCTGCCCGCATCTTGACTACTATCCTTATACCTATAATTCCAGCAGGGATTGTCTGATGCGAGAGACCTTTCAGAATGATTTTTGCGATGTGTGCAAGCTACAGGGCATAAAGGTCATGAGTCAGCTCATTACAAATCCCCCTGCGCTTTATGTGGCTGTTCCTGAGGTGAAAAAGTATATCGGCGGTTACAGAAATCCCACAAAAGATCCTTCTGCCTTTGAGGCAGCGAATTCCTCCGCATATGCGAGCTATCAAAATGACAGGAATAGCCGTCTATTAAGCGGCGGCAGTAAAAACAGCTTTGATTATAGCAGCATGAAGGGGCAGCAGGTTGAGCTGCGCACCATTATACAAAATCTTTCGAATACCCAAGCGAAGACTGTGACCCTGCGCCTGTGGGTGGAACATTCCAACGGCGAAAAAGCGGTCACGACAGATGGGGAGCAGGTTTTCACTACGCAGGAGTTTGACATCCCTGTTTGGAAAGAGAAAAGCAAATTCTGGACAAAGGGTGCGTTGGATTACGAGGGCAGCGACTTTAATTCCGGCCTTGTCAACTGCTCTCTGGTTTACACGATTCCGGAGAATGCCATTCTGCAATCCGGCGATACCATCGGCTTTGAGATTGTAGATCATGCGACAGGCGAGGTATTGGCTGATGATGATACGGAGCAGCAGCGCTATGTCAATGTCACCATCCAATATCAGCTGGAGGATGGCACAGATGTTCCAAACACCATGCCGACTACCTTTACTGTTCCGGTAGGCAAAAAGGTTGATTGGCAGCCGCCGCAGGAACTGCACGGCTACACTTTTGTTAAAGCGGAGGGGATGGAAAATGCTGTCCCGAACAGTGGTATGACGATTCGTTATATTTATAAAAGGTCTGAGGAACGCCCCGAGCCGCCGGTGACAAAAAATTATACGGTGCAATACAATTGGGGCTCTGTATTCCCGACAGGCGCAACGCTGCCGCTAAATAGCAGCTCCTATTCGAGTGTGCAACAGGCGAAGGCGGCTGTGGATAAGAAATATACCTCCACAACACGCATTCAGGCACAAAAGGATGGTAAAAACGGCACATGGGCTTTTTCGGGCTGGGATGCCGGCAACCTAAACGGCACAACCGTGGTATTCCGTGGAAGTTGGAGTTTTACGGCGGATACAGCGCCGATAACGCCTCCGAGCGGTACAGCAAGCTACAAGATTACCGCAACGGCAGGTATCGGTGGAACAATCTCTCCCGGTGGCACGACAACGGTATCTGCCGCAGGTCAGCTTACATATACAATCAAGGCGAACGAAGGATATTATATTGCGGACGTAAAGGTGGATGGTTCGGAAGTGACAGCAACCACAAGCTACACCTTTAGTGATGTGAATACTGATCACACCATAGAAGTTACCTTTAAACAGGAAAGCCAGACACCGGATAACACCTATCAGATTATTGATGGAGCAAACAGTAGTTGGACGCATGACAGTGATGGTAATATCACCATCCGGGGTAACGGAGACTTCTCCAAGTTTACCGGAGTTAAGTTGGACGGAAATTTGATAGACAAGAGCAACTACACTGCAAAGGAAGGCTCTACCATTATCACACTGAAAGCTTCCTACCTGAATACACTTTCGGCAGGAACCCATACAGTTGAAATCCTTTGGACGGATGGTTCTGCAAGCACCACATTTACCATCAAAGCAAATACCTCTGATGACAAGCCATCGAGTGGAACTGATAAGAAGGATGATGCACCTAAAACCGGGGACAACACACCGAGTGTATGGCTGTTTATACTATCAATTCTTTCCGGAACGGGATTGATTATTACCGTAAAGAAACGCAGAGAAAATTTGAATTCATAGAAACGATAGTTAAAAAATGAAACGAGAAAATAACCATGGAGAAGGCGGGCATGTATGTCCGTCTTTTCTTCAAAGAAAACACAACAGGGAGTGTACGCTGCGGAAGAGGCGAAAGAAAAGACACAGACGGAATCAAAGCAGAAGGCGTGTATGGGAATGGAAATGGAAATGCCTGACTCTATTTCGTATGTTGTGCGATAATTATGATGGAATTCTGAATCACGATAATATAGACAAGATTAGAATAGTTGATATGTCACAAGGTAAAGCAAATGATGATGGATATAGAGGTGTACATTTATATTTTCAGCTAGACCATAGTCATTACCCTATAGAGATACAGATGAATACTTATTATGACAGGCAGATAAATAACTGGCTCCACAAATATTTGTATAAAAAAAATTATCCTGATGATGTAGGATTGAAATTAAGAAAATTATACGAAAACGGGAAAATATTGAATGAAAATATGTTTCGGGAGGTGCTTCAAAATGTGTTATCTGATTGCAAAAGAATTTGATAAACAGGGCTGTATTGCAGTAAAAACAAGACATGGAAAAGAATTAAGCAATATGGTAAATGAATTAAACAGAGCAGTATCGGGAAAGGGCATACAATTGGTAACAATAAGCAGACCGTCAGCATATGGTGAGTACGAACCATATGAGATGCTCGATGATATTGACGTCTTCAAGGATAGGGTAAAGAACTTGAGGAATATGACACAGAGGGTATAAAAAGGTTATCAAAAGAACTTACAATAAAATATGGAAAGATTCATTGCAACCGGAGGTCCCTCACTATGACAGACATCCCAATTAAAATTATCCGTTCCCGCCGCCGTACACTGGCCCTTGAAGTAAGAGAGGGCGGCGAAGTGATCGTGCGCGCACCGTTGTACAGCCGTAAAGCTGAGATAGATGCATTTGTAAAGGCGCATGAAAACTGGATTATCACAAAATACAATCTAATGATCACAAAACAGAACAGTAAGCCGGAACATGTTTTTCCGAAACCGGAGGAAATCAATGCTGCACAACTTAACAGGATTAAGGCGAAGTTTGCAGAGCGGACAGCATACTATGCCGGACTGATTAATGTTACATATAACGGGATAACGGTTAGAAATCAGAAGACCAGGTGGGGAAGCTGCAGTTCCAAAGGGAATTTGAATTTTAATTACAGACTGTATTATATGCCGGAAGAGCTCATGGATTATGTTATAATACATGAGCTCTGCCATAGAAAATATATGAATCATTCCAAAGAATTCTGGGATGAAGTTTCCCGATACTGTCCGGATTACGCCGCTAAGAGGCAGAAACTTAAAGATTACAGTATATGAAACTAACGGATTTTTCTTTTCTTTCTTTTGCGTGAATTTCTTAAATTATTTCTAACTATAATATATACGAACAACAGGATAACAATTACAACAACGGCAATAACTACAGTTATTATCGCGCGGGAGCGGGAAGATGCTTTCTGCTCTGCCAGGATGGCTGCACTTTCTGACTCAGACTCGCTTTGAGCCTCAGATTCTGCGATGGACTGTGCAATGCTTTCCGATTCCGATTCAGCCTGACGGGAGGATTCCTCCTCAGCCTTGATGCGTGCCTGTTCCTCGTATGTCACCACATTTTCAAGAATATCATTGCCGGTGTCCGCACCTACGGTTGAACGGTAGAGACCGAATTTGGCACAGCTGTATTGGTAATCATCCGATACATAGAACCAGCACCATTGCTGTGAAGCATGCTGCAGATAGCCGTCAGCGGCAACCTCAAGGACTGTCTTGCCGCCGAATCTGGATAAAGCCCTGCGGCAGTCAAGGTTAATCTGGTTCTCGGGATAGAGGTGCAGGTAAGTCTTCGGAACATCATAAGTTCCGTATTTATCGACCGATTCGGGATATGAAGCGGCATCTGCACTCACGTTTACGGCATCACATATCGCAGCGGATGTTATCATATGGCCGCCGTGACCGTATTCACCGTTAAGATCCTGACCGACTAGGACGAGAGGTTTGAAGCGGCGGATAAGTTCCGTCATGAAAGCAACTGTGTCATTGTAACTGTAAACTTCTTTGGCAGCTTCGAGCGAAGTGGCATATATATCATCGAAATCACCGTTTACGGAGATGTTGCGAACACCGACAGTCCAGAGACCGTCAAGCTTCTCATGTTCCCTTATGTTGGCACCATTCCAGTAATTGGTATAATAGGCTACCTGAACCTTGAGGCCAAGCTCGCCGGCATAATACGGTATGATTCCGCCGAAGAAAAGCTGTTCATCGTCCGCGTGGGTTGAGACGAGCAGAATATCAGCTTCATCGCATGGGGGATTCCATTGCTGTACCCACGAAGGAACATCGCCCTCACCGAAAGCATATAATTTGCATATTTTCATGCCATCAGCTTTGATATTGATGACTGCCTTGGTTGACGGCTTGTCAAGTTTCACATATTCATGAAGATAACCGTTTGTACCGCACTCCTGTGCAGAACCGTCTTCAAGTGTCAGTGTCCATGGAGAGACGGTTTTGTTATTCCATGCGATATACAGATGTGCAATCGGTGTGGATGAACTTATTGTTATCGTATCGCCCGAGTTGAATGTGGACATCGTATCGTAGGAACCGCCCGTCATATCATATACGGACGCGCCGTTTGATGTGGCATATTCCGGCGTGAGTTCCACAGCATCCGCAGCAGATGTTATGTCTGCCGATAATGTGAAAACAGCACACAGAGCCAGCGAGGCTAATATTGTTGTGATAATTTTTTTCATTATAATATCCTCATATCTTTCTGAAATCGAGACAATTCTAACACATATAACCGAATTAAGCAAAAACAAAAATAAAATACTTGTTTTATAAAACCGCAGGGAATATACTTAACTTAAATCAGACAACAGGAGGAAGCATATATGATATCTGATAAAATGATAGATTTGGTTAACAACAGCTCGGTTATCAGAGCGATGTTTGAGGAAGGCAAGCGCCTTGCAGGAATATACGGAGCAGAGAATGTATACGATTTCAGCCTCGGTAATCCTAATGTGCCGGCTCCTGCCCAGGTTAATGAAGCAATCAAGGCACTTGTTGATGAGGAAGAATCAACAGTACTTCACGGATATATGAGTAATTCGGGATATGAGGACGTAAGAGCGGCTGTGGCATCATCACTCAACAGACGTTTCGGAACGGATTTTGATGAGACCAATATAATTATGACAGTCGGTGCGGCAGGCGGCATGAATGTCCTGATGAAAACCCTGTTAAATCCGGGCGATGAAGTGCTGACCTTTGCACCTTAT
>OHNP01000618.1_pt1 | contig 18817 bp, 10 predicted proteins | sample 1569531 | NCBI WGS metagenome assembly OHNP01 (sample SAMEA3879587, study PRJEB24766) | human gut metagenome | biome: human-associated habitat; feature: feces | place: USA | collected 1985/1987
AGCAGAAGTGAAAATCCAAACGGCTCGTAGAGAGCGGTCAGGATGTTTGTGAGGATTTTGGCTAATACTTTTATTGGGTCTTGCATCTTATTCCACTGTCACACTCTTTGCAAGGTTTCTCGGCTTATCCACATCCAGACCCTTGGCTACAGACACATAGTAACCCAGCAACTGTAGCGGGATCACTGCCAAACTACCAATGAAGTGCTCATCCACCTTTGGAACATAAACCGTGAAGTTTACCTGATCTTCGATTTCATACTTACCATAAGTAGTGAGCCCCATCAGATAAGCGCCGCGGCTCTTGCACTCCAACATATTGCTGATAGTCTTTTCGTAGAGTTCGCTCTGGGTAAGCACACCGATGACCAGTGTTCCCTGCTCAATCAGACTAATAGTTCCGTGCTTCAGTTCGCCAGCTGCATATGCCTCCGAGTGAATGTAACTGATTTCTTTCAGTTTCAAACTGCCTTCCAAGCAGACTGCATAGTCAACACCACGGCCAACGAAGAACACATCGTGTGCATTGGCATACTTCGCGGCGAACCACTGAATGCGCTCTTTGTCTTCCAAAGCCTTCTGCATCTTCTCTGGGAGTGTCAGCAGTTCAGAAATATAGTAACTATACTGTTCATCAGTGATCTTTCCTTTGACCTTTGCAAACTGAACGGCCAGGCAGTACATAGCTGCAAGCTGTGCGCTGTATGCCTTGGTCGTTGCAACAGAAATTTCAGGGCCAGCGAGCGTATAGAACACCTTGTCCGCTTCACGGGCAATACTGCTGCCTACCACATTAACGATTGCCATCGTGGTAATGCCCTTCTCTTTTGCCAGACGCAGTGCTGCCAGTGTATCTGCCGTTTCACCAGACTGGCTGACAACAATCACCAGCGCTTTCTGATCAAGCGGCATCTTGCGATAGCGGAACTCCGATGCAAGTTCCACACGCACCGGAACATCCGCCATACTTTCCAGCACATACTGAGCAGCCATACCAACATGCCATGCAGAACCGCAGGCAATAATATAAATCTGCTCAAAGTTCTTGATCTCCTCTTCGGTGATTTCCACACTGGACAGGTCGATAGCTCCATCTTTGATCACAGAATTCAGGGTGTCTTGGACAGCTTTCGGCTGCTCATGGATTTCTTTCATCATGAAATGCTCAAAGCCGCCCTTTTCAGCTGCTTCTGCATCCCATTTGATCTCGGTGGTCTGCTTTTCGATTTCATCGCCGTTCAGGTCATAGAAATGCGCCTCACCCGGAACAAGCTTTGCGAACTCAAGATTTCCAATGTAATACACATTACGAGTGTATTTCAGAATTGCAGGGACATCCGAAGCCACATAGGTTCCGCCATCCGCAATACCAATAATCATCGGGCTATCCTTACGCGCCACCCATATCTCGCCCGGATAATCACGGAACATCAGCTCAAGCGCATAGGAACCGCGCACACGAACCATCGTCTTGGCAATGGCATCGATAGGGCCGAGGTTGTACTTCTTATAATAGTAGTCCACCAGCTTGATAACCACTTCGGTATCCGTCTGGCTGTAAAACGTATAGCCGTGTTTCAGCAGCTTTTCTTTCAGCTCGGTATAGTTCTCGATGATACCGTTATGGATCAGGGCCAGATTTTTCGATTGGGAATAATGGGGATGTGCATTTACATCATTAGGTTCCCCGTGAGTAGCCCAACGGGTATGGGCAATTCCGATGTTACCGGAAATATCTTTTTGAGTAACGAAAGTCTCCAGTTCCGAAACTTTACCTTTCGTTTTGTACACATTCAACTGTCGGTTATCACTGATTAATGCTACCCCTGCACTATCATATCCGCGATACTCTAATCGCTTCAATCCTTTGATAAGAATGGGGTAGGCTTTCTTTTGACCAATATAGCCTACTATTCCACACATACTAATTAATATTTGATTTTGCGCTGCAAAGATATAAAAACCTGAGAACATAAAGTTAATGTTTTGCCTATTTATTTATCAAAAGAATAGAAAAAAGTTATTTTCTTGTCAAAAAGTTAAAGAAAACAAACTTATTAAAGCAAAAGGAGTAATTTTATAAATTCAAAGCAAGCAATGGAATTTTAGTTTTATATTGAAAGGAGATAGCGGAAAAATCTTCCAATCCGATAAAGAGTGTCGTTTTTCAAGGTTGCCAAATTGCCAAAAAGCCAAATTGCCAAGGCCAAAGGAAAAGGCCAATAAGATAAAGAGAACCTGTTGGCGGAATTAATTCATAATGGAATGGTAATGAATAAATAGATACGCGGACTTTTATTTTTCATCCGCAGATGACGCAGATAACGCTGAATTTTAAGCCTGAAAGGCTTGCATTATATAGCGTAGGGCATCGCCCTACGTAATATACATCCCCATTTCTGAGCCCTGAAAGGGCGAGATAAAGCGTGTATGCTTGATTGCGCCCTTTCAGGGCTTAAATAGAGAGATACATAATCACGTAGGGCGTTGCCCTACGCTATGTAATATCAGGATTTCAGCCTTATAAAATCCGCGTTCGTCAGCTTTGTCCGTGTAGTCCGCGTACCTATTTTATTCATAACCCTAACCGAAAGAAGGCAATTCTGCCAACAGGTAAAGAGACTAAATCCACGTCAATCCCATATCAACACTGTATCAAGTCCGTACCATCTCCGTGTCTATAGGAATGGACTTGGTACGGAGTTGGTATGGACTTGACACGGAGTTGGTACGGACTTGGTTATATCCGGATAAGGATGAAACAAAAAAAATGTCATGCACTTCCCTTTTGGCTATTTGGCATTATGGCAATATGACAATTTCTCTAACAAGGGAAAGTCACACTTACAATACATAACACAAATTATATATTTTGTTTCAATTTAAAATACAAAAGCTTATATTTTATTTCAATTTAAAACACAACTCCAACAAACAGGTATTTTGCAAGTCACAAAAACCAGCATTATCACAGCAATTTGAAATTAAATTAATACTTTTGCCAAACATTTTGATAGCAATAATAGGTATTACTACAGAATAAAGTAAACTTAAAAAGATGAAAGAAGAACTTTTTAACAACGAAACAAAGAGAAAAGCCGGACAACAGGGAAGGGAAGAAAGCCAACATCCTGTATATCAACGACAGCCCAAGCAGTTGGGCTTGTATGATGCAGAGAACGAGCATGACGCTTGTGGTGTCGGTATGTTAGTGAACATCCACGGAGGCAAGTCACACGAACTGGTAGAGTCTGCATTGAAGGTGTTGGAGAACATGCGTCACCGGGGCGCCGAAGGTGCAGATAACAAAACCGGAGACGGTGCCGGCATCCTGCTGCAAATCCCGCACGAGTTTATTCTTTTGCAGGGTATTCCTGTCCCCGAGAAAGGAAAATACGGTACAGGTCTTCTCTTTCTACCGAAAGATGAGAAAGACCAAGGTGCTATCTTAAGCATTATCATCGAAGAGATTGAAAAAGAAGGATTGACATTGATGCACCTGCGCAATGTGCCCACTTGTCCAGAAATTCTGGGAGAATCGGCACTTGCCAACGAACCGGATATCAAACAAATTTTCATCACCGGATTTACGGAAAGCGAGACAGCCGACCGTAAACTCTATCTCATAAGAAAAAGAATAGAAAACAAAGTACGCAAATCGGATATTGCCACGCGCGAAGATTTCTACGTTGTCTCCCTATCCACGAAGAACATCATCTATAAAGGTATGCTCTCTTCACTGCAACTGCGAGGCTACTTCCCCGATCTGACAAACCCCTACTTCACCAGCGGCATAGCACTGGTGCACTCCCGCTTCAGCACCAACACCTTCCCTACCTGGGGACTGGCACAACCGTTCCGCCTCCTGGCTCACAACGGCGAAATCAACACCATCCGCGGCAACCGGGGTTGGATGGAAGCCCGTGAAAGTGTGCTCTCCTCTCCCGTCTTGGGCGACATCAGGGAGATACGCCCCATCATTCAGCCGGGGATGAGCGACAGTGCCTCACTGGACAATGTTTTGGAATTCCTCGTTATGTCAGGCCTCAGCCTGCCGCACGCCATGGCCATGCTGGTGCCGGAATCTTTCAATGAAAAGAACCCTATCAGCGAAGATCTGAAAGCATTCTATGAATACCACTCCATCCTGATGGAACCCTGGGATGGCCCTGCCGCCTTGCTGTTCAGTGACGGACGTTTTGCAGGCGGTATGCTCGACCGTAACGGATTGCGTCCTGCACGCTATCTGATTACGCACAACGACATGATGGTAGTTGCCAGCGAAGTGGGCGTGATGGATTTCGAACCGGGAGACATCAAAGAAAAGGGACGCCTGCAACCGGGTAAGATACTACTGGTAGATACCGAAAAAGGCGAAATCTACTACGACGGGGAATTGAAAAAACAGTTGGCCGAAGCCAAGCCTTACCGCAGTTGGCTGGCAACGAACCGCATCGAACTGGATGAGCTGAAAAGCGGGCGCAAAGTCCCCCATAGCGTAGAGAATTACGAGAGGATGCTGCGCACCTTCGGCTATTCCAAGGAAGATGTGGAGCGGCTCATCGTTCCGATGTGTACCACGGGTGCCGAGCCTATCAACTCAATGGGGAATGATACGCCGCTTGCCGTGCTTTCGGATAAGCCGCAACTACTGTACAATTACTTCCGACAACAGTTTGCACAAGTCACCAATCCGCCTATCGACCCGATACGCGAGGAACTGGTAATGTCACTGACGGAATATATCGGCGCCGTGGGCATGAACATCCTGACACCCAGTGAAAGCCATTGTAAGATGGTGCGCCTCAACCATCCCATCCTGAGCAATGCACAACTGGATATTCTTTGCAACATCCGCTACAAAGGTTTCAAAACGGTGAAACTGCCCTTGCTGTTTGAAGTAGCAAAGGGTCGTGCCGGATTGCAGGAAGCACTCACAGCACTTTGCAAGCAAGCGGAAGAGTCCGTCAGCGAAGGGGTGAACTACATTGTATTGAGCGACCGTGATGTGGATGCCACTCATGCGGCTATCCCCTCCCTACTGGCAGTAAGCGCAGTGCACCACCACCTTATCTCCGTGGGTAAACGTGTACAGACGGCATTGGTAGTGGAAAGCGGTGAAATACGCGAGGTGATGCATGCAGCCCTATTACTGGGATTTGGCGCCAGCGCCCTGAACCCTTACATGGCATTCGCCGTGATCGACAAGCTGGTAGCGAAGAAAGAAATCCAGTTGGATTATGCCACAGCCGAAAAGAAATATATCAAATCCATCTGCAAGGGATTGTTTAAGATCATGAGTAAGATGGGTATCAGTACCATCCGCTCGTATCGGGGAGCGAAAATATTCGAAGCCGTAGGTTTGAGTGAAGAGCTCAGCAATGCTTATTTCGGCGGGTTGAGATCCACAATAGGCGGTATCCGGCTGGATGAAGTGGCACGCGATGCAATCGCATTTCACGATGCAGGCTTTGCCGCACAGGTAGACGGATTACTCCCCAACAACGGTTTGTACGCTTTCCGTAAAGACGGAGAAAAACATGCCTGGAACCCAGAAACCATTTCTACCTTGCAACTTGCCACACGCCTGGGCAGCTATAAGAAGTTCAAAGAATTCACCAGTCTGGTAGACAGAAAAGAAGCGCCTATCTTCCTACGCGACTTCCTGGATTTCCGCCGTGCCCCTATTTCTATAGATAAGGTTGAACCGGTAGAAAGCATCATGCACCGCTTTGTGACGGGTGCCATGAGTTACGGGTCTATCAGCAAAGAAGCACATGAGGCAATGGCTATTGCCATGAACCGGATTCACGGACGCAGCAACACAGGTGAGGGAGGCGAAGACAGCGCACGCTTCACGCCCCGCGAAGACGGAACCAGTCTGCGTAGTGCCATCAAGCAGGTAGCTTCGGGACGTTTCGGTGTAACAACGGAGTATCTGGTGAACGCCGATGAAATACAAATCAAAGTGGCACAAGGGGCCAAACCGGGTGAAGGCGGTCAGTTGCCGGGCTTTAAAGTAGACCAGGTGATTGCGAAAACGCGTCATTCCATTCCCGGCATTTCATTGATTTCTCCCCCGCCCCATCACGACATTTATTCCATCGAAGACCTGGCACAGTTGATCTTCGACCTGAAGAATGTAAATCCTCGTGCCAAGATCAGTGTGAAACTGGTAGCCGAAAGCGGTGTAGGAACCATTGCCGCCGGAGTGGCCAAAGCAAAAGCAGACCTTATCGTCATCTCCGGTGCGGAAGGTGGTACGGGCGCCTCTCCTGCCTCCAGTATCCGCTATGCCGGTATCTCTCCTGAACTGGGACTAAGCGAGACGCAACAGACTCTTGTACTGAACGGTCTGCGCGGGCAAGTGATGCTGCAAGTGGACGGGCAACTGAAAACCGGTCGCGACATCGTACTGATGGCGATGCTGGGTGCCGAAGAGTTCGGTTTTGCAACCAGCGCTTTGATTGTACTGGGTTGCGTCATGATGCGCAAATGCCATCAGAACACCTGCCCTGTGGGTGTGGCAACGCAAAACGAGGAACTTCGCCGGCGCTTCCACGGACGCAGCGAATACCTGGTGAACTTCTTCACTTTCCTGGCGCAGGAAGTGCGGGAATATCTCGCCGAAATCGGTGTGGAACGTATGGATGATATCATCGGACGCACGGATCTTATTATCCGCAAGTCAGAAAACGAATCGCCCAAGCAATCCCTAATTAGTTTCGACAAAATACTGGCACGTGTCGATAATGGTGCAGCCATCCGCCACACCATCGACCAGCAACACGGCATCGACCACGTAAAAGACGTTGAAATGCTGCATGCCGCTGCCGAAGCTCTGGAAAACCAGAAAGAAATCTCACTGGAATATACGATTGCCAATACGGATCGTGCTTGCGGAGCCATGCTTTCGGGTACCATTGCCGCGAAGTACGGTGAAGCGGGACTGCCGGAACATACGTTGAACGTAAAGTTCAAAGGTTCTGCAGGACAAAGTTTCGGTGCCTTCCTTGTACCGGGTGTCAACTTCAAGCTGGAAGGTGAAGCGAACGATTATCTCGGCAAAGGCCTTTCGGGTGGACGGATTGCTGTATTGCCTCCGGTACGCTCTAACTTCCAGGCCGAGAAGAATACGATTGCAGGAAATACCTTGCTCTATGGTGCAACCAGCGGTGAAGTTTACATCAATGGGCGCGTAGGCGAACGTTTTGCTGTCCGCAATTCCGGTGCCATTGCCGTGGTAGAGGGTGTAGGCGATCATTGTTGTGAGTACATGACGGGCGGTCGTGTGGTAGTCCTCGGTTCAACAGGGCGCAACTTCGCAGCCGGTATGTCGGGCGGTGTAGCTTATGTATGGAATAAGGATGGAAACTTCGATTATTTCTGTAACATGGAAATGGTAGAACTAAGCCTCATCGAAGAAGCCTCCTATCGTAAAGAGTTGCACGAACTCATCCGTCAGCACTACCTCTATACAGGCTCCAACCTGGCACGCACTATGCTTGATGACTGGAACCGATATGTGGATGAGTTTATCCAGATAGTCCCCATCGAGTACAAGAAGGTACTGCAAGAAGAGCAAATGCGGAAACTGCAACAGAAGATTGCAGAGATGCAGAGAGATTATTAAGAGATTTATGATTTCAGATTTATGATTTTATGACTTGCCGGACGGTATCATAAGGGCATGCCATAGCGTAAGCCTAAGCAGAGATCATAAACCCGAAATCATAAATCTCAACATAAATCATAAATTATAAATCATAAATCTAAAAATGGCAGATCCAAAAGCATTCTTAAACATACCACGGCAGGAAGCGGGATACCGTCCTGTCCACGAACGTATCACCGACTTCAGTCAGGTGGAGCAAACTTTAAACAGTCACGAACGTAAACTCCAGGCATCACGTTGCATGGATTGCGGTGTACCCTTCTGTCACTGGGCATGCCCGTTGGGCAATAAGCAACCTGAATTTCAGGATGCACTTTATAAAGGTAAATGGCGCGAAGCATACGAAGTGCTCGCCGCCACAAACGACTTCCCCGAATTTACCGGACGCATCTGTCCGGCACTTTGCGAAAAGTCGTGTGTACTGAAGCTTTCGTGTGATGCACCTGTCACCATTCGTGAAAACGAGGCGGCTATTGCCGAAGCGGCTTTTCGTGAAGGTTACATCGTGCCCATTCAACCCGAACGTAATGGAAAGCGGGTTGCCATCATCGGTGCAGGTCCTGCGGGACTCTCCGCTGCCTGCCGACTGAATGCTAAAGGCTATGAAGTGACTCTTTTTGACAGCAAACCCATGCCCGGCGGATTACTGCGCTATGGTATTCCTAATTTTAAACTCGATAAGGCAGTAATCGACCGCCGGATGGGAGTGCTTGAAGCCGAAGGCATCAAGTTCGAAATGGGCATAACGGTAGATGTACAGAAACTCCCCGCGGGCTTTGATGCCTACTGCATCTGCACCGGGACGCCACAGGCACGCGACCTCAATATCCCCGGACGCGAACTGAAAGGTATTTATCTTGCCCTCGAAATGCTGTCCCAGCAAAATCATATCCTCGATGGAGAAACGTTCCCGAAAGAACGTCTGGTAAATGCCAAGGGCAAACGGGTTCTCGTCATCGGCGGCGGTGATACAGGATCGGATTGTATCGGTACGAGCATCCGCCAGGGAGCCGTGAGTGTGACACAGATTGAAATCATGCCACAGCCTCCCGTAGGTCACAATGACGCTACTCCTTGGCCACAATGGCCCATTGTACTGAAGACGACTTCAAGTCACGAAGAAGGTTGCACGCGCCGCTGGTCGCTGGCATCCAATCAGTTTATTGGCAAGAATGGAAAAGTCTGCGGTGTAGAGGTGGAAGAAGTGGAATGGATTCCGGCTCAGGATGGAGGACGCCCTACCATGAAACCTACCGGAAAGAAGGAAGTGATAGACGCCGATATGGTACTTCTGGCCATGGGCTTCCTGAAACCGGAACAACCGGAATTTCCGGAAAATGTATTCGTAGCAGGTGATGCGGCACGTGGTGCCAGCCTTGTGGTGCATGCACTGGCGGACGGACGGAGAGTGGCAGAACGGATAGACAAGTATTTTAGTAACTAACCCCTAATCACTAAGCATCATGTGTGGAATCGTAGGTATCTTCAATATCAAATCTCAATCCCAGGAATTGAGAAACAAAGCGCTTCGAATGGCGCAGAAAATCCGTCATCGCGGACCGGACTGGAGTGGTATTTATGTAGGCGGCAGTGCCATCCTGGCTCACGAACGTCTTTCCATCGTCGATCCGGAAAGTGGCGGACAACCATTGTATTCTCCGGATGGCAAGCAAATCCTTGCCGTCAACGGTGAGATCTATAATCATCGGGAAATCCGTTCCCGCTACACCGGCAAGTATGCTTTCCGTACAGGATCGGACTGTGAAGTCATCCTCGCATTATATAAGGATAGAGGCATTCATTTCCTCGAAGAATTGAACGGTATCTTCGCCTTTGCCCTTTACGATGAGGAAGCAGACGATTATCTGATTGCCCGTGACCCTATCGGGGTAATCCCTCTTTATATCGGTCGTGACGACCAGGGACATATCTACGTCGGTAGCGAACTGAAAGCTCTCGAAGGTTTCTGTGATACCTACGAGCCTTTTCTGCCCGGACATTACTTCTGGGGACGTGAAGGGAAAATGCATCGTTGGTATCAACGCCCCTGGACCGATTATGCCGCCGTCAAAGCCAATGACACCACCGCCCGTCGGGCTACCCAACCAGAAATCAACAGCGTAAAACTCGCCCTTGAAGCTGCCGTGCAACGCCAGTTAATGTCCGATGTTCCTTACGGTGTTCTGCTCAGTGGTGGTCTCGACTCTTCCGTCATTTCTGCCATTGCCAAGAAGTATGCCCGCAAGCGCATTGAAACTGATAACCAGAGCGAAGCCTGGTGGCCTCAACTCCACTCCTTCGCCGTCGGCCTGCGCGGTGCACCGGACTTAATTAAAGCCCGTGAAGTGGCGGAATATATCGGCACTGTTCACCATGAAATCAATTATACCATTCAGGAAGGACTTGATGCCTTGCGTGATGTCATCTACTTTATCGAAACATACGACGTTACCACTGTACGTGCTTCCACACCGATGTACCTGTTGGCACGTGTCATCAAGTCTATGGGTATCAAAATGGTGCTTAGTGGCGAAGGTGCCGATGAGGTTTTCGGTGGTTATCTATACTTCCACAAAGCCCCCACACCGCAGGCTTTCCACGAAGAAACGATCCGTAAGCTCTCCAAGCTGCACCTGTACGACTGTCTGCGTGCCAATAAGAGCCTTTCTGCCTGGGGTGTGGAAGGTCGTGTTCCCTTCCTCGATAAAGAGTTCCTGGATGTGGCAATGAACCTCAGCCCTGTCGTCAAGATGTGTCCGGGCAAAGAAGTGGAGAAACGCATTGTGCGCGAAGCTTTCCAGGATATGCTGCCTCAGAGTGTTGCCTGGCGACAAAAAGAGCAATTTTCCGATGGCGTCGGTTACAATTGGATTGATACATTGAAAGCCATTACTTCTGCCGCCGTCACCGACCATCAGATGGAACATGCCGCCGAACGGTTTCCCATCAATCCGCCACAGAATAAGGAGGAATATTACTATCGTAGCATTTTCGAAGAGCACTTCCCCAGTCAGTCGGCTGCCCGAAGCGTGCCCAGTGTGCCGAGCGTGGCTTGCTCTACTGCTGAAGCACTCGCCTGGGATGCCACGTTGCAAGGGAAAAATGATCCGAGCGGACGGGCTGTGGCAGATGTGCACGAGGCAGCCGGGAACGTGGGCTGATAAAGCCTGTTATAAGCAGAGTCTACTGTGTAAACAATTTACCAAGCGAGATCCATCAATAGAATGCTGAGCATTCTTATCACAGTCTCAAATATAGACAAAAAACAGGCATTTTTCTGCTTTATTAAGCTTCTTGTTATTCGTTTTTAAAGAATAACAGGAACGTTTTTAAAGAATGTGCTCAACGTTTATTAAAAACGTAAAAAGCCTCTTTTAAGCCCGAATCCGATAAATATCAACAAAAAAGGCGATAACTTCCTATTGAAATTATCGCCTTTCTTGTTTTTTGTCTGTTATTATCTTAGAAAACAAGTCGTATGAATTCTCTATTATCAACTACCCTGCAAAGATACGACATCCGAAAGGTGAAGTCAAGTATTCTGGCCGGTTTTTCCGACTTTTCTTTTTTTTATTTTTTAATTCTTCCATTTTGTTTTTGTCCGATACCATTTTTCTAATTTTGAGAATTAGAAATTAGGAACTTGCGTTAACTTAACACACAACAAAGATGAAATATAAAAGGACTCTCCACTCCAATCCACACTAAGATAGTGTCAAAACGGAATAAAAGAACGCGAATTACACAAATCTGTCATTCAATAATCCACTTCTCTATATTCCTTGTTTTATTACTGAAGTTCACACCTATTTTGAATAATTTCCTCGGGTCTGCCTCAAAAGGAAGAGCATACTGTTTTTCTTCTATTTGCTGCAAAGCTTCTTCTGCAGTACCTTCCAGTTTGAATTCCATGACGTAAATGTAATCGGCAGTCTTCACTACCAGATCCACCCTCCCTTCCGAAGTGTGATACTCCGCCTGTGTGTAGAAACCCACCAGTTTGAAGACGATAAACAGCACATTTTGGTAATGTAATTCCAAGTCTTTCACCAATTCATAAGGTGTGTCGGCAAAAAAGCTTTGCAGCCTCTTAAAGAAAGCGTTAGGTTGGCCGGAACGTATCTCACGAACAAACCTTTGTATCTCAAACGGTGCTTCTAACTGATTGAAGCGGGTATAAAACGGCATCAGAAATCTGATAAAGCCCTCTTCCACTTCCCGGTTAGGGAAACCGAGACGGTATAGACCGAATTCCTTATCATATCCCTTTATCGTGAGATAACCGCTTTGGAAAATAACCGGTATGGGTTCGTTGTCGCCATAAATACAGTTCAGCACATCAGCATCCGTTTCTTCATGCGCCATGCGTTCCAAATTGTAATGATTGCGTCTCAGCAACTCCACAAGGTAAGTAGGCGTTCCGGTTTCAAACCAATAGTTGCCGAATTTCATCTTAAAGAATGTATTCAGCAAACTGAAAGGATTGTAGATGCCGTCCGTATTTTCTGTAAAGTGATAACCGTCATAGCACGCTTTCAGTTCATTGCACACTTCCTGATACGTCATTTTCTGCGCGGCTGCCAATTCGTGCAGGTCTTCTTCAAAATTAAGATGTATCTCCTTTTCGGTGATTCCACAGATGGAAATAAACGGCTCGTCCATGGAGATGTCATTCAGATTGTTCAGGTCACTGAACACACTGACTTTGCCGAACTTGGTCACTCCCGTCAGCAAGGCAAACTTGATGCAGCCGTCCATGGTTTTCAGTACGCCATAGAAAGGTTTCAGAGTATTGCGGAATTCGCGTTGCAGTTCCTCGTTGCCGATAGCTTGGAGCAAGGGTTTGTCATATTCGTCGATGAGAATGGCTACACGCTCACCACTTTGCTCATAGGCTCGTTCCACGGCTCCCGCAAAACGCAGGGCGAGGGTACTCTCAGCAACACCGGTTCCATAAAGTTCTTCCCACTTTGATAAGTTTTTGTCCAGTATCTTGTCAAGACTATCCGGCGTATCATATTTCCCGATATTCAAGTCCAGATGCAACACAGGACGTTTCACCCAGTCTTTTTCCAAAGTTTCCACCGCCAAGCCTTCAAACAAGTCCCGTTTCGCCTCAAAATAGGCTTCGAGCGTGGAAATCAGCAAACTCTTCCCAAAACGGCGGGGGCGGGAAAGGAAAAAGTAACTGCCACTCTTCACCAACTTATACATCAATGCAGTTTTATCCACATAAACGTATCCTTCTTTACGAATCTTCTCGAAGTTTTGTATCCCGATAGGATATATTCTGTTACCCATGTCCTTGCCTCCTTCTACTATAATAGTATTCATTAATGCTACAAAGATAATGTAAACCGAGAACAGTATAAAATGAACTCGTTCATTTTTTATGCCGAGGTGCAGTTTATCTTCTTCAAAGATAATGCAAATCGAAGACAGCACTTTCATTTTCCCAATTTATTCCCTACCTTTGTACCCGCTTTTTTAGAAAGGCAGAATTCGTTCTATTAGTTTTAGGTTAAACACTTAATAACGCTTATGCAAAAGTCTGACTGCATCATCGGTGTAGAGCACGTATCGAAATACTTCGGAGACAAAGCCGTACTGAATGATGTAAACCTCTCTGTCCGTAAGGGCGAATTTGTAACGATATTGGGCCCCTCCGGCTGCGGCAAGACTACGTTGTTGCGCCTGATAGCCGGTTTCCAGACCGCCTCGGAAGGTATCATCACCATCGCCGGAAAAGACATCACGCAAACACCGCCACACCAACGTCCGGTGAATACCGTCTTTCAGAAGTATGCCCTTTTCCCCCACCTCAACGTGTACAACAACATCGCTTTCGGACTGAAGCTCAAAAAGATGCCCGAAGCCACCATTGGCAAGAAAGTGAAACAAGCCCTCCGCATGGTAGGCATGACGGATTACGAAGACCGTGACGTCGATTCCCTCTCCGGCGGACAACAACAACGTGTTGCCATTGCCCGTGCCATCGTCAACGAACCCGAAGTGCTGTTACTGGATGAGCCCCTCGCCGCCCTCGACCTCAAAATGCGTAAAGACATGCAGATGGAGTTGAAAGAGATGCACCAGAAGCTTGGAATTACCTTCGTCTACGTTACCCACGACCAGGAAGAAGCCCTTACTCTGAGCGACACCATCGTCGTGATGAGCGAAGGCCGCATCCAGCAGATAGGTACGCCGACAGACATCTACAACGAACCCATCAACTCTTTCGTTGCCGATTTCATCGGAGAAAGTAACATCCTGAACGGCCTCATGCTTCAGGACAAAGCCGTATCCTTTGCCGGACACGAATTTGAATGTGTCGACAAGGGCTTTGGCGAAAACACTCCCGTCGATGTAGTCATCCGTCCCGAAGACATCTATATATTCGAACCTTCTGCCGCTGCCCAACTGATGGGTACTGTCACCTCCTGCATCTTCAAAGGCGTGCATTACGAAATGATGGTACAGACTAACGAGGGCTACGAATTCATGGTGCAAGACTATCACAGTTTCGAAGCCGGACGGGAAGTCGGTCTGCTCGTGAAACCTTTCGACATTCACGTAATGAAGAAAGAACGCACCTGCAACACCTTCGAAGGCAAGCTCATAGACGCCACACACGTCGAATTCCTCGGTTACACCTTTGAGTGTGCCGAAGTGCTGGACATCGAACCGGGCAGTTCCGTCCTCGTAGAAATAGATTTCCGGAACGTCATCCTCGAAGATAACGAAGAAGACGGCCATCTGACGGGTGAAGTGAAATTCATCCTTTATAAAGGAAACCATTACCATCTCACCGTGTTTACCGATTGGGACGAGGATATCTTTGTAGACACCACTGACGTCTGGGACGACGGTGACCGTGTCGGCATCACCATCGCACCCGAAAATATACGAATTGTTGCGCCGGCACAGACCACCGGTTCTATCCCTATTGTCGAATCTGCTAATAAGAAAGGAAGTGCTCAGTAATATATCCCGTTTCTTCATGCGTCGCCGGAACTGGACAGTTCCCTACGCATTGTTTCTCATCATCTTCGTTGTGATGCCTCTGTTGCTCATTGTGGTTTATGCCTTCACCGATGCTGAAGGCGCATTCACGTTTGCCAACTTCCGCAAATTCATGATGCATCCCGAATCTATCAACACATTCGTCTACTCCATCGGAATAGCTGTCATCACGACTCTGGTATGCCTCCTGCTCGGTTATCCGGCTGCTTATATTCTCAGTCAGAAGCGCTTCAACACTTCCCAGACCATGGTTGTACTGTTCATCCTGCCTATGTGGGTGAACATCCTGATACGTACACTTGCCACGGTGGCATTGTTTGATTTCCTCAACTTGCCGCTGGGCGAAGGAGCTTTGGTATTCGGTATGGTCTACAACTTCCTGCCGTTCATGATATACCCTATCTACAATACATTGCAGAAGATGGATGGCAGTCTGATAGAAGCAGCCCAAGACCTGGGAGCTACGCCTGTACAGGTATTCGGTAAAGTGATCCTCCCCCTTTCGATGCCCGGCATCATGAGTGGTGTGGTGATGGTTTTCATGCCCACGGTTTCCACCTTTGCCATTGCCGAGTTGCTGACGATGAACAACATCAAGCTGTTCGGTACTACCGTACAAGAGAATATATATAACGGAATGTGGAACTACGGCGCTGCCTTGTCGCTCATCATGCTGTTGCTGATTGGCGTCACCGCCCTCTTTACCAACGAGGACGACAGTGCACAAAATGAAAGCGGAGGTGTGATATGATGACACGTATTCTGGCGAAAGGCTATCTTTGGTTTCTGCTTGCCCTGCTCTATTCGCCCATCCTGATTATTATGATCTTCTCTTTCACCGAGGCCAAGGTACTGGGTAACTGGACAGGATTCTCTACCAAACTATACAGTTCACTATTTACAGGCGGTATGCACCACTCACTGATGAATGCCATCTGGAACACATTTGCCATTGCTACGATTGCCGCTACAGCCTCTACCCTGCTGGGAAGCCTGGCAGCTATCGGCATCTTTAACTTGCGCTCCCGGGCACGTCAGGTGATGAATTTCACCAATGCTATTCCGATGATGAATGCGGATATCATTACGGGTGTATCCCTGTTCCTGCTGTTTGTCAGCTTTGGCATTTCGCAGGGATTTACTACGGTGGTATTGGCACACATCACTTTCTGTACCCCTTATGTGGTGCTTAGTGTGATGCCCCGTCTGAAGAAAATGAATCAGAATGTATACGAAGCAGCTCTCGACCTCGGAGCTACTCCTTTCCAGGCGCTTCGCAAAGTCATCTTCCCGGAAATTCTGCCGGGAATGATCAGCGGTTTCATCCTCGCTTTCACGCTTTCCATCGATGACTTCGCAGTAACGATCTTCACTATCGGAAATGAAGGATTGGAAACATTGTCGACATACATCTATGCGGATGCACGTAAGGGTGGACTGACTCCTGAACTGCGCCCACTGTCAACAATCATTTTTGTAACGGTGTTAGTATTGCTGATTGTGATTAATAAGAGAGCAGAAAGAAACAAGAAAGAATGAAAAATAATAATTTAGCGGTGGGAATAACTGAGATTAAGACAGGCTGAAAGCCTGATATTACATAGCGTAGGGCAACGCCCTACGTGATTATGTATATCTCTATTTAAGCCCTGAAAGGGCGCAATTAAGCAGCAACCTTTATATCGCCCTTTCAGGGCTCAGAAACAGGGATGCACATTACGTAGGGCGATGCCCTACGCTATATAATGCAAGCCTTTCAGGCTTAAAATTCAGCCCGATAAATTATCATTTACCCATATATAACCCCTATAAATAATGAAGAAATACATCCCCCTCCTTCTCTGCATTCTTCTCCTTGCCTCCTGTACCGGTGCCAGTGAGAAGCGCAGCCGTGTACTGAAAGTATACAACTGGGCAGATTATATCGACGAAGAAGTCCTCGCCGAATTCCCTGCCTGGTACAAAGAGCAGACAGGCGAAGATATCCGCATCATCTACCAGGTATTCGATATCAACGAAATCATGCTCACTAAGATAGAGCGCGGACAGGAAGATTTCGACCTTGTATGCCCATCGGAATACATCATCGAACGAATGTTGAAGAAAGATCTCCTCCTCCCTATCAACCGCAATTTTGGGAAGACTCCGGACTATATCCCCAACATCTCCCCGTATATTCAGAAAGAGTTGGAGAAGATCAGCCAGCCCGGTCGCCACACCAATGATTACGTTGTTCCCTACATGTGGGGTACCGCCGGAATACTCTATAACAAGAAGTTCAAGACCCTTGAAGAAGTCAGCTCCTGGGGATGCCTTTGGGATGCCGTCAACCGTGGTAAGATTCTGATGAAAGACAGTTACCGCGATGCCTACGGCACTGCCATCATCTATGCCCATGCCCGGCAACTTGCCGACAGCACCATCACCGTGGAGCAACTGATGAACGACAATTCCCCTGAAGCCATTACCCTTGCAGAGCAATATCTGAAAGATCTGAAACCCAACATTGCCGGATGGGAAGCCGACTTCGGCAAAGAAATGATGACCAAAAACAAAGCATGGCTCAACCTTACCTGGAGTGGCGACGCCGTCTGGGCCATTGACGAAGCGGAAGCTGTAGGCGTGGACCTGGACTATGTGGTTCCCCGTGAAGGCAGCAACATCTGGTACGATGGCTGGGCCATCCCCAAGTATGCCCGCAACGTAAAAGCTGCCAGCTACTTCATCAATTATCTTTGCCAGCCGGATATTGCTCTGCGCAATATGGATGCCATCGGCTACGTCAGTGCCGTAGCAACGCCCGAGATTATGGAGGCAAAGATCGACACTACTCTTGAACAGTTCTCCGACCTCAGTTATTTCTTCGGTCCAGGTGCAGACAGCGTTCAGATCAATCCGATACAATACCCTGACCGTAAAGTCGTGGAGCGTTGCGCCATGATCCGTGATTTCGGTGACCGCACAGAGCTTGTTCTCGAAATGTGGAGCCGCGTCAAAGGTGATAATCTGAATACGGGTATCGTACTTCTCATCTTTGCAGTCTTCGGGATACTGTTTGTGTGGATTGTCTGGAAACGGATCAGCATTTATAAGCAAAAGAAACGTCACCACAGGCGCAGACGCCGTATACGCAGGTAATAGGAGGTAAAGAAGATAACACCTTTATCTCTTGATTCGCATTAATAACATAAATGAAACATCACTTTTCAGACATATTTTGTACCTTGCGGCAGAATTATAAATAAGGAACTATGAAACTGAAAAAACTTTTATTTGCCTCCGCTATGTCTCTTGCCGCATGCGGCATCCTACAAGCCCAAAACACCCAAGTCATCGCCCACCGTGGTTTCTGGAAGACCGACGGTTCTGCCCAGAATAGTATTGCCGCCCTGGTGAAAGCTGACTCCATCCATTGCTACGGCTCCGAGTTCGATGTCTGGCTCACTGCCGACAATAAACTTATCGTAGACCACGATGGTGTATTCAAAGGTGTCCGCATGGAAACATCTACCGAGAAAGACTGTACCTCTATCACCCTCGACAACGGTGAGAACCTCCCTACCCTTCAGCAATACCTCGATAAAGCCAAAGGATTGAAAACCCGCCTTATCCTGGAACTCAAAGCACACAAGACTCCCGAACGGGAAACGCTCGCCGTAGAGCAAATTGTGAAAATGATTAAGGATATGGGACTGGAAAAGCGTACCGAATACATCACTTTCTCACGCCATGCGACCAAAGAATTCATTCGCCTGGCTCCTAAAGGTACTCCCGTATATTATCTGGAAGGTGACCTCAATCCGCAGGAACTGAAAGACATGGGTTGTGCCGGTCCTGATTACCATTTCTCCGTCTTCAAAAAACATCCCGAGTGGATCAAAGAATGTCACGACCTTGGCATGAAGGTTAACGCCTGGACAGTAAATGATGCCAAAGATATGGAATGGCTCATCAGCCAGGGAGTGGATTTCATCACCACCAACGAACCGGTATTATTGCAGGAGATATTGAAAAAGAAGTAATGCAGATCGGTAGTTAAATTCATTTCTTTATTTTCGGTTATGAATATAATTTTAGGCGCGGATTACGCGGATTACACGGATTCTTCTCCTGTAATAT
>OHNP01000639.1_pt1 | contig 17851 bp, 9 predicted proteins | sample 1569531 | NCBI WGS metagenome assembly OHNP01 (sample SAMEA3879587, study PRJEB24766) | human gut metagenome | biome: human-associated habitat; feature: feces | place: USA | collected 1985/1987
AATATTGAACGACTGGAATCAGGTGTTTGTAGATGCGGTACGTGCTGTAGGTGGTGGTAATAGCAATCGTTTCCTGGGTGTGCCGGGGTATTGTACCAATGTGGCACTTACGGTGAGCAACTTCAAACTGCCGACTGATAAAGTTCAGAATCGTCTGATGGTATCTGTTCATTTCTATGATCCGAATGAATATACACTGGATGCAAAGTATTCGGAGTGGGGGCATACCGGCGCTGCCGATAAGAAAGCTAACTGGGGAGACGAAGACAATGTGAAAGATGTATTCAATAGTTTGAAGACAACGTATATAGATAAGGGCATTCCGGTATATATTGGTGAAATGGGATGTGTAAGCCGGACGACTGATCGTGCGGAATCTTTCCGCAAGTACTATCTGGAATATATATGTAAAGCAGCGAAAGAATACGGATTGGCTCCTGTTTATTGGGATAATGGCGGTACAGGTAGTGGAAAGGAAGAATCAGGCTTGTTTAATCATGCTACCGGTGATTATTTGAATAATGCAGCGGAAATAGTAGAAGTAATGAAAAAGGCCATCTTTACAGAAGATGCATCTTATACATTGCAATCCGTCTATGACAATGCACCGCAATAGGTTTTCATAAATACCCCTCGTGTATACAGGGATTGTTGTTAATACAGGTTTTTTTTTGATTGGTTTTGGGAAGTAGCTTCTGTGAGGGAAGTTACTTCCTTCTTTTCTGTCCGGGAAACAAATGATGGGGTATGAAATGATAAAAAAACACATTGAAAACCTTGTTTTTACGATTCCTTTTTGTTTCATTTGCAATATGTTAACGATATTCCTATATCTACTACTATGAAGAGATTGATTTTACTTATCGTTTCAGTCGTTGTGGCATGTTTTTCTGCCTTTTCACACGACTTTATGTTCAAACATCTGGAGGTTAAGGACGGAATGCCCAGCAACCAAATCAATGCCATTTATAAAGATTCAAGAGGTTTTATGTGGTTCGGCACCGCTGCCGGACTGGCACGTTATGACGGATATCGTTTCAAGGTATTCCGGAGCACTGACAATGGTTCTGCGTCTTTACCTGACAACTATATTGAGAAGATAGTGGAAGACAGTGAAGGACGTTTATGGATACGGACGGGAGAAAACGGATATGTCATTTATAACTGGGATACGGAGAGCTTTGTCTGTGATGTTCGTTCCCGGATGTGGGATATAGGGATAGACGGAACACCCCGCTATGTATTTGTCGACAAGCAAAAGAATACCTGGTTTGCCATAGATGGGAAAGGGTGCTACTGTTATCGTCCCGGTGAAAAGAATGCTGTATCCCTGCCTTTCGGTGAGAAAGGAATACCCGAAGGTGTCATTATAGACATGGCTGAATGTAAGGATGGCATTCTGTTGGTATATGATAACGGGCGCGTAATCTGTATCGACCGTGAGACGGTACGTGTAAAATGGATTTTGACAGATATTGCAGAGCACATGGGAACGCGTACTGATATCTTCTTCCTGTATGTGGATAAGGATGAAGATTTATGGATATATGGTGCCCCGGGTGTATGGGCTTACGATTTGTCTGACAGGAAGTGGCATTCACAATGGAATTTCAGCGATAGAGGTCAGGCTCATATCGTAGCAGTAGCTCAGGATAAGCAGGGACGTATTTGGTTTGGAAAGGACCAGGATGGCATCGATATCTGGAATAAGGCGACTGGTGAAACTGTCTCGCTTACGTATGATGTGGATGACGAACGCGGTTTGCCCAATAATACCATCAATGTGCTTTATGAAGATGAAGGCGGTGTGATGTGGATAGGTACTTATAAGAAAAGTGTGGCTTATTATGATGAGGGCATTTTTAAGTTCGGCATCAACCATTTGGGAGATATTAACTGTCTGGAAGAAAGTAATGACGGTTCGTTGTGGTTGGGTACCAATGACGCCGGGTTGATACGTTGGAATCCGAAGACGGATGAAAAGAAACTGTATGCATACTCACCGGGAGGAAACTCTATTGCTTCGAATGTCATTGTAAGTTTGTTGCAAGCTAAGGACGGTAAACTCTGGATAGGGACATTTTGGGAAGGATTGGATTGTTTCGACGGCAATCGCTTCGTGCATTACCGGAACAGACCGGGAGATGATAATTCGCTGGCTAATAACAATGTCTGGTCATTGGCAGAAGATAAGAACGGAAATATCTGGATTGGAACCTTGGGAGGCGGTTTACAATGTCTGAATCCGGGGACAGGTGAGTTCACCACTTATAAGATAAGTAACTCCGGAATTATTTCCAATCATATAGCCTCTTTATGTATGGGTCGTGATAATCGTCTGATAATCGGTACTTCTTCTACGGGGGTATCCATAATGGATCTGACTACCCGGAAAATAACGAATCTGGTAGGCAACCAGTCGGGAAGTATCCGCTTTTCCAATCAGAGCATTAACCAGGTCTATGAGGATAGCCGGGGATTGATATGGGTGGGAACACGTGAAGGACTGAATCTCTATAATCCGAAGAACGACCATTTACAGGTAGTTCCTCTTTCGCAGAACGATTCTAGGGTATTTATTACCGGTATCGTAGAAGATGATAATAAAAATATGTGGGTGACTACGGTCAATGGTGTAGTGAATGTAATTCCTTCTATCGATACAAAAAACGGAGATTATACTTTCAACTATTACAGGTATGATGATAAGGACGGTTTGCAGGGCTGTGAGTTCAATCAACGTTCCATTAAACGTCTTTCCTCGGGTGAGATTGCAATGGGAGGTATGTATGGATTGAATACTTTCAGACCGGAGAATATCAAATATAACCGGACGTTGCCCAAGGTGATGTTTACCGGCTTCCAGCTTTTCAATGAAGAAGTGGAGGTTGGAAAGGAGTATGGTGGACGTGTTTTGCTGCGTGAGTCGCTGAATAAAGCCAGAGAGGTGAAACTTGATTATAAACAGAATGTCTTCACTGTATTGTTTGCATCGGATAATTACGTCTTGCCTGAGAAAACCCAGTATCTGTATAAACTGGAGGGATTTAATGAGGACTGGATGGCAGGTGCGGCTGATATGCACCGCGTTACTTATACGAATTTGGCACCCGGTACTTATACGCTGAAAGTGAAGGCAATCAATAGTGATGGATTTGCCGGAACAGAAGAGTCAAGCCTTAAAATAGTAATCCTACCGCCTTTCTGGATGACCCCCTGGGCGTATGTTCTGTATGCTATGCTATTGATAGGCACATTGCTGCTGGCTCGCAATGCTGTGCTGCGCCGTGAACGCAATAAGTTCAGGATACAACAGATGGAACGTGAAGCGGAGCGGAATGAAGAAGTCAATCAGATGAAATTCCGTTTCTTTACCAATGTGAGCCATGAACTGCGTACACCACTGACGTTGATCATTTCTCCGTTGGAAGGAATGATGAAAGAAACCCATGATGAACGGAAGCAGGAGCAATTGAAACTGATGCATCGTAATGCATTGCGGCTACTGAATCTTGTGAACCAATTACTTGATTTCCGTAAAAATGAGGTGGCAGGGTTGCATTTGAATCTTTCGGAGGGGGAGGTTGTATCGTATGTTCACTCTATATGCAACTCATTCCTGATGCTTTCGGAAAAGAAAAACGTGCATCTCACTTTTTTCTCGGCAATCGAATCGCTGAATATGTCGTTCGATGAGGATAAAATAGGTAAGATAGTGATGAATTTGCTCTCTAATGCGTTTAAGTTTACTCCGGATGGAGGGCGGGTGGATGTTTCTCTTGAACTGATAAAAGGAACTACGGAAACATTGGAAATCAAAGTATCCGATACGGGGGTAGGTATCAGCGACCTTGATAAAGAACGTATATTCGAACGTTTCTATCAATCGGAGCGTATAGGTGATAGTAACCCCAGTACGGGGAGTGGTATCGGTTTGAGCCTGGTACGTGATTACGTTACGCTGCATGGCGGTGTGGTGCGCGTGTTCGACAATGTGGGTACGGGCAGTGTATTTGTGGTAGATATTCCGGTGAAACATTCGGTGGTGAACGTAGCGACTCCACTCTCGGAAGAAGCTGCAGAAGAGGATGCGGTGGCACTTGCTTCAGTGGAAGAATTGAATGAGGAAGAACGGAAGAAGCCACTTGCACTGATTGTGGATGATAATGAAGATTTTGTTTCTTTCATGCGTTATACGTTGAGTCTGTATTTCCGTATAGAATCTGCCGGAAACGGAAAGATAGCCTGGCAGATGATACCGGAACTGATGCCGGATATCATCGTTTGTGATGTGATGATGCCTGAAATGGACGGGAACGAACTGTGCCGTTGGGTGAAGGCTGACAAGCGTACAAGTAATATTCCTTTTGTGTTGCTTACGGCCAAGCAATCCGTAGAGAATAAGGTGGAAGGTCTGACGATTGGTGCGGATGACTATGTGACGAAACCTTTCAATATGGAGGTACTGATTTTGCGCATGCGTAAACTGATAGATTTGAGCAGCAAAAATAAACTTCGCAGCCGTATTGATCCCGAACCGAGTGAAATTGTTATCACTTCGATGGACGAAAAGCTGATTGAGAATGCGATAAAGTATGTGGAGACGCATATTGCCCGTCCCGATTTATCTGTGGAAGAATTGAGCCATGAACTGGGCATGAGCCGGGTGCATCTCTATAAAAAGCTGTTGCAGATTACCGGTAAAACTCCGATAGAATTTATTCGTATTATCCGACTGAAACGTGCGGCACAACTTCTGCGCGAGAGCCAGCAGAATGTGTCGGAGGTTGCCTATCAGGTGGGCTTCAATAACCCCAAATATTTCAGTAAGTATTTCAAGGATGAATTCGGTGTTTTACCCTCTGTATATCAGGAAAAGGAGGGTAAATAACAAAAAGTACCCATTGTTGAAACATCTGATATTTCTATAAATCAAATAAGCCCTTTCCTTTCAACATCGGGAGGGCTTGTTTACTGTATGATTTCCTACTTTTACACTCGGAGAAAATAACTTTAAAAACAAAGATATGAAATTGAAAAACACTTCAGTTTGTTTGCTCGCAGGATGGATGCTGATGGCATGCTCCGGAGGCGGGTATGAGAAGACGAGTAACGGCATTATTGTAAATGTCGAACAACAGCAACCGACGGATGTGCGAAAGGTGAAGGTTGAAGTAATGGGAGAGAAGTTGATTCATGTGTCAGCCACTCCCGAAAAAAACTTTTCAAAGGCGGAAAGCCTGATTATAGTTCCCCAAAAAGATAAGACGGACTTCAGCGTGGAAGAAAGTGGAGATGCCGTTTCGGTAAAAACCTCAGAGGTGTGTGCCATTGTATCCAAAGCTACGGGTGAAGTACGCTTTACCGATGCTTCCGGTAACCTGATTTTGGCGGAAGATGAGAAAGGCAGGAGTTTCCAGCCTATCGAAGTGCAGGGAACAAAGGCGTATACGGTACGTCAGGTATTCCAGTCACCCGATGATGAGGCATTCTACGGACTGGGACAACACCAGGCTGATGAATTCAACTATAAAGGTAAGAACGAGGAACTTTTCCAGTATAATACAAAGGTTTCCGTACCTTTTATCGTTTCCAATAAGAATTACGGTATTCTGTGGGATAGTTATTCGCTTTGCCGTTTCGGCGATCCACGTGATTATGCACAGTTAAGCACAGTTTTCAAACTCTATGATAAGGAGGGTAAGGAAGGTGCTTTGACAGGAACATACGTACCCTCTCAGAAATCAACAGCGGAGACACTGGTACGCCGGGAAGATTCTGTTTATTTTGAACATCTGAAATCGGAAGATTTGTCGAAAGTCGTGAACTTACCAGAAGGATTTCCTTTCATGGGTTCGCAGGTGACGTATGAAGGAGAAATTGAGCCGATGGAGAGTGGTAGGTTCCGTTTTATCCTCTATTATGCAGGATATATGAAGGTATATATTGATGGTGAACTGGTGGTTCCCGAACGTTGGCGTACGGCTTGGAATCCGAACAGTTATAAGTTTGCCGTAGATTTGAAAGCCGGTAAACGTGTTCCATTGAAAATTGAATGGATTCCTGATGGATATGTATCCTATTGCGGTTTGCGTGCATTGTCTCCTGTATCTGCTGAAGAACAGAACAAACAGTCGTGGTGGGGAGAAATGCAGAATGAAATCGATTATTATTTTGTTTATGGTGAGGATATGGACGAGGTAATCAGTGGATATCGTGCTCTGACCGGAAAATCACAAATCATGCCGAAGTGGGCGATGGGATACTGGCAGAGCCGCGAACGTTATAAGACGCAGGAAGAAATACTGGATGCTTTGAAGGAATTCCGTAAACGTCAGATTCCCATTGATAATATTGTGCTCGACTGGAGCTACTGGCCGGAAAATGCCTGGGGTAGTCATGAGTTCGACAAAGCTCGTTTCCCTGATCCGAAAGGAATGGTAGATTCTATTCATGCTCTGAATGCCAAGATGATGATTTCCGTTTGGCCGAAATTCTATATGACTACGGAACATTATAAAGAGTTTGATGAAAAAGGCTGGATGTATCAGCAGGCCGTTAAAGACAGCATTCGTGACTGGATTGGTCCCGGCTACATCGGTTCTTTCTATGATGCTTATGCTGAGGGTGCACGGAAGCTGTTCTGGAAACAGATGGAAGATCATCTTTATCCCCTCGGAATTGATGCCTGGTGGATGGATGCCAGTGAACCGAATGTACGCGACTGTACGGATTTGGCTTACCGGAAAGCTTTGTGTGGTCCGACTGCTCTCGGTCCGTCCGACCAATATTTCAATGCGTATGCGTTGATGAATGCTGAGGCTATTTATGACGGACAACGTGCCGTAGACAATGACAAACGTGTATTCTTGCTGACTCGTTCGGGATTTGCCGGATTGCAACGTTATTCTACCGCAACATGGAGTGGCGATATCGCTACCCGTTGGGAAGATATGAAGGCGCAGATTTCTGCCGGACTGAATTTTGCAGTCAGCGGTATTCCTTACTGGACGATGGACATTGGCGGATTCTGCGTAGAAAAACGCTATGAAGACGGACAAAAGGAATTCAATAAGACCGGAAAAGAGAATGCGGACTATAAGGAATGGCGTGAATTGAATACACGTTGGTATCAGTTTGGCGCATTCTGCCCGTTGTTCCGTGCACATGGACAGTATCCGTTCCGTGAGGTGTGGAATATAGCTCCCGAAGGACATCCGGCTTATAGTTCTATAGTGTATTATACGAAGTTGCGCTATACGATGATGCCTTATATTTATTCATTGGCCGGGATGACTTATTTTGATGATTATACGATTATGCGTCCGCTGGTAATGGACTTTACGGCAGATACAAAGGTGAATAATATCAGTGATCAGTTTATGTTCGGTCCGGCGTTGATGGCGGCTCCGGTGTATGAGTATGGTGCACGCACTCGGGAGGTCTATTTCCCGGCAACTTGCGGTTGGTATGATTTCTATACCGGTAAGTACATGGCCGGTGGGCAGCAGTTGAAAGTGGACGCTCCCTATGAACGCATGCCGCTCTATGTACGCGAAGGGGCTATTGTGCCTTACGGACCGGAAATGCAGTATAGTGATGAGAAGCCTGCGGAAGAAATCACACTATATGTATATGCGGGTAAAGATGGTGAGTTCACTTTGTACGAGGATGAAGGTGTGAATTATAACTACGAAAAAGGACAGTATGCCACCATCCCGTTTACTTACAATGATGCGGAAGGCACTCTGACTATTGGTGACCGTGCAGGAGAATTTCCCGGTATGCTGAAAGAACGTACATTCAACGTTGTAAAGGTAAGTAAGGATAAGCCGCAACCTTTTGACGCGAAGGCTAAGGGGGTGACGGTGAAGTATGATGGGAAGCGGCAGAGTGTGTCAATATCATGAAACAACTATTAATAATACCAATATCCTGTTTGCTCCTCTTCTTAGTATTGGGAGGTTGCACCTCCGCTGAACGGGTTACTGATAACCGTCGACAGGACTTCACCGCTGACTGGACTTTCCATCTGGGAGATGACTCTGCGGCATCCCGTCCCGATTATGACGACACGGCATGGCGGATCCTCCATCTTCCACATGACTGGGCTATCGAGGGAGAGTTCAGCAGGGATAATCCTTCCGGAACAGGAGGAGGGGCATTACCCGGTGGTATCGGTTGGTATCGCAAAACGTTTACTGTTGACAAAGCGGATGAAGGCAAGCGCCTGTATATTGATTTTGACGGTGTATATATGAATTCGGAAGTCTTTATCAATGGTCATTCCCTTGGTTTACGTCCTTATGGATATGTCTCGTTCAGTTACGATCTGACTCCCCATATCAAGTGGGGCGGAAAGAATGTAGTTGCCGTACGTGTGGACAACGCGGAACAACCTAATTCCCGCTGGTATTCGGGATGTGGCATCTACCGTAATGTATGGCTTACGAAACTTAACCCCGTGCATATAGCGCAATGGGGTACTTTTATCACGGCGCAAGATGTGTCGAAGAACAGTGCACGACTAAACATACGTACTAAAATACAGTATGATGCGGCCGCTCAACTGCAAGATTCCGTGAAGCAGGCGGATGGTACGTATGTTGTTTTTGATTCGGAAATTGTTTCCTTGGCAGATGTTGTGTTGCAGTCACGGCTAATGGATGCAGAAGGGAATGTTGTGGGTGAGGTTGCATCGGAACTGCAAGTGATACCTGCCTGTCCGAACGAGGTAGAACAGGAAATTGTAGTGAAGAACCCTAATCTTTGGAGCGTGAACACTCCTTATATATATAAGGTGAACAGTATCCTTATTGATAAGACAACCGGTAAAGTATTGGATAACTACTGTACGAATACCGGTATCCGTACCTTCCGTTTTGATGTACAGAAAGGGTTTATTCTGAATGGAGAACGGCTGAAGATTAATGGTGTATGTATGCATCATGATCTGGGGTGTCTTGGGGCGGCAGTTAATATCCGCGCTATCGAGCGCCAGTTGGAGATACTGCAAGAAATGGGCTGTAACGGCATTCGCTGTTCTCATAACCCTCCCTCACCAGAACTGCTCGATCTTTGTGACCGTATGGGATTTATCGTAATGGATGAGACGTTCGATATGTGGCGCAAAAGAAAAACGGTTCATGATTATTCCCGTTACTTCAACGAGTGGCATGAACGCGATCTGACGGATTTGATACTTCGCGACCGTAACCATCCTTCTGTTTTCATTTGGAGCATTGGCAACGAAGTGCTGGAGCAATGGTCGGATGCAAAAGCGGATACGCTGACCTTGGAACAAGCGAACCTGATTCTGAATTTTGGTCATGATCAGAGTATGCTGGCGAAAGAAGGTGAGATGAGTGTGAACTCTTTACTGACGAAGAAACTGGCAGATATGGTAAAAGCTCTCGATTCTACCCGTCCCGTTACGGCTGGCTGTAATGAACCGAACCCGAATAATCACTTGTTCCGTTCGGGAGCATTAGATCTCATCGGCTTTAATTATCATGATGATTGGTTTGCCGGTGTACCCGAGAAATTTCCCGGTAAACCGTTCATTGTGGCGGAAAGTGTATCAGCACTGATGACGCGTGGCTACTACCGGATGCCGAGTGACGAAACTGTTATTTGTCCTGAACGTTGGGATAAACCTTATTTTGATGATAGTTTCTCCTGTTCTTCGTATGATAACTGTCATGTACCTTGGGGGAACAGTCATGAGGGCACGATGCGCCACGTGAAGAATAATGATTTTATCAGCGGACAGTATGTCTGGACCGGGTTTGACTATTTAGGTGAACCGACTCCTTACGGTTGGCCTGCCCGTAGCTCTTATTTCGGCATTGTCGATCTGGCCGGTTTTCCGAAAGATGTGTATTATCTCTATCAGTCGGAATGGCATCCGGAGAAAAAGGTATTGCACCTTTTTCCGCATTGGAACTGGGCGCCGGGGCAGGATATAGATATGTGGGCTTATTATAATAATGCGGATGAGGTCGAGCTTTTTGTAAATGGTGAGTCGCAGGGTGTGCGTACAAAAGGTAAGGATGATTTTCATGTCGTATGGCGTGTGAAGTATGAACCGGGTGTGGTAAAAGTCGTTTCCCGCAAGGATGGAAAAACGGTATTGGAGAAGGAGATCCATACAGCCGGAGAACCAGCACAGATACGCTTGACGGCTGATCGGAATGAAATCAAATCAGATGGCAGAGATCTTAGTTTTGTAACAGTGGAGGTGCTGGATAAAGATGGTAATCTTTGTCCGAATGCCGATAATCAGATCATATTCGATGTGCAAGGTGCGGGATTTATTGCCGGTGTAGACAATGGTAGTCCTGTTTCAATGGAGAAATTCAAAGCTGATCATCGCAAGGCTTTCTATGGGAAGTGCCTGGTGGTTGTTCAAAGTGACGGAAAATCTGGAGGCATCAAACTGACGGCTACATCCGAAGGATTGAAAACGGCAGTGACCGCTATTAAAGCAAAATAAAAGTAACTTGTTAGCAGAATTCATTTATAACGGTATAGGAATGAATAAGACTCACCACAGATTACACAGACTCACACAGATTTATTAATCTAATAATCAGTAAAATAGAGTCTGTGTCAATCTGTGTAATCTGTGGTGAATTAATTCATAACCGAAAAGAAATGAATGAATTCCGCCAACGACTAAAAGTAATATCTTTAATGTAATAATAATGAAGAAACAACTCTTTTCAACTCTCCTGTTTGCCTGTTCATTGACTACTTTGACAGCGCAAACTCCTGTATATTTAGATGATACGCAACCCATTGAAGCACGTGTAAAAGATGCTCTCAACCGTATGACACTGGAAGAGAAAGTAGCCCTTTGCCATGCGCAGAGCAAATTCAGCAGTCCCGGTGTGCCCCGTCTTGGTATCCCCGAACTTTGGATGAGTGATGGACCTCACGGTGTTCGTGCAGAAATCAACTGGAACGATTGGGGATATGCCAAATGGACTAATGACAGTATTACTGCTTTTCCTGCCTTGACTTGTCTTGCCGCTACCTGGAATCCGGAAATGTCCGCCATCTACGGCAAGGCTATTGGTGAAGAAGCCCGTTATCGGGAAAAAGATGTTCTTTTGGGCCCCGGCGTTAATATCTATCGTACTCCTCTGAATGGTCGTAACTTTGAATACATGGGGGAAGATCCTTATCTGGCAGGTGTGATGTGTGTACCATATATTCGGGAGATACAGAAAAACGGGGTTGCCGTAAGTGTGAAACACTATGCTTTGAATAATCAGGAGTTATGGCGTGGACACATTGATGTGCAACTAAGCAACCGTGCCTTACACGAAATCTACCTCCCCGCTTTCAAGGCTGCTGTGCAGAAGGGTGGTGCCTGGACCGTGATGGGAGCCTATAACAAGGTGCGTGGTCAGCATGCCTGCCACAATGATCTTTTGCTGAATAAGATATTGAAGAATGACTGGGGTTTTGACGGTGTAGTCGTAACCGATTGGGGTGGTGCCCATGATACTTACGAAGCAGCCATGAATGGCTTGGACATCGAGATGGGATCCTATACCAACGGTCTGACCTCAGAAAGTGCATTTACCTTCGACGATTATTATCTGGCTAAGCCTTATCTCCGGATGTTGAAGGAAGGTAAGGTGCCTATGAGCACAGTGGATGATAAAGCCTCCCGTATTCTTCGCTTGATATTCCGCACGGCGATGAATCGTCAGAAACCTTATGGTTCGCTGACAAGTGAAGAGCATTATCAGGCTGCCCGTGAGATTGGTAATGAGGGTATTGTGCTTCTGAAAAACACACCTGTCCAGAAAAAAGGTACCCCTTTGCTGCCGCTTGATGACTCTAAATATCAACGTATACTGGTAGTAGGTGACAATGCTGTCCGCTTGTTGAACGAAGGAGGCGGTTCTTCTGAACTGAAGGTAAAAGATATGATATCTCCACTCGATGGTATGCGTGCTCTTTATGGTGACAAGGTAGTTTATACGAAAGGTTACGCTGCCGGACGTCCGATGTATGGGCGTGCAGAAGAAATTCCCCAGTCGGTGATGGATTCCTTGCGCACAGCAGCAACTGAACTTGCCAAAGAAGCCGATCTTGTGATTTTGTTCGGTGGATTGAATAAGAATCATTTCCAGGATTGTGAAGCCGGTGACCGTGTGACATACGGTTTGCCATTCGGACAAAATGAACTGATTGAATCTCTGTTGGGAGTCAATAAAAATATGGTATTGGTATTGTTGAGTGGTAATGCCGTGGAAATGCCTTGGCTGAATAAAGTTCCGGCCGTCCTGCAAGGCTGGTATCTGGGATCTATGGGTGGTAATTCACTTGCTGATGTACTGAGTGGTGCAGTGAATCCCAGCGGAAAACTTCCTTTCTCCTTTCCTGTGAAATTGACGGATTGCGGTGCACATGCATTTGACGAATTGAGTTATCCGGGCGATAGTATCAAGCAGGTCTATAAAGAAGATATTCTGGTAGGTTATCGCTGGCATGATACCAAGAAGATTCCCGCCTTATTCCCTTTCGGGTATGGTTTGAGTTATACGACTTTTACCTATGGTAAACCGGTAGCTTCTGCTAAAACAATAACTGCTGACAATTCTCTGACTGTGACCATTCCTGTAAAGAATACGGGTAGTGTTGCCGGAAAGGAAGTCGTACAACTGTATGTAGGAGATGAAAAATGTAGTGTTCTGCGTCCTGTGAAAGAGTTAAAGGCATTCCAAAAGATAACTTTGGCACCGGGTGAAGAAAAAGAAGTAACTTTCACCATCACTCCGGATGATTTGAAGTTCTATGATGAAACTGTTGGCGGATGGACGGCAGAACCGGGTAAGTTTAAGGCTTATATCGGAGCCTCTTCCGCGGATATTCGTGGAACGATTCCGTTCGAGTTGAAATAAGATAGTGATTGCTGAATGGGGAAGGGGTGTGGAGTGTTTTCGCATTTCTTCTCCATTTATTATATTCCCCTTTATATAAGCCCTTTGCAGGGCTTTTTTTCGATAATATCTATCGAACCTACAGTTAGAAATTACTTTTTATTTTTCTGTAAAATCAATAAGTTTATCAGGCAACTTGTTTCATAAACTTACGGATTTATCTGTCACAGTATGTCTACTGCTGTGGATGTTTTGCAAATCTTTATCTATTTTCTTAGGTATTTCTATTGTTTTTATTGAGAAGGCTTACTACTTTTGTATGCGGACGTCACAGGTATGGGAGCTTACTGTCCAACTACAAATGTGGTACGTCCGTATGCAAACTTCTTACTGCTTGACGAAGTAAATAGCTCATTGTGTGGTAGTTCAACTCATAGAGGTTTGCTTAATAGACCTTTACTTTTAGAGGATATTTCGTTTCTTTCTTGGAATGAAGTGAACATTAGTAGTTAATTTACGAAGTTAATAACAAATAAAAAGGTATTCAGTTATAAGGAATACAACATCGAAGATGAATAATTCTACGGAACTTTCCACCCTTTGGACATTTTTAGACAATATAACCAATAATCTGAAAAGTCAGAGATTAGCGGATGTATTCCGTTTTATTTCTTTTTATCCTTTTGAGACCTATGGACCTCACAAACATTTGCGTATTGAGATTAACCATGTTAAAAAGGGCAATTGCATTCTGTATTTGGACAATGAGAGCATCAATTTTGTTGAGGGTGATACCATGATCATTCTCTCGAATGTCAATCATACGTTTGAGGCAGGCTCTGGTGGAACTACTTTAATGCAGCTTGAATTTCTTCCTGAGATATTTTCCGGTTTTGATTTAAACTTTCCGAATTGTATAGATGGTACGTCACCAAATTCCATCTCTCTTTTCTCGGAAGAGAACAAGCTGATTAAAATAGTGAATAATATAGGTATTATGCGTGTAGTACAACGCATTGTAAACGAATTGGAAGGGAAGAATTCCTATTATCAATATTTGGTTGTGATGTTTTATGCAGAGTTGATGGTTCTTATTTATCGTTATATGGATGAAAACTATTTGCCTGTTTGCCAAAATGATGCTTTAAAAAAAGCTATATCCTTTATTCGTTTCAATTTTCATCAGGACATTAGTATTAATGATGTAGCTGCGTATGCCGGCATTAGTGAACGTTACCTCAGAAGCTTATTTTTGCAATACTTGAATTTTTCTCCTTTAGATTATCTGAATCAAATACGTATTAATAAATCTATTGAGCTGCTTCGAAATACAGAATTATCTGTAAAAGAGGTCAGTTTCCAATGCGGATTCCAGTCACCACAATACTTTTCACGCATCTTCAAACAGCGAACTGGGATATCTCCACGTGAAGTAACCAGGTAGTATTTCCGTTTTGTACATTATTTCTTTTTATATGAGCCTTTTCGGACACGTCTTATAATCTTGATTTATCCATTCTTTTCGTTAAGTGAACTAACTTTGCTCTTACCGGAACAAAGAGTATAACTTTATAAAAAAAGAATGAAAAATGAAAGAATGGAAAGATGATAAGACTCTGATAACCTTGATAAAAGCCGAACTCTACACGGCAGTTATCGGAGATATTATGGATAAGATGGGATATCTCCATCAGTTTCTCCCCCCTCATATTCGTCCGCTTCGTGATGATATGTTGATAGCCGGACGGGCTATGACTGTTTTGGAAGCCGACGTACATGACAATTCTGCATCGGGGGGAAATAATCCTCTGTTACAGCGTTCCTTCGGCTTGATGTTGGAGGCATTGGATGATTTGAAGGAAGATGAAGTGTATATCTGCTCCGGTTCTTCTCCGGAATATGCTTTGTGGGGAGAATTGATGAGTGCTCGCGCTATGCAATGCAAAGCCGCAGGAGCTGTTGTAAATGGATACTCACGCGATACCAAAGGTATTTTAGCTTTAGACTTTCCTTGTTTCTCGTATGGTCCTTATGCGCAGGATCAGGCTCCTCGTGGAAAAGTTATTGATTACCGCGTTCCCATTGAGGTAGACGGGGTTTTGGTCAATGATGGTGATATGCTGATTGGGGATATTGACGGTGTATGTGTGGTTCCTCGTCGGATAGAAGAAGAGGTTTTTACCCGTGCATTGGAGAAGGCACGTGGTGAACGGATAGTATTGAAGAAAATACAGGAAGGTATGCGGGCACGTGATGCTTTTGACAAGTTTGGTATAATGTAGATTTAATTTGAGTTTGAAGATGAAGATAACTGATGTAAAGGTGTGGTTGGTGCAAGGCATCAAATACAATTGGACATTATTAAAGATTTATACGGATGCTGGTTATACGGGAGTAGGTGAAGCTACCAACTGGCCGGGTAGCCCTGTCGTTTATGAAGCTGTTAAGCATGTTGGACAGCGTATAATAGGTCTAGATCCGATGAGAACGGATTTTATTTGGACGAAACTGTATCGTGACTTGAATTGGATAGGCCCGTATGGTGCGAGTATGTGTGCTATTAGTGGTATTGATATGGCTTTGTTGGATTTGAAGGGTAAGGTATTGAATGCTCCCTGCTATGAATTGCTGGGAGGAGCATATCGTAAAGATATTCTTCTGTATGCAAATTATTGGTTTACAAAAGGTAAACATAATGAGGAGGACTATGCTGCCCAGGCACGGATCGTAAAAGAGGCTGGTTTTACCGGTTTGAAGTTTGATCCGTTTGCGCATACAAACTATTTTTATGGTGAGGATTTGGCTTCTAATCTGACATTGACCCCTGCACAACAAGATTTGGCATTCAATGTATCTAAAGCTGTGCGGGAGGCTGTGGGTCCTGAGATGGATATTATGATAGAGACACATGCCATGTTGAACTACCGTATTGCCGTGAAAATGGCGGAACGTTTGGCTAAGTTGGATATCACTTGGTATGAAGAACCGGCAGGTCCTGAGAGTTCACAAACTTTGCGGGCTATGCGTGAGCGTATTCCCTCAGATGTGACTATTTGTGTGGGCGAACGGCACTATACGCGATTTGGTATCCGTTCGTTACTTGAGAAACATGTCTGTGATATTATTATGCCGGACATAACCCGTTGTGGTGGTCCTTCTGAAATGAAGCGGATGGCTACCATGGCTGAGGCTTATAATGTATTGATCGCTCCACATAATCCTAATGGGCCATTGTCTACATTGGCTTCGTCGCATGTTTGTGCCGCCATTCCTAATTTTTTCAGGCAGGAATTTATGTTTAATGATGTGGCTTGGAGAGATACAGTTATTGATCATCCCATTTCGGAAATGGTGTATGACGGGTATCTGCATCTGTCTGACAGACCCGGTTTGGGAGTAGATTTGGTTGAAGATGAATTGGAGAAACATACCGGTATCGTAGCCGATGCTCCTGATAATTTTTATATTTGAATAAGATATGGCATTTACTATTGACTTAAAAGAAAAAGTCGTACTGGTTACCGGTGTATCTTCTGGCATTGGTTTAGGTGTTGCACGCGAATTTGCTCGTGCGGGTGCTGATGTGGCGGGTTGTTCACGTAAGGCGGCAAATGATGAAAGTATAGTTACTTATGTGGAGGCTGTAGAAAGTGAGGGGAGTCGGGGGCTTTATGTGCAGGCAGATGTTACAAAAGAGCAGGATTTGGAACAGTTGGTTAGAAAGGTGATTGATACATTTGGCAGGCTGGATATTCTTGTGTCCAATGCCGGGATGAATGTTTTTGAGGGCGCAGAACATTGTGATGAAGAGCATTGGAGATATAATCTTGATTTGAATCTGGCTTCACATTGGCGCTTGGCAAAACTTTGCAGGCCCTATTTGAAACAAACGAAAGAGGGGGTTATTTTGCTAATGACTTCAAACCATGCGTTTTGTACAATTCCTGGATGTTTTCCTTACAATGTCACGAAGACGGCTATAACGGGCTTAGTACACAGCTTGGCTATAGAATGGGGACCTGAGATACGGACAGTGGGTGTAGCACCGGGGTTTATCGATACGGCAGGAAATGACACTTGGTTCAATTCTTTTCCTGATGCAAATGCCGAACGTCAGCGTACGGTTGATCATCATCCGGTAAAGAAACTTGGTACGGCAGAAGAGGTTGGTGCTTTATGTGTCTATCTGGCTTCCCCGATAGCTTGTTTTATTAGTGGAACCACTGTACTGATGGATGGAGGCCGTTCGGCATTGATGCAGGATTTTTAATAATGAAAGAATCAACATGAAAGCGAATCTACTATATCGTTGTTATGACACGATTGGAGAGGCTGTTACTTGGCTTCCGGATATGAAAACTTTGTTGTGGGTTGATATTGACAGTGGTATCCTGCATCAGTATAATCTGGAGAGCCAGAAGATGGAAGAACACCAATTTCCCGAAATGATAACTGCTGTCATTCCCTGGAAAGGGCATGAGCATGAAATCATTTTGGCAATGAAGAATCGTCTGGTTGTTTATCATCTTGTAGAAAGAGAGTATCAGGTGCTTTTAGAATTGACAGGTCTGCATTCACAGTTGCGCACTAATGATTGTAAAGCGTCTCCGGAGGGTCGTATTTGGTGTGGAGTAATGCATTTGATGGAACATACCCGTACCGGAAGCTTGTACTGTATTAATAACGATTTGTCTTGGGTGCCAGTTCTGACTGAGCAATATATTCCAAATGGAATGGTCTGGAATAAGGCTGGTGACCGGATGTATTACATTGATTCAGGTCGTGGCTGTATCGAAGAATATGGATATAGTTGTTCAGCTAAAATAACCTGGCGACGTACAGTTGTACAAGTTCCACCGGAATACGGAGTCCCGGATGGAATGACTATCGACGCTGATGGACTTTTATGGGTAGCACATTGGGGAGGATTTGGGGTGTATATATGGGATCCC
>OHNP01000646.1_pt1 | contig 17665 bp, 11 predicted proteins | sample 1569531 | NCBI WGS metagenome assembly OHNP01 (sample SAMEA3879587, study PRJEB24766) | human gut metagenome | biome: human-associated habitat; feature: feces | place: USA | collected 1985/1987
GAAAAAGGCCCGAAGGGACTTTTTTGACAAGCTGCGCGGCCCGGACAAATGTCTGGGCCGCAGGTTTTATTCTTCTGTCAGCGGAAGCTCCACAGAGGCCTTGAACAGGTCCCCCTCAATGGCGATCGTGAATGTGCCGCCCTGCAGCTCCGTCAGGCTGCGCGCAATGGAGAGGCCGAGACCGCTGCCCTCCGTGCTGCGGGAGGCATCACCGCGGACGAAGCGCTCCATCAGCTCCTCGGCGGGAATATTCAGAGCGTCGCGGGAGATATTCAGGAACGTGATGCGCAGCAGTTCGCCGCGCTCCTCCGTGCGGAGATAGGCCCTCGAGCCGGGCAGGCCGTACTTGCAGATATTGCTCAGCAGATTGTCGAACACCCGCCAGAGGAGCCTCCCGTCCGCCTGCACACAAAACCGCTGGGCGCGCAGATCAAAAACCGGCTCGATCTTCGCATTCTGCAGCCGGTCGGCATACTCCGCCTCCGCCTGACCGAGCAGGACGTGGGCATCGACCGCCTCCGCTTGGACCGTCAGATTGCCGGTCGCCGCCTTGGAGGCCTCGATGAGGTCCTCCGTCAGCTTTTTCAGCCGCGTGCTCTGCCGCACGAGCACCTCGAGGTACTCCGGCGCGTCCGGCGAGGAAAGGCCATCGCGCTGCAGCAGGCCGGCGTAGTTCACGATGGACGTCAGCGGCGTTTTGATATCGTGCGAGACGTTCGTGATGAGCTCCGTTTTCATCCGCTCGCTCTGCATTCTCTCCTCTACGGCATTGCGCATCCCGTCGCGGATGCCGTTGAGATAGTTGGCCTGTCTGCGCAGCGGAGAGAACATATGGTCCGTCGCGACCGAATGATCCAGATCACCCTCGGCAAGCCGCTTGCTCCCGTCCAGCAGGCGGCGCAGGTCCAGCAGGAACAGCACGACCAGCGGCGTGAACACGACCTTTTCCACGATCCAGAGAACAGCATAGGCCCCGGCCATCAGGAAGCCGAGCTCCAGCAGGCTAAGGGCCAGCCAGCACACGAGAGCCGTCCAGACAAGCGGGAGCTTCGGCATCACGCGCCGGATCACCGCCGCAAGCCGCCGCAGCACGCCGGGGATGCAGTCCAGCAGACGGCGCAGCAGCGTATTGCGCCACATGGTGTGCGCCTTGCAGCGTGCGGCGATCGTCATGGGGAGGGTCTGAAGCAGAAAGCAGAGGAGGACAGCAGCCGGTGCGATCGACCACAGCTCCCCCTTTGCACTGGCAAGAAAGACGATGATGAGCACAACTGCGGCGAGGGCCAGCAGATAAGCCTCAAACGGCATCCGATCGAGCCAGCGGAGTGTGATGCCCGCGGTTCCGCGCTTATGGCCCGCCGTGCGCAGGCGGAAGGCAAAGCTGGCCACGCAGCAGGCCGCGGAAAGCACAAGGATGAGGATGAGCCACACGCGCATGGCGATCAGCAGATCGATCCAGCGCGCCGTGACGGCGACCGAATCGTTCCCGATCGGGGCTGCAGCCAGCGTCACGCCGACCTCTACCTCGGTCAGGCTCCCCTCGGGATAATACCAGATCTTCAGCATCGGGTAATAGGACTCTAAGCCGGATAGGGTTTCGTCGAGCGCGTCGCCAAGGCTTTCGTCGATCGGCGAATAGGACGTGCTGTATTCAAATGGCGACGCCTCGATCTCATAGTCCTCGATCTGGTATGGGAAACGTTCCAGCGCGCGCTGGGCCTTTTCCGCATCCGAGAACGTATTCTTCCAGAGCTTCGTTTCTCCGGTCGTGAACGTATAGCTGAAGGGGCCCTCAAGGAGGCTCGTCTCCCCTTCCTTTGCATTGGAAAACACGGTTGTTCCGTCCGTCGTCTTCACATCAACATGGACATTCAAGCTGTTCAGGTAATTCTGATAGCTCTGCGGCTCATGGACAAGTCCCTCCAGCACCGGTTCGACATGGTCGTAGTATTCCTGGACTCCTGCCGCATGCAGATAGGATGTACGCAGCTGCGCGCCGCCGTCGTTATAGGCCTGATAGGAAGCCAGCAGCACGATGCCCGCCGTGCTGAGCAGCGTGAGCAGGAAGCTCACGGTCAGTATGACGGATGCTGCGATCCGCGCCGCGAGGTTATCTTGCAGCTTTTTCATTTCGTCGTTCCTCCATTTTGTATCCCTTGCCCCACACAACCTTGAGATAGCGCGGTTCGGTGGGATCAATCTCGATCTTCGAGCGCAGATGCCGGATGTGCACCGCCACGGCGTTCTCCACGCCGACGGGCGAATCGCCCCAGACACGGCGATAAATTTCGCGCGGAGAGAAGACTGTGCCCGCATGCTGCATGAGCAGACGCAGGATGTCGAACTCCGTCGGCGTCAGCGCGACCGGCTCGCCGTCGACCGTGACGGTCCGTCCGGCATCGTCGAGCATGATGCCGCCGATGGTCACCTGCGTCGGCAGCACCTGCCCGCCGCCAAGCTGCAGATAACGCCGGAGCTGCGAGCGGACGCGCGCCATGACCTCAATGGGATTGAACGGCTTTGTCACATAATCGTCTGCGCCGAGATTCAGGCCGAGGACCTTATCCGTGTCCTCAGACTTGGCTGTCAGCAGGATGACCGGCACATTCGAGGTCCTGCGCAGCTCCGCCATGGCGCTCAGCCCATCCATGCCCGGCATCATCACGTCGAGCAGGATGAGATGCACCTCCTGCGTGGCGGCAAGCCGCAGCATCTCGCTGCCGTTGTAGGCCTCGAGCACCTCATAGCCCTCCGCCGTAAGATAGATCCGCAGTGCGGACACGATGTCCCGCTCGTCATCACAAACCAGAATCCGATACATGCCGTTCTCCCCCATTTTCTCTCCGCGCAGCCGCCTGCGTTCTCGCTTCTGCCCCTACAGTTTACCGAAAAACGGCAGCAGAAACAAGCAGGCAAAACCGAAAGATATTCTTAAGATCGTTATAATTCACTCCAATATAGTATATTGTATCATCCGCTCTGCTGCAAGCACCGCAGAAAAAGACGAGGCGGATTTTGGGTACTTTCCAGGAAAACCTTTCGAATTTTTTCTCAAAAAAATGGAAATTCGATCTTGTACGAAGTCATACCGTTTGGTATAATATCCGGACACGACTATTATCTTCAAGGGGATGAGCTTCATCGAAAGCAAAAAGAAACGTCATGGGTCATTCCGCCACATATGGCCGAATCTGGGGCGCTACCGCATCTGGACCCTTGCCGCCGCAATCTTCGGCGGGCTGGAGGTCATGCTCGAGGTCCTGATCCCGATGCTGATGTCCGTCATCGTGGATGGCGGCCTCTACCGGGAGCAGGATTTCATGCTGCGCGAGCTGTTTCCCGAGGCACTTATCGCAAACCGCGACCGCTTCGTTCTGACAGTCGGCATCATCATGGTCATCGTTGCCTGCTGCTCCATGGCCTGCGGTATTCTGAGCGCACGCTGCTCCGCCGTGGCCAGTCAGGGCTTTGCCAAAAATCTCCGTGCAAACCTGCTCGGGAAAATTCAGGACTTCTCGTTCGCGAACACGGATCATTTCACAACGTCCAGCCTGATCACCCGCGCCACGACGGACGTCAACACCGTGCGCAACACCATGCAGCAGTTCCTGCGCACACTGATCCGCTCGCCGTTTATGGTACTGATGGCAACGGTCATGGCCTTTACGATCTCGCCGCATCTGGCGGTGATCTTTCTGATCTCCATTCCGCTCCTGGCCGGTGTTCTGGCCATCCTCATGAAGATCGGCCAGCCGCGCTTTCGCAAAATGCTGCAGAAGATGGACAGCATGAACCGCGCCGTGCAGGAAAACCTCATCAGCAGCCGCGTCGTCAAGGCCTATGTCCGCGGTGATTATGAATCCGAGCGCTTCCGCGGCACGGCGGAGGATCTGCGGCAGGCAACGCTGTCATCCTCCCGCCTGTTCACGCTGACCGGTCCCATCCAGATGACCATCCTATGGGGCTGCACGATCGTGCTGCTGCTCCTCGGCGGCCGCGAGATCATTTTCCGCACAACGGGCCTGCTTACAGGTGAGCTTGTCAGTCTGGTGTCCTACACGACGCAGGCCGTCAACGCTCTGACGATGCTCACGTGGCTCATTATGGCTCTGTCCCGCGCACATGCCTCCCTCGTCCGCATCAACGAGGTGCTCGACGAGACCGTTGACATCACGGACGGACCGAGCGACGCCGTCGTGGAAGACGGGAGTGTGGATTTTGAAGACGTCTGCTTCAGTTATTCCGGCGACCCGGACAAGCTTGCACTGCGCCACATCACCGTACATATCAACAGCGGTGAGACCATCGGCATCATCGGCGGCACCGGCTCCGGTAAGTCGTCACTCGTCAATCTCATCCCTCGCTTCTATGACGCGACGGATGGACGTATCCTTGTCGACGGCGTCGATGTGCGCGACTATCCGGCCGGGCAGCTGCGCAGCAAGATCGGCATCGTGCCGCAGAAGGCCGTCCTGTTTGCCGGGACCATCGCGGAGAATCTCCGCTGGGGCAAGGAGGACGCAACGGATGCCGAGCTGCAGGTCGCGCTCGAGACCTCGCAGGCGGCGGAATTTGTCTCGACCCGCGAGGGCGGTCTGAACGCCGCGGTCGCGCAGGGCGGCAAGAACCTCTCCGGCGGCCAGCGCCAGCGACTGACCATTGCCCGCGCACTCGTGCGCGATCCTGAAATTCTCATCCTGGACGACAGCGCCTCCGCGCTGGACTATGCCACGGACGCGCGCCTGCGCAAGGCCATCCGCGCCCACGATGCGAACGTCACCGTATTTCTGGTGTCGCAGCGCGCGGCCTCCATCCAGTATGCAGATCAGATCCTTGTGCTGGATGACGGTGCGCTCGTCGGGCAGGGCACACATGCCGAGCTGCTCGAATCGTGCCCGGTCTATCAGGAGATCTACTATTCCCAGTTCCCGAAGGAGGCGCAGAACGCATGAAAAAGAGAAATACCATGCGCAGGCTGCTGCGCTATCTGAAAAAATACTGGCTGCTGCTGATTCTGTCTCTGCTGTTTGCTGCGCTGACCGTAGCCATGACGCTGTATTTGCCGATTCTCATCGGGCAGGCCGTCGACCTCATCGTTGCGCCGGGGCAGGTGGAGTTTTCCACCATCGCCCGTCTGCTGCTCAAAATGGGCATCCTCATCGGCGCAACGGCGCTGTCGCAGTGGATCATGAACGCCTGCAACAACCGCATCACCTACCGCACCGTGCGCGATATCCGCAGCGATGCCTTTGCGCGGCTGGAGATCCTTCCCCTGCGCTACATCGATGCGCACAGCTACGGCGAGATCGTCAGCCGCATGATCGCGGATGTCGACCAGTTCGCAGACGGTCTGCTCATGGGCTTCACGCAGTTCTTTACGGGCGTGCTCACCATCGTCGGCACGCTGCTGTTCATGCTGTGGATGAATCCGCTCATCACGCTCGTCGTCGTGGTCATCACGCCGGTGTCGCTGTTCGTTGCGAGCTTTATCGCCCGCAAGACCTACGCCATGTTCAAGGAGCAGTCCGCCGCCCGCGGCGAGCAGACCGGCATCATTGATGAGATGGTCGGCAATCAGAAGGTCGTGCAGGCCTTCGGCTATCAGGATCGCGCACAGGGCCGCTTTGACGAGGTCAACGAGCGGCTGCGCAAGTGCTCGCTGCGCGCCATTTTCTTCTCGTCCATCACGAATCCGTCCACGCGCTTTGTCAACTCGCTCGTCTATGCGGGCGTCTGCGTGGCGGGCGCGCTCAGCGCCGTGCACGGCGGCATCTCCGTCGGCCAGCTGACAAGCTTCCTCAGCTATGCCAACCAGTACGCCAAGCCCTTCAACGAAATTTCCGGCGTTGTGACCGAGCTGCAAAACGCTCTCGCCTGCGCCGCGCGCGTTTTCTCCCTGCTGGATGAGAATGACCGCGTGCCGGACAAGGAAAACGCCGTCGTCCTCTCCCCCAAGGGCACGGTTGACCTCAAAGACGTCTGCTTCCGCTATGTGCCTGATCGCCCGCTGATTGAGGGCTTCAACCTGCACGTCAAGCCCGGTCAACGCATTGCCATCGTCGGCCCGACCGGCTGCGGCAAAACGACCATGATTAACCTGCTGATGCGCTTCTACGACGTAAACAGCGGCGCAATTCTCGTCGACGGCACGGACATCCGCGACGCGACGCGCCATTCCCTGCGCAAGAGCTTCGGCATGGTCTTGCAGGACACTTGGCTGAAAGCCGGCACGATTCGCGACAACATCGCCTACGGTCGCCCCGACGCGTCGGAAGAGGACGTGATCGCCGCCGCGAAGGCCGCCCACGCGCACAGCTTCATCCGCCGCCTGCCCGACGGCTACGACACGGTTATCACCGAAAACGGCGGCAACATCTCGCAGGGGCAGAAGCAGCTGCTCTGCATTGCCCGCGTGATGCTGGGCGGCGAAAACGGTGAACTTCCGCCGATGCTGATTCTGGACGAAGCAACGTCTTCCATCGACACGCGCACAGAAATCAAGATTCAGTCCGCCTTTGCGCGGCTGATGAATGGGCGCACGTCGTTCATCGTGGCGCATCGGCTTTCGACGATTCAGGAAGCGGATGTGATTCTGGTGATGAAGGATGGGCATATTATTGAGCAGGGGACGCATGAGGAGCTGCTGAAGAAGCAGGGGTTCTATGCGAATTTGTATCAATCGCAGTTTGCCTTAGGGTAACACCGCAGAAATGATGTGGTCGGCTGGCGAATGGGTTTTTGTCAGATGCAAATGCAAATTCCGAAGGTTTACTGGCGGTAAATCGAGGGCAATACCGCACAAATGAGTTGGTGCGGTATTGCCTTTGTCATTTTCATTGACATATTGCTGTTCCCTATCCAAAAAGGGGATTTCATCAGCAATGTGGAATAATACTAATTCTTATCTAGCGTGTGTTTCTAAATTCGCCCGGCAGCATTTTCGGCATCTTTTCTTGCACTTCTGCGTCTTCAAACCTCGATTTACCGCCAGTAAACCTTCGGTTTTCATCCTTGAATTGCAAGAAAATTTGCTCGAAACTGCACCGGTCTCATTTTAGAAACACGCCATAGTATAAGCTGCAACGGTTTCTACTGACAACAAGAAATGATAGGGTGCATAGGAATGGGAAAAAGTTTCCTGAAGAAGGGACTCAGCATGATTCTGGCCATCGCGTTGTTGATTGACGCGCTTCTGGGAATCACGCTGTACATGGTGGTAAGGATTGCGAGGAACACAGCCTATGAGGTGGTCGTCAAGTCGAATGAAAGCATGCTGGAACGCATGGATCAAACCCTGACCAACCTTGAAAACGTATGCTATGTGATGGCTTATTCAAGTGCAGTGCAGAGTATTTTGACCGATAAAGAGGTTACTTTTCCCTTGGTGGATTATCACAAGCCTGTGCGAACATCCTTTGCTGTCGCTTTTGCGTGCAGCCCTGCGATCATCGGCATCGGCCTGTATGATAATGAGCTGACCTACTTGCTTAGCTCAGGCAACAACCTCTTTGGGGTTGAACCTCTTCCCGAGGACTGCTATCGGATATCCACACCGCAGTATCATGTGGTTGAGCAGGACAAGGCGACGGCGCTTCTGCTTGTCTATCCGATCTACCGCGACAGTCGCGTAGACAGCGTAATCAAGGTAAAAATCGGTTATCTCGCGATTACCATCGGCGACGGGCTCCTGAAGGAATTGGTAGAACAAAGCGACCATGTAGAGGACACCCTGATTGCCTTTACCGATCAGCAGGGGAACATGATTTATTCCAATCAGCCGGTGGAGGAAGACAGCTTCCGGCATCGTATGGCGTCAGGCGACTCTATTTCGTCGGTCATCCAGCATACAGGCTGGCAATTGCACAGCATCATCAGCAACAGAAGCATATCAGACAACATGAAGCCTGTTGTCATCATCATAGGGATCATTGTCGCCCTGCTGCTGGTGCTGTTCTTCTGGCTGAAGCACTTTTTCAACAAGCAGATCATCCTGCCCCTGAATGATCTACAGCAGTTCATGGCCAAAAACTCGGACATTCATCAGCGTTTGACCCCCCAATCCAAACCCAACAATGAAATGTGCATGGTCATGGATGTTCTCAATGAAATGCTGGATAAGATTGAAAAGAGTAGCGAAGAGGTGTTGGCTTCCCAGACCAGAATGCTACATGAAAAAACAGCGCAGCAGCAGATGGAAATCATTGCCTACCGCAATCAGGTTAACCCGCATTTCCTGTATAATACGTTTGACTGCATTCGTGGCATCGCCTATATGCATAACGCCATGGAGATTGTGGTCATCAGCCAGTCACTGTCCAGCATGTTCCACTATGCGGTAAAGGGCGGCAACTTCGTGACAATAGAGGAAGAGCTACAGTATATGCAGAGCTATGCAACCATCATCGGCTATCGCTTTGACGGACGTATCACGATCCTTGACCATATTGATCCGGGGCTGTACCAGTGTATGGTGATCCGCATGCTGCTGCAGCCGCTTGTGGAAAACGCGGTTCTGCATGGTCTGGAGCATGTGGTGGGCAAGGGCTATGTGCATGTTTGGGCGCATGAAAACAACAACCTGCTGACCATCCGGATTGTGGACAACGGCGTCGGCGCGTCACCTCAGAAGATAGCGGAACTGAACGCCCAGGTGGAGGCCATGCAGCATATGGAGGTCAGCGAGGCACCAAATCAGTCGGGGGTGGGTATCACCAATATCGCCAGGCGGCTGTTCCTGCATTATGGTTCAGACGCGTCACTCCGCTTCTTCACGGAGGAATCGCAGGGGATGGCTGTTGAAATCAAGCTGCCCGTCATCAGGAAGGAGTCAAGTGCATGTATCGAGTAGTGCTGGCTGATGATGAAAAGTGGTCGCTGTACGGGCTAAGCCAGATGATTTGCTGGGCTGATTATCAGTGCGAAATCTGCGGAATGGCCTATGACGGACTGTCAGCTCTGGATCTGTGCCGAAGGGAAAAGCCTGACCTGCTGATTTCCGATATCCGCATGCCCGGAATGGATGGCCTGGAACTGACCAGGTGCATCGCATTGGAAATGCCGCGCACCACAGTGATCCTGATCACAGGCTACAGCGATTTGAAGTATGCCCAACAGGCGCTGCGGCTGGGTGTGTTTGACTTTCTGCTCAAGCAGATCACACCGGGCGACTTGGATCAGATGCTGCGCCGCTATCAGGAAAATATGCAAAAGAAGGCCCGTGCGCTTTCCTGCAGCTTCTACTTCAGCTTTTTTGATGAATCGAATACCCGAAGCATTGCAGACTGCATGGAAGATTTGTGTGTGCAGGTTCCCTTTCAGAAGGCCTGCGCCATGACATTTCAGTATAACGAGCCTGTTGTGATTTCGCATGCGCTGGTTCATCAGCAGGAGGATGAGCTGCTGATTGCCTTTCTCACAGGATGTAACCTGATTACGGTATTCTGCTTTTCAGACGGAAGCTTTTCAGGCTCGCAGGCGGTCTACAAGCGGCTGATGATTGGAATTCCCGAACGGGTAGGAATCAGCGAAAGCTGTCCAACAAGCGCCGCGTTCTTTACGATGTACCGGCAGAGCATCCTCGCTGTCCTGACGGCACAGTTCTGGCACATATCGACGCCTGTGCAATATTACAGGTGGTTGCAGAACGATACACTTCAACACTTGGAGTCTATCCATGCGTTTGTGTCCGTGAAGAACGTGGCTGGAGCCACCATGGCGCTGGATTCGCTTCTTTGCAGCAGGCAGCGGATGCAGATTGACCAGATGGATTTGCTGATCCATCGAGCGGCTTCCCTGTGCGCATCCCACGGTCTCTCTGAGCTTTCCTTTCTGGAAAATCTGGATCTGTATCAGTATGTCAGCAGTGGCGGCACATGGGAGGATCTGTCGTCAGAGCTTCATGCGGCCCAGCACGGGGATGACGCTTCTGATGAAAGCAGCCGTCTGATGCGGCGCATTATGCATTATATTGATCTCCACTATGCAGAAGATATCCGCATCAGCGATTTGGCAGCCAGCTTTTATCTCAATGCCAGCTATATGTCCACCCTGATCCGCAAGAAGACGGGAAAAACCTATACCGATATTATTGCGGAAAAGCGGATCGACTGCGCCAAAAAACTGCTGCGCAGCACCGATGAAACGGTGCTGGAGGTTGCCCATATGGTTGGGTACCATGAATATGCTCATTTCAACACCTTGTTCAAGCGCATGTGCGGTATGACTCCGGCTCAATACCGTAAGCAGATGGATCGTCTCCCTTCCGCTTCTTGCGAAGACAATCACTGCTACTAATCTGTTTCTATAGTGTGTTTCTAAATTCGCCCGACAGCTTTTTCGGCATCTTTTCTTGCACTTCCGCGTCTTCAAACCTCGATTTGCCGCCAGTAAACCTTCGGTTTTCATCCTTGAACTGCAAGAAAATCTGCTCGAAACTGCACCTGTCTCATTTTAGAAACACACCCTAATAATCGTTTAGAAAGTATGAGATGGGCTGCATCGTCCAATGATCCGATCATTGGGAGCCAATCATCGGATATTGTTTTCGGCCCATAGTGGTTGTATAATGTGGTCAGAAAACATCCATATGCTATATGGATGAAATTGTGGAGGAGGATCCCATGAAGAAGGTTACATCCTGGTTGTTGCTCCTTTCTCTTGTCACACTGCTCCTGCCCGCATTCGCGGTAGCAGAAGGAACAGTCACGCTGGAATGGTTCATGGATTACGCTGCACTGCCCAGCAAGTGGAATCTGGAAGAACCGGTTTTTGCCGGAATTACGCAGGCTACGGGCGTTCAGTGCAGCTTCAATATGCCCGCTGAGGATGCCAGCACCAAGCTGAATCTGCTGATGATCAGCCGCAATCTGCCGGACATCATCACCACCAGTGATGGCGACCTGCGCTCCGAACTGATTGCTGCCGGTCTGGTCTGGGATTTGGACGAGCTGCTCAAGACCTATGTACCGGAGTCGCACCTGTTTACCCATTTCCCTGCCGACCTGAAGCAGAGCATCATCGACCGCGACGGTGGATGGTACTGCTACCCCAGCCACATGAGCAGCGAGGGGTATGAATCCATCTGGGGTTATTGCGATGAGGATACCGAGGAGTTCTACAAGGCTACCAAGTATGATAACCGCAACGGCATCTTCCTGCGCAAGGCATACCTGGATCAGCTGGAGATTGATGTGAACGCGATTAAGACAGAGCAGGATCTGATGGATGTTCTGCAGAAGTTCAATGACGCGGGTCTGACCAATGCCAGCGGCGCCTCTGTTTACACCATGATGGTCAACGGCGACCAGACTGTGTGGCTGACGATGGATGGCATCATCCGCAACACCTTTGGCGCCATGCCCCTGACCGACGACGGTCAGTATCAGAGCATTTTCTACACCGACGAATACCGCGATGGCGCGTCCTTTCTCAACCATTGCGCGCAGAAGGGCTTCCTGACAGAAACGCATCTGATCATGGACGAGGAAACCTTGGTCAGCCTGACCAACAGCGGCCGTGTGGCATGCTATATCGGACCGTTCACCACCTTGGGCTCCGGCACGGATCTCAACGACGTTTGGGTCAGCCCTGGCGCCATTACCCCCGATTCCGGCGCAACGCCTGTGCTGCCCTACAGCGCCGGCATGTACACTGGATGGCTAAACACCATGGTTTCCAAGAATGCCAAGGATCCCGCAGCCTGCGCCCGCTTCATTGACTACATGAGCAGCCGCGAGGGCATGCTCCTGCACATGTATGGCGTGGAGGGTGTCGACTATACTTGGGATGGTCCCTGCCTTGTGCGCACCGAGGAGGGCATGGGCAAGGTTGAGGATGGCGTGACCGGTATCTGGGGCTTCTATGCCTTCCAGGATGGGTATTTCCCCCGGTCTGTCGAACATCGCTCACTGGACAAGATGCCCCCCACCATGGCCTACAGCCTGACAGACAATGTGGTGGTTTACGATGCGTCTCCCTTTGACATTCCTGCCGGATATGTGTCTGAAAACGAAGACATGACCTTCATTGAAATTGAGACCAACAACTATCTGGAGGCTACGCTGCCTAAGATCCTTCTGGCCCCTGATGACCAGACTTTCAACGACCAGTATGATGCTTTCCTGGCGGAAATGACCCGTCTGGGCCGCAAGGATTATGATGCATACCTGAATATCAAGGTTCAGGAGAACGCGGAAAAGAGAGGCATCGAACTAAAGCCTGTCAACTGATCAACGCTATGGGGGGGCAGGGAAGTTACGGCTTCTCTGACCCCCTTCTTCTACCGTCCACATCGCCGCGGAAGCCCTGCTGCGGCGATACGGCAGACAGAAACAACCAATATGTACTCTGAGCCGGAGGAACATAGGCCATGATGCAGATTACCATTTCCAAAAAAACTCGCAAGCCTGCAATTCGTAACGAGTTCAGGCGGCAGACCGAGCTGCACACCATGATGCTTCCCGGAACCGTCATGATGATCGTCTTCAATATTATCCCGTTGTTTGGGCTGATCATTGCCTTTACCAATTTCAAGGCGACCATGGGCTGGGAAGGAATCTTTACCAGCCAGTGGAATAACTTCCGAAACTTCAGGCAGGTGTTTTCATCTTCTCAGTTTGACCCGATGATCCGCAACACGCTGGGTATCAATCTTCTGGGACAGTTCATTTCGATCCCCATTGCCATTCTGTTTGCCCTGCTTCTCAATGAAATCCGTTCCCCCCGGCGCAAGTCCTTTGTTCAGACGGCAGCCTATCTGCCCCATTTTCTGAGCTGGGCGATTTTCGGAGGTCTGATCAAAAACCTGCTTTCTGCGGATGGCGCGATGAATCAGCTGCTGATGGGAATGCATATCATCAGCCAGCCCAAGGAATGGATGGCTGATGCGGACTGCTTCTGGACCATATGTATTGCTTCAGGCCTGATCAAGGATCTGGGCTGGAGCGCCATCATCTACCTGGCCGCCATTTCGGGGGTGGATCCCACACTGTATGAGGTTGTCGATATTGATGGCGGCAACCGCTACCACAAGATGCGCCATGTCACGCTGCCGGCAATTCTTCCTACGGTAATGGTCATGATTATCTTCGCCGTTTCCGGTATGCTAAACAACAACTTTACCCAGATCTATGTTCTGCAAAATCCCCTGAACATGGAAAGAAGCAACGTGATTGACAGCTATATCTATCAAATTGGCATGCAGCAGTTCCAGTTTGGTATTGCGACCGCAGCGGGTCTTGTGAAAAGCGTGTTCGCCCTGCTGCTGCTTGTCGGGGCCAACTGGACATCAAAGAAGCTGACAAGCAGTGGACTGTTTTGAGAGGAGGCGCAGTATGAAGAGGCTGAAGAAAATGGATCTCTTTACCGTATGCAATGCGCTGATCATGACGCTCGTTGTCCTTCTGTCCGTTTATCCACTGTATTATGCTGTGGTCAATTCCCTCAACGATGGCACCAATACGACCAACTTTGGCATGGTGCAACTGTGGCCCAGGCAGTTCTCCCTGGACAGCTGGCGTATGGTGGTGAAGGATCCTGCCATCCCGACAGCACTTGGCATTACCGCGTCACGAACCGTCATTGTCACGGTCTGTCAGTTGATTTTTACCAGTATGTTCGCCTACGCTTTTTCCCGTCCCTATCTTCGGTTCAAGAAATGCTACGCGGCGCTTGGTTTTATGAGCATGTATATCAGCGGCGGCATTGTAGCCACCTTTCTGCTTTTGAGCAAAATGGGACTGTACAATACCTACTGGGTTTACATTATACCTTCCCTGTTTGGCGGATTCTACAATGTCATCATCTACACAAGCAACTTCCGCGGAATACCGGATGAGCTATTTGAATCGGCTCAGCTGGATGGCGCCAGCGAATACCGGATATTCTTCTCGATTGTGCTGCCGCTGTCCAAGGCGGTGATTGCTGCCTTGGCTGTCTTCACCATCGTCGGTGTGTGGAACGACTATACCACCAGCCTGTTCTACACATCCAACACGGAGCTGCAAACCCTTCAGTACTATATCGTCAAGCTGGTGCGCAGCGAGGCTGCCCTGGAACAGATTGTAAAGGACAATTCCTCCCTCAGTTCAGAGGTTTTTGCCCTGCTGTATGGCCGCAACAGCAGCATTTCGGCAAGAACGCTGGAGCTTGCAGCCATGATCATCGCGGCCATCCCGATGATCGCAATTTACCCTTTCGCACAGAAATTTTTTACCAAGGGTGTGCTGGTGGGCTCTATCAAGGGATAAGGAACGGGAGGTGTCGCACATGGAAAAGAGAATTGAGGACTGGAAGGATCTGCGCTATGGCATGTTCATCCACTGGGGATTGTATTCTCTATTGGAGCGCGGCGAGTGGGTGATGTGGTCAGAGGCAATCGACAAGGATGAGTACCGGAAGCTGATGCATCGCTTTACGGCCGAGGCATTCGATCCGCATGCCTGGGCACAGGTGGCCAAGGATGCGGGCATGAAGTATATGGTGCTGACCACCCGGCATCACGACGGATTTTCCCTGTGGGACAGCCCTGGCAGCTATGAGCAGTTTACCTCCATGCACAGCGCGGCACACCGCGATATTGTTCGGGAATATGTGGACGCCTGCCGGGAGGCTGGGCTCAAGGTGGGCTTCTACTATTCCCCGTTGGACTGGCGCTTCCCCGGCTTCTTTTTTCCGCGCATGTACCGGCAAAGCGCGGACCAGCTGCGTAAGCAGACCTTTGACCAGGTGCGCGAGCTATTGACGAACTATGGGAAAATTGATATCCTATGGTTTGATGGTGGCGAGGATTACTGGCTCTGTCATGGGCGAAACCTGCACCTGTGGGAGGAAGCTACCGGCCCGCTGAACAGCCGCGTACAGGTTCCTAACTTCTGGCATGAGAAAGACATGTACCGTATGATCCGCTCCTTGCAGCCGGATATTATCACCAATAACCGCTACGGCACGAGAGCTCTGGGGGATTATCAGACGCCGGAGGGCCGTGTGGGGACATACAACCCGGATGTCAGCTGGGAAAGCTGCTTCGCACTGAACAACGCCTGGGGCTATGTGCCGGGAGAACCTATGTCCTGCCGAAAGCTGCTGCAGACTCTGCTGAAGTGTGCTACCGGGGATGGGAATCTGCTGATGAACGTAGGTCCCATGCCAGACGGAACCATGCCGCCGGATCATGTGGCACGTTTGCGCGAGGCAGGTGACTGGCTGAAGGCTCATGGTGAAGCTGTGTACGGCACCCGGGGCGGACCCTTCCGCAATGATGAAACAGGCGGTATGACCTGCAGGGGCAATACGATCTATGTTCATGTATGGGATTGGCCGGCGCATCGCGTCTGCCTGCCGGAGATCAATGCGCGGATTCTGTCCGTTTATTCCCCCACGGCCAGAGATCTGCACCATGAAATGGTGGATGGACGGCTTTGCTTCTCCGTTGGTGAGCAGGATCGTCTATCGCTGGACACGCTTGTGGTGCTTACGCTGGATCGGCCTGCGGAAGCTGTGAGGAATAATGATTTTCCGTGGCGGTTACAGCAGACAGGGAAGGGCCATGCCGCCTTGATTGTTGAGGATTTTCTGGGGCAATGAATGATGAAGGAGCGATTTCGGATGGGGTATACTTTCGGTGTTGACTATTATCCGGAGCACTGGCCGCGGGAACGCTGGCAGACGGATGCACGCATGATGCGTGAAATGGGCATTACGATCGTGAGGATGGCGGAGTTTTCCTGGGCCAAGTGGGAGCCCCGGGAAGGCGAATTCCATTTTGAAGAACTGGATGAGGTCATCGCACTGATGGCCAATGAGGGGATCGACTGCATTCTTGGCACACCCAGCGCGGCTCCGCCCGCGTGGATCATTGAGGAAACCCCGGAAATCCAGCCCCTGGACTCCCACCTGCAAAGGCATTATTTCGGCGGCCGTCACCACGATTGTCAGTCCAATGCGCAGTACCGTGCGCATATCCGCCGCTTTGTCACCGCCTATGCCCGGCACTTTGCTGCGAACCCGCATGTGGTGGGCTGGCAGGTGGATAATGAGTTGGGCAACAGCCATGAGGATTTGTGCTATTGCCCGTCCTGCGAAGCCGCCTTCCGGCAATGGCTGCAGAAAAAGTACGGGAGCATTGACTGCCTGAACGAAAGCTGGGGCACGGCCTTCTGGAGCCAGACTTACACGGACTTTGAGCAAATCCACGCGCCGAGGATCACAGCCGCGGGGAAGAATCCTTCCCAGCAGCTGGACTGGATGCGCTTCTGCTCGGATCTGGTGCTGGATTTCCATCAAATGCAGGCGGACATTCTGCGCAGTGAGACTCCCGACAAGTTCATTACGCACAACATGATGGGCTTCTCCCGGAAGGTTGATTACTTCAAGCTGGGCGATCAGCTGGACTTTACCGCGCAGGATCAGTATCCGGGTGGGCACTTTGTTCCGCAGGGAGTTTTCCGCGGGGATATCCAGGCAGCCGAGCTGGATTTCATCCGCAGCCTGAAGCATCGGCCCTTCTGGGTGATGGAGCAGCAGTCTGCCATCACCGGCTGGGAAACCGTGGGCCGCACGCCCAAGCCGGGGCAATTGGGTCTGTGGGCAATGCAAAGCATCGCCCACGGGGCGGATACAATCGTATTTTTCCGCTGGCGCTCCTGTGTGATGGGTACGGAACAGTACTGGCATGGCATTCTGCCCCACAATGGCAGACCCGGCCGCTATTACCGCGAGCTAAAGGCCTTCATGCAGGAGGCAGGTCCGCTGCTGGAGAGGCTGCAGGGCAGCGTTCCACATCCAGAAGTTGCGATGCTGTTCTCCTATGATCAGTATGATGCGCTTTCAATCCAGCCGCACCATCCGCATCTGCAGTACCCGGAGCATCTGTTGACCTACTATAGCGGATTCTACCGGCAGAAGATCCCGGTGGAATTTGTCCGGGAAGAGGACGACTGGTCATCCTACCGAGTGCTTGTCGCGCCCCTGCAGTTCCTGATGACAGAAAAGCTGTCGGAAAAATTCCATGCGTATGTGCAGCAGGGCGGCGTGCTGATTCTGGACATGCGCAGCGGTGTGAAGGACGCAACCAACCTTGCCTTCGCGGAGAAGGAGCTGCCGGCCATGTTGGATGATTTGTGCGGCGTTCGGGTGGCGGAATACGACTGTCTGCTGGATACCCAGGGCATCGTTCGCTGGGGTAACGATGTCTATCCCTGCGAAAAGTGGTGCGATATTCTGGAAGTGGCAGATGCTGAAATCCTGGCCACCTATGACAGCGAATTTTATGCCGGTACGCCCGCTGTAAGCAAAAAGCAGGTTGGAAAGGGCACCGTCTATTATGTCGGCACCGAAATGTCCTCCGCACTTGCAGATCGCTTTGTGCAGCAGCTTGCGGAGCAATCCTCGCTGCACAGGCTTCCGAAGACTCCGGAAGGAGTGGAAGCGACTGTGCGGGAAAAGGATGGGATCCAGTACCTGTTTTTGCTGAATCATACGGGTACAGAACAGCATCTGTGCGTGCCGGACACCTGGGAACAGCTTGGCGCCGCATCGGCTGAACAGTGTCCTCCCTATGGATATTGTGTGTACCGGGTGCAGGCTGATGATCAGCCCGTCTGAACTCATACTAACATGGCATCGAGCATAGCAGATTTTTCGTTCTGGCAAAGCTGAGTGAAGCGAG